>JACCDS011672529.1_pt1 | contig 11957 bp, 10 predicted proteins | sample 7446441 | NCBI WGS metagenome assembly JACCDS01 (sample SAMN15323445, study PRJNA562643) | freshwater metagenome | isolation source: river surface water | place: USA:Blue River Watershed | collected 2017-08-17
AGCCCGCGCTGGCTGGCGCGCAGGGCCTGCTCGGCCAGTTGCAGTTGCGCAACATGGGCTGACAGCTCCTGACCAAAGCTGATTGGCGTCGCATCCTGCAGGTGCGTGCGGCCGAGCTTGATCAACGATGCGTAGCGCGCCGCCTTCTCGTCGAGCGTGAATATCGCGCCTTGCAGTGCAGGCAGTAACTGCTCATCGATCGCCAGTGCAATCGCCAGATGCATGGCCGTCGGGAAGACATCATTCGATGACTGCCCGAGGTTCACATCATCATTCGGATGCAGCAGCCGCTGCATGCCCCGCTCGCCGCCCATCAGTTCCGAGCCACGGTTGGCCAATACCTCGTTCATGTTCATGTTGGTCTGGGTGCCGGAGCCAGTCTGCCAGACCGATAGCGGAAATTCTTCCTGCCAGCGCCCGGCAATGACTTCATCGGCTGCCTGCGCGATGGCGATTGCCTTGATGGCCGGCAGTCGAGCAGTCGCCTGATTGATCACAGCACATGCACGCTTGACCTCGGCCAGCGCAGTGATCAACGGTGGCGGCATGCGTTCTATCGAAATCGCAAAATACTGGAGGGAGCGCTGGGTCTGCGCGCCCCATAAGCGTTCTGCCGGCACGGCGATCTCGCCGAAGCTGTCCTTTTCCATTCGGTTCATCGCTGGCTCCTTGTCTGGCAGATCGCCTCAGCCTGTGAGAATGCAAGCAGCATGGATACAAGTAGTATGTGTGCAAGTATCAGGGATGCAAGCAGTCGAACTACAAGCACTGGGGATACCAGCGATGGAAATACAAGCTTTGCTCAGCCAAGCCGGATCCGGCTCTCAATGGATGCTCAGCTCAATGCGCAAGGCAGTTCGTACCGCCCTGCCCTCGCGCATGCCCGGCAGGAAGCGTGCTTGCGAGAAACGCTGTCTGAGCAAACGCTCCATTTCATCCGGCATATTACTGGCATCCAGCAACAAGCGATCGACGCCGCCATGCTCATTCAGCAGCAGGATGCCACGCACGCCGATGGGCTCCCTGATGATCGACGATCCGCCAGAGTCGATGTCGGCGCGATCGATGTCCAGCTGAGGGTCGATATCCTGCAGCAGCAACGGTCGCTGATCCAGCTTATCGATGGTCAGGTAGCCGGCATGTATCGAGGGGGGCATGTCGACAAGACCGTCATACCTGCTTGTGTTGATGCTTTCTCCGTTGACATCGGTGTAGCTGTCAGGAGGCTGCAGCGCTTCGCTCGTTGATTGCCTGACCTGCTCGGCAACTGAGTCCTGTTGTGCATTGTCAGCAATCAGGTTCGCGCTCATGACAGGGCGCAGGCCATCGCCGCGCCATGCCAGCGCACTCGCTTGCAACAAACCGCCAACCGACAACAAGGACAGTAACAGCGCAACGCCAGCGCAGGCCGCTTCACGGTAGCTTAAGCGAGCTCGCGCCATGACACACGGCGTGCCGTGGATGAGGCCGCCGCCGGCATCACGCCGGACTCTGCGCTGATCTTGCCGGATTCATCTGTGAGCAGCAGGGTGCTGCGGCCGTCCAGCCAAACGGCGCTGGCGCCGCTGGTCAGGCCCTGACCGGACACGCGGCGCGCGATGATGACGGGCCGGTCTATCGGTCCGTCGACAGGTACATGCATGCCGTCGGACACGCTCAGCTGATAGAGCCAGCTTTGCGCGCGTGGCTGACAGGGCGCGCCGTCGGGCACATTCGTGATCACTCGCAGCACGCCCATTTGCTGTACTGGGTCCAGGGTCACGCGCTCGCCGGCGCCGGGCATGACATCGAGGTTCAGGTACCAGCCGTCATGCCGGGTCCAGTCGACATTATTGGCGACCAGCGTTCTTTCCTCTGCTGCTGCCGACAGTTGTTGCCGGACCATGCGCGAAGCGCCCTGCAACCTGCCCAGTCCTTGAGACCCGAGATCATCGCGAAAGGTATAGATTGACTGCACGGATTTGTCGGCCAGATCGCCGATACCAAACAATCTGCCAGTCGCCACGGTCACCAGCACGATCTGGCGATTGCCGATGCGATGCAGCGTCAGTGCCGGTCGCGTGCTAACCGCTTGTGGGCGACCATCATGATCGAGCTGCGCGAGCAGCATCGCACTGCCGGGCTCATTGATATCGAAGCGCCAGACATTGCCCGACAGGTCGCCGCCGTAGATACGGGCAGCGGTGTTGTCGAGCGTAGAATCCAGCCATGCATTGATCTGCACCAGCCCGGCCGGCCGGGTGTTGCTACCGGCCTCGGTATCGATGCGCGAGAGCAGCGCACCACTGGCTGCGTCGAGCACGAAGATCATACCGCGCCCATTGCCGGGATTGATATTGGACGGGCCGGAAGTGAGCACCACGACCCAGCGACCGTCACGGCGCTTCGTGATCAGCGGCCGCCCGATGGCCAGCCCGAGCTGGGGCTCGCGGCTGACGTCGAATTGCCATAGCAGTACTGGTTGCTCGGGGTTCGTGATGTCCAGCGCATAGTAGGCGCGCCCGCCAGCGCCCAGCCCGCCGACCAGTATGGTGCGCCAGCGATCTGCGCTGCAGGTCGATGCCGGTGCCGACGGACAGATGTCGCCGGCCACTGGCGTTCCGTCATGCAGATAACTGAACTGGGCGGACCAGCCGGCGTCAGCAACACGCCATAGCTCCGGCAGTACTGCCGATGGAATAAAGGCCCAGCGCTCATGCCCGGTCTGCGCATCAAAAGCATGCAGCATGCCGTCATTGGCCGGCAGATAGACCATGTGCGTACGATTCCTCGCCACAATTTCGCGGAACTCGCCATAGCCATCGTCGGCATAGCGAAATGGCGGTGCGCCGACATAGAGCGGTGATGCATTGACTGGCGCCCCCAGCAGATGCTCGCGTGCCCGGAACAAGCGCAGCTCACGTGCCGGCGTGTCCTCATGCACGCGCTGACCACGCAAGTAGTTAACCAGTCTTTGTCCGTTGAATCGTGCACGCTGTTCATCCGTCATCGTTGCGCATTGGCTCAGGCGACGGCTGCCGGTACCGGCGCACAGGCCGCTGAACATGGCCTGCTCGGCGGTATCCATGTCGCGCCACTGGAAGGCCTTCAATCCGCTCGCACTGCTGGTCGAGGGCATCAGCAAGCGGCGCGTATCGCTGTTATCGCCGGCCTGCCCATCCAGCAGCGCCGAGGCTGACCACACGGACGTCAGCTTGAGCTGGCCATCGAGAATTGCGAGGCGCTGCGCATCGAGATCGCCATCCCAGTAAACGCTGCGGTGTCGTGATGCAAACAACAGGTCCTGCCCGGAGACCGGTTGCTGGCTGCTGGTGGCCGCCGCCGAGGCAGCACCCGAGCTGGCGCGTATCGTGGCCATGGCCTCGGCAAGCACGCGCGCGAGTACCTCGGGATTGCGCGCACTGAAATAGCGTCCGCCGCCGTTGACGGCGGCATGCCAGAGATCGTCTATGCGCTCGCCACCGGGATAGAAAATCGGATCCGGCCAGTCAAGCCGGCCATCAATAATGGCTCGGAAATCGCCGTCGCTGGCAGTGTCGTAATCCTCGCGGTAGCGCAGCGTTCCGGTCGCGCCCAGTCCCAAGGTGTGCGTGACCATGTGCTGGTGCCGAGCATCGGGACGACCCGGCAGCGGTAGTACGTCGTTCTCGCAGAGCTCGCCGGCCTTGCCGCAATTGCCGAAAGCTGGTTGACGAAGATCGGTGTATGCGTAATAGGCAGCAATATCGGCCAGTGTATTGGTGCGCGGCTCCGCCCTGCCCGATGGCGCACCAAATTCGCTGGGGATGACCGGCAGTGAACCCAGACTGTCGACGACGGGTCGACCGCCAAGCCTGGCCGCACCGGCAGGCGCCACCACGGTGACGATGTTCAGCTCTGCAAAAGCCCGGTAGCCGTTCAGGTTGATGCTGGCCGCCAGTCGCCGCGCCAGTGCGATGGCATCAGCAAGCGGATTGCCTTCTGCCGGGTGCAGCACGGACGCATGGCGCGACATGATTGCCTTGCCATCGACCGTGATGTTGCGCACGGCGGTAAACGATGGCGAAGTGCTGGTGTGCACCGGCGATAGGGTCAGTGTCGCCACGCGCGGGGCTTGGGCAGATCCGCTGCCGTCGAATTTCGGTCGTGGCAGGTGATGGTCGGCATCGCCCACTGGAGTACGCCCATCGATTCGCCTCGGTCCATAGTCCGGCGTCTCGCCGTCGGTATTCCAGTAGCCATCGGTCGAGAGCAGCGTGTAATTCTGCTGGCATGAGTAACGCACCGGATCCGCGTCGCCACGCAGCAGCTGACCGGCATACAGCCGGCCAGCCTTGGCAAGCGCACCGCGCAGGGGGGTGCCACTGACCGGCACCACAGCGTACAACTTGTCATACAGACGTTTTCGATGCGCGGCATCGAGATCGCTGACGGCCAGAAAGCCGGGCTGGGTGGAATCGACTCCAGTGTCGCTGGTCGTCGAGTAGCCAACGCGCATGCGGGCATCAAGCTGCGCAAAGGCCCGACCCACAGCAGTCTTCATCGTAAGCATGCGCGTACGGTGATAACTGAACCAGTTCGCGAAGTTTTGCCGCTCGTCGCTGCCACCCGGCCCGGAGGTGCTGCCAACCACCACGCGCCGCCAGCGCGAAGCGAGGGCGTCCGTGGTCTTGTCCCGGCAATGATCGTCAATACCGTTCTGGCCGAGGCGATCGGGCAAGTTACCGGCATACACAAAATAATGCGCCGGTACTGGCTGGTGGGGCAGCCCGCCGCCCGGTATGCAATGACCGGCCTCCGACCAGCAGTCGGGGGTGTAGCGGACGCTGGCAGTCGATGCAGGTACCGGTGGACTGGTGTTGGCATTGCGCCAGGCCATGAAGCTGGTCGCCAGATTGACCTTCAATGAGCCGGGCTGAAAGCCATCATAGGCGGCGGCATCGAAGTCCTGCGCCGGATAAGGCTGACCCAGACTGTCCAAGGGCAGCAGGTAACGTACTTGTGGGTTGTAGTAGATCTTGTTGCACGCGCTGCTGCGATAACCGACGCTGTTTTCATAGCCGTGCGCGACCACCTCGTCGCCAAGATAGCTCCATTGCATGCTGCCCGAATCATCCAGAATGAAATGGAGATTGGGCTTGACCGCCGACGACGCGAGGAAGCGCAACGGCGCAGTGGCGATGTCGTTTGCACCTGCGGGTGCAGGAGCAGCTGCGCTTGAGCCGTTGGTTGCGACCGTGGTTGTACCTGCCGATGGCGCTGTTGGCAAGGTCGATGTTGATCCGGCGAGTGACTGCGCTCGCAATGGCAGCGCTGGCAAGCAAACCGACAGCCACAGCGATGACCACAGCAGCCAAGGGAGCAGGCATGACAGCGGTGATGACGGCGACGAGCGCTCCGGGTGAAGGACAGAATGCTGCGTCTTCATCGTCTGCGTGGCCAAGGTCGGCTGGTCGCTGCAATGCCTCATCAGAAATGCACCAGTACCTGGGTGAACACGGTGGTGTTGCGTACACCCTGCGCGCGCGCGGTCACCCGGTAGTAAACACGCTCGCCCGGCGCTGGCGCCAGCGTGTCGCCATAGCTCAGCTGTCCGTGACTGCTGCCGCCTGCCGGCGCCTGGAACGCAAGACAGCTGTTGCCTGCGACCTGCGGCGCACCGGGTAAGCGGCACAGTCGATGAATGGTGTAGCGGACACGATGACCGGCTGCATCTTCCAGCAGGCTTGATGCTGCATTGACGCAGTGACGAACCTGACGTCCGGCGCACTGGTCGTCGTCCCAGTCGATGGCCGTGCTTTCGCCCTCGATGTTGTCCGTGGCATTGTCCGCGACATTGCCCGCGCTGCCGGCTGCGCCACCCAGATTGTCAGCACCTGTCACCAGCAAGGCATCCGGCACGCTCGCGTAGTAGCCGTGCGCCGGTTGGTCCTGCAGCAGCGCATTGGCTCGCGCCTGTACCGACAGCCAACCCACGGCCGCCTCGATGCCGGCATCAGAGGCCAGTACTGCGCCTTCTCGGAAAGCGGCATTGCCAGCCAAAAGCAGGTCGGTACCGACCATCCGTGCCATCGCGACTGCAGCGATGGCCATCGCTACCATCAAGCTCAGTGCAACGACCAGACTGCCGCCACGGCTGTATGGAGGCAAGCGCTTCATGCATCGCTCCACAGCAGGTTACGCAAGGGAACCTCGGCCTCGATCACCCGATAGCGAAAACAGTCGGCATCCGCCGCCTTCCCGATGTGCAGCAGGGTCGGCTCCAGCTGACCATCCTTGGCCCTCCCCGCATACCAGCTGGGTGCATGTGTGTCACAGGCACCCTCCTTGCGCTGTGTACTACGCAGCACGACGGCAATACGCACCGCCAGCAGCCGCCGCCAGTCATCTGCATTGCCGGTGCTGCCGTTGCCATCCGCATCGATCAACCCATCACTCCACCAGCTGACCGTTGGCGCGGCTTGTGCACCCGGTCGCGCATCGAAGCCGTATTGCGCCTGCAGGTTCACGACACCGCCGGCGAGCGGATTGACAGACCAGCGCTCGGATTCAATATCGAACTGCGCTTGTCGCAGGCTGGCGTCCGGCCCGACTGAAAAGCGCAAGCGTTGCAACGTGCCGAGGTTGACCAGCGCACTACCGATCGCATAGCCGCCCGCGGGCACGGCGCCGCTCGGTAATACTGCCGGCTCTATCCGAAATCCGCCAACCGGTATCGCGCTGGCGCGCACCAGCAGGCAGCGCGCGGTGCCGGACTGCTGCAACATCAGCCAGTCGTTGGGCGCAACCCCGAAGGTGCTGTCGACGCTGATCGACGGATCGCCTTGCGCATAGGCGAGAATCAGGCGCGCAGCCGGCAGCAACTGCGCCTTGCCACTGGCGAGCAACTCGATGGTGTCGGGCTCACCGTCAGTACCATTGCTGATCACGACCGGCCACAAGGGAAAACCGGAACCGAGCGCCAGGCCCTCGGCCTTCGTCAGCTCGCAGCGCAAGGCATCCGGCGGGCCGAGGCCGCTGCCCGCCATACGCAGCTCGCGTGTCAACGACGACACCGCCAGCGATCCATCGATGCCGGCCTCAGCCATGCCAGAGACGGACTTCCTGCGAGCATCGAACAGTACACCGAGCTGCAGCACCACGACCATCACGACCATGCCGACGGCCAGACCTACCATCATCTCGGCCAGACTGGCACCGGCCATCATGGGAGCGCTGCGCCCGCGCATCATCAATCAGTGATCTGGGCGTGTGCCAGCCACTGATGAACCTGCCTTTGCGACGGCAGTTTCCAGTAGAGCGCGATGCTGACGCGGCGCTGTTGATCGATGCTGACCCTGGGCAGCAGGTCGGGCTCCTGCGTGCCCGGCAGGCGTGCCTGTACCTCGCGCAGCCATGCCTGGTAGTCGGCGCTGCCAACGGCACCATAGCGCGCCTGCAGCGAAGCCAGCGAGCGATCACCTGTCCACATGCGTGCCACCAGCATGGATGCCAGCTGGCTGGCCGCACTCCGATACTGTGCATGGGCAGACTCGACCAGCGATGCCGACATCATCTTGAGTAGTGCCAGCATGCCGATCGAGCAGATCAGCAAGGCCAGCGAGGCATCGACCAGTGCGCTGCCGCGACTGCGGCTGTGTTTGTGATTGTCATTGTGACTGCGACCGCTAGTACGATTGCGATTGCGATTGCGATTGCGATTGCGAATGCGAATGTGATCTTGGCTGCGACTACAGCCACAAACGCGTTCCGCTTGCACGCCGGCGGCGACTAGCATCCTGCATTCCTCCGCTCGACCCAGCACTCGACCGGCGAGTTTCCCCAGTCGGTCGGGAGCGACACCGAACGCTGCGCACCCAGATGATCGAGGGTGTACTCGAAACCGGCCAATGCGGTGTCTGCTTGCCCGGTAGCTGATAGCAGAAAGGACTGCCCTCCCTCCGGCACTTCGCAACTGAAAGCGAACTTGCCAGATGCCGGCAAGTTCACGCCGCAGTTACCGTTACCAGTACCGGTGCCAACAGCGGTGCCCTTGCCAACAGCAGCACCTGTGCCAATCCCCGCCCGCGCATAGCTGCGATGATCCTGATAGTGCTGCTCCAGCCGCATCGCGGTCAGCAGCAGGCCGCTGGTCGCTTCAGGTATTTGCGCGCGCAGCATGTGGTCGCGATAGGAGGGAACAGCGAATACCGCAATGATGGCCGCAATGGCTAGTGCGACCATCAGCTCGATCAGGCTGAACGCGGCGATTGGGCGCGGCCTCGAATGTAGGTTTGAGCGGTCAGCAGGAACAGCTTCCGGCATGGCTGGCAGTCAGGCAGGGCAAAGCAATGCTAAAGCGTGCGCATCAAGTGGAAAATTTGCGGGGAGTATTAGCGACTACGCTAACAATTAGCTAAATGGATGCGAAGAACGCGGCCTTGTTCGCCTATCAAGTTCAAGCGAGTCCCGTACCAGCGCAGAGTGCGGATAGGTAGTAAGCCGCGACCGGCTGGGGTCGGCATGTAAAACCGATGAGCCAGCTCGCCGGCGCTCTGCAGCTCGCTAAATGTGGTGTGAAGTGTTCGACTGGCGCGATCGGTCCGCTTGCTTCAAGCCGGCACGAGTTCTTCCTGAGCCAGCAAGCAGGCCTCGATGATACGCAGGTCATTGTCGCGCGCGAAGTCGCGCAGGAACAGGTAGGCCAGCGGCTCGAGTTCATGGATGCGCGCATCTACCAGCACCGAGCGTACGCCTTCGATCAGTGCTGGGGTGACATACGGCGAGTAGCGCAGGTGACGGTCGTAGCCGGGTTCGTCGTCCGGATGGAAACGGCTCATGATGCCGCACAGGCGGTCGGCCCAGTCGCTGGGACGGAACTGCCGGCCAGCCGTGGTCAGACCCTGAATGATGAAATCGGTAGGGGTGATCGTCGATTCAATGTTCGGGTTGGCCATTGGCTGGCAGTCCTTTGCGGGATCCGGTGGGCAAGGGTTGCGCCCTGTTTCTGCGGCAGCGCAACATTTGCCCGCTATCTTACCGGACGCACGACCAGAATCAAGAAGAAGTGCGAAAGCTAATCAAATTGGTCGGAAATAGAACCCAAATCCGGGCATTTTCCTGCCATTTAGCCTAGCCAATTTGCTACCGAAACCATCACGAGCAGCAAAATCCATAACAAAAGCGCCCGCCAGATCAGGCCTACGGTGCTTTGCAGCGAACGCGCAGAGGGCTCGTCGCCGGGCAGAATGTCGATATCGCTACCGGGCTCGAGTGCGCCGACATCAGCAGCCGGCAGGTTGGGTGCGTATTCAGCCGGCGTACCAAGGCGCACGCCCATCGCGCCGCCGCCGGTAGCGAGGATGATGCCGACCGACTCATCGCGCCAGCGGCGCGCAAAGTTTCGCCACGCATAGATCGCATCCTCGAAGTTGCCGACGATAGCGAATGCAATCGCTGTCAATCGTGCCGGCAGCCAATCGATGTAATAGAACGCGCGCGCGGCGAAGTGACCGAAGCCTTCCTGCTGCAAGTGCTCGGGCTCGTTCCATGCTCGCGCCAGATACTCGGCGACACGGTAGAGCACGGCACCGGCCGGGCCGAAGGGCATCAGCAGCCAGAAGATCACGCCAAACACATGTCTGTGGGTGGTGACGAGCGCGTTCTCCACTGCCAGCCGCGCGACCTCTTTGGCCTCCATGTCGGCGGTGTCGATGCGGGTCCAATCGGTGAGCAGGCGGCGCGCCTCGGGCAGTTCGCCGTTGTTGAGCGCCCGTTGTATCGCGGTGAAGTAATGGCTGTAATGACGAAAGCCCAGCGTCAGGTAAACAATCAGCACCGACCAGGCCAGTTGGGTGAGCGGACCCAGCATAGCCAGCAGCCAGTAGATCAGCAGCGTCGGGATGAACAGCACCGACATCATCACCAGCCAGGCAAGGCGGCCGTGTTCGGGCCGGCCGGCGTTGAAGCTGTGCTCGATGCGGGCGGCAAAGCTGACGATCCAGCCGTACAGCGCATTGTCCTTGCGAAGCGGCCTGAACTGCTCGATCAGCAGCACGACCAGGATCGGGAAGAGGGTCATGGAGACTAGTGTAGAGGTAACTGTTGCCTAAGATAACGCAGCGGGTGCGGGGAATCAAACCTCAGGCGGCGCGCAGGAAGTGATAGAGGTTGCGTAGCATGGCCGCGGTCGCGCCCCAGATGAAGTAGCGCCCCCACGGCATCGCATAGAAGCTGCGCCGCCCCGGCCGGTTGGGGAACTCGGCACTGCGACGCTGATGGTTTGCACCGTCCATCAGGAAGTCCAGCGGTACCTCGAAGATCTCGGCCACCTCGAATTCATCGGCGGCCAGCTCGAACGGTGGATGAACCAGCGCCACCACCGGCGTGACCCGAAAGCCGGTGCCGGTCAGGTATTCCGGCAGGCTGCCAATCACTTCGATATGACGGCGCGCGAGGCCGATCTCTTCCTCGGTCTCGCGCAAGGCGGTGGCGATGGCATCGGCATCGCTGTCATCGACACGGCCGCCCGGAAAACTAATCTGGCCAGCATGATCATGCAGATGCGCGGTGCGCATGGTCAGCAGCAGCCCCAGCCCCTGCTCGCGCACGACCAACGGCACCAGCACGGCTGCCGGCACCGGCGGACGGCCAGAGAAGTTCATGGCCTCTTCATCGCCGAACTCGGGCGACCACGCCACCGGATTGCGGAAGCGCTCGCGCAGCCAGTCCGGCGCCAGCAACGCGGCAGGCAACGGCGGCTCGCCGGCCAGTGCATCGATGGGCGCAAGCGTCGGGTCAATGATGATCTTCGGCTTCATGTCGCGAGCGTGTCTGAATCAAAGCGAGTCTGTCAGTGTCGGCCACAGGTGCATGCGGGCGCGGGGGCGAGTGCGAGTACAAGTACAAGTGCGGGTGCGAAAAAAGACAAGGGCACCCTCGGGTGCCCTTGTCGGCTGGCTGTCGCTTGGATTACTCCGCTGCGGCGCTGGTAGCGCGGCGGCTCGGCAGCTTCTCGCGGATACGCGCGGACTTGCCCGAACGCTCACGCAGGTAGTACAGCTTGGCGCGACGGACGTCACCGCGACGCTTCACCTCGATCGATGCGATCAGCGGCGAGTACAGCTGGAAGGTACGCTCGACGCCTTCGCCCGACGAGATCTTGCGGACGATGAAGTTCGAGTTCAGACCACGGTTGCGGCGCGAGATCACGACGCCTTCATAAGCCTGTACGCGCTTGCGGTTGCCTTCAACCACGTTCACGTTGACCACGACGGTGTCGCCCGGTGCGAATTCCGGGATTTTCTTGCCGAGGCGGGCGATTTCTTCCTGCTCGAGTTGCTGGATCAGATCCATGTCTTTTCTCCTGAACCATCTTGCCGGCGCGTTGACTGCGATGTGCCCGGTAGAGGATGGGGTTAAAAAATCAGGCATTGCCTGAGCTTGCTGCTTTACTGCTTTACTGCCTTGCTGCGTTACTGCTTTTCTGTCTTGCTGCCCTGCTGTGCGAGCCAGGCTTCATCAGCCTTGCCCAATCGGCCTTCGGCACGCGCCTGTTCGATCAGGTCGGGCCGCTTGTTCAGCGTGGCCCGCAGCGCCTGTTCGCGTCGCCATTTCGCGATCTCGCCGTGATGGCCGCCTTGCAAAACCGCCGGCACCGGCTCGCCCTCGTAAATCTCGGGCCGCGTGTAGTGCGGGCAATCCAGCAAGCCGTTGACGAAACTGTCCTCGACCGCCGACGCATCCGTGTTCAGCACACCGGGCAGCTGCCGCACCACGGCATCCATCAGCGCCATCGCCGGCAGTTCGCCGCCGGACAGCACGAAGTCGCCGAGGCTGATCTCTTCATCGATACAGCGATCAATCAATCGCTGATCCACCGCTTCATACCGACCACACAGCAGCACCAGCCCGGGCTCGGCTGCCAGCTGCACCACCTTGCGGTGATTCAGCGGCGCGCCCTGCGGCGACAGGTAGATGGTGCGCGGCTTGCCTGCCCC
>JACCDS012366982.1_pt1 | contig 11955 bp, 10 predicted proteins | sample 7446441 | NCBI WGS metagenome assembly JACCDS01 (sample SAMN15323445, study PRJNA562643) | freshwater metagenome | isolation source: river surface water | place: USA:Blue River Watershed | collected 2017-08-17
CAAATATAATGCCATTTTGTTGATATATGATGTCCGATGTGCAATTTAGAATGTAAAATGTATCAATTTGTAAATTTAAAAATTTGAAAACGCACCATTTTTTAAAGCCGAAATCATATATATCCTTATATTCCTTATATGGTTTTACTATATAAGCATATATATGATTTACAAAAAATAATGATTTAGAACTATTCTATTTCTTTTGTTTTGTTATTAAAAAATTTACTTGCACCTATTTTATAGATTTATTTATATTAAAAGTTTGTATTTTTACACTTTAACCCAAAATCTAATCAAATTATGAAAAAAATTATCCACCTTACTACAGTACTACTCATTAGTCTATTTACATTTCAAAGTTGCCAAAAGGATAATGATGATGCCGTTATAAATCCGACTACCAATCTTGAAGTACAAAATTTTATTTGGAAAGGTTTGAACCAATATTATCTATGGCAAACTGATGTTCCTAATTTAGCTGACAATCGATTTGCTAATCAAGCTGCCCTAGATGCTTTTCTAGTTAATTATACCGTTCCACAAAATCTTTTTGATGCATTGCGAGTAAGCTCTACTATTGACCGATTCAGTTGGATGGTGGACGATTATGTAACATTAGAACAATCGCTTCAAGGTACTACCAAAAATAACGGTGTCGAATTTGGATTAAGCTATAAACCTAATAGTACTACTGATATTTTTGGATACGTTCGTTACATAATTCCTGGATCAGATGCAGCCAATAAAGACATCCGCCGAGGTGAATTATTTACTGCTGTAAATGGAACACAACTTACTGTAAGTAATTATCAGAATTTACTATTTGGAACCAATGACAATTTTACTTTAAACATGGCGGATTACAACGGAACAACTGTCGTATCTAATGGGAAAACCGTTGCGCTGACCAAAACATTACTTACAGAAAATCCAATTCTCATTAATAAAGTAATTACTGTAGGCACTAAAAAAATTGGTTACTTAATGTACAATGGATTTTATGCTGATTTTGACACACAATTGAATAATGCTTTCGGTGAATTAAAATCACAAGGAGTTACTGACTTTGTACTAGATCTTCGTTACAACAGTGGTGGTTCTGTGCGAACTGCAACTTATTTAGCCAGTATGATCACAGGACAATTTACAGGAAGAGTATTTGCCAAACAACAATGGAATTCTAAGATTAACGCTTATTTTGAAGCGAATAATCCGAATGGATTGCGCAACTTTTTTACCGATAAAATTGGCACCACTCCAATCAATAGTTTAAACATGACTAAAGTATACATCTTAACTACTAAAAGTACTGCTTCTGCAAGTGAGCTTGTTATTAATGGTTTAAAACCTCATATTGATGTAGTACAAATAGGAGATATTACAACCGGAAAGAATGTAGGCTCTGTTACATTATACGATTCTCCTGATTTTACCGCAACTAATCGAAATCCGAAACATAAATATGCTATGCAACCTATCGTGCTAAAAATTGTAAACTCAGCTGATTTTGGTGATTATTTCAACGGATTGATTCCTACACACGAACTAAAAGAAACCATTAGTACTTTCGGAGTTTTAGGTGATGTTAATGAACCCTTGCTCAAATTAGCAATAGGAAAAATAACAGGTACTGCAAAAGCGGTTCAGCAAAGCGCAGGCAAACAATTTGATTATTTTAGAGATTCAAAATCAATCACTGGATTTCGTAATCAAATGTATCTTGAAAAAGCACCAGAAGGGCTTCAAAAAGCACTTGCACTTGACTAAATCAAAAAGGCTTTCTAAATTAGAAAGCCTTTTTTGTTATTAACCACATAGAAACATAGATTTAAATACAATCAAATAAGAAAGATAGCAATAGTCCTATTTTTCACATAGCTATGTGAATAGTAAAACATCTATCTAACTCTTTTTATTAATATCTATGTGGTAAAAAATAGCTGATATATAATTATAACAGCATTACAAATTAATAGTCAACCCCAATTTAAAGTTGCGCCCCAAGGTGCTATATCCAATATTCTCTACAAAATCTACATTAAAAATATTATGTACAGAACCAAAAACAGTTAACTTGTTTTTAGTAATTTCGTATCGAACCAAGGTATTTAGTACTTGATACGATCCCAATTTCACTTGTGTAGTGGCATAGGTATTTCCGTCAAAAAAAGCATCTTTTCTAGCGTCTATGTATTGATAATTAACATTCCAAAAAAAGCTGTCAGAGACTTTATAATCCAATAAAGAATTGATTTTATGTTTTGGAATCAGTCGGTTCAACGCTTCGTCAACTTGAGTAAAAGTATAATTGGAATTCCATTTTAGTTTGTCGCTCAAGGCAAATTGGATTTCTGTTTCAATTCCTTTAGCTTTATTCAAACCATCAATATTGACATAATTGGAGGCATAGGTAGTTGGGTTGTAATAGAACCCAATGAAATTGGTTTGTTCTCGGTAAAAACCGACTACATTCCATCGTATTTTTTTGTTCCCTAATTGTGTTTCAAAACCGACCTCAGCCGTACTGTTTTTTTCTGGAGTCAATTTTGAATTACCATATTGAGAATACAATTGGTACAAACTTGGTGTAACAAAAGCAGTACTGTACGAGCTTATTATTTTTAATGGAAGTGATTGAAAATCAAACGATGGATTGATATTATACACCAATTGATTACCATACGCACTATGGCTATTCCATCTTGCACCTGCATTCAAATTGAAACCCACATTAGAGGTATACACTCCTGTTACATACGGATCAATCATATTGAATTTGGTGCTTTCTTTGGCAATATTTCCATAAGGAGTAACACTATTGGCATCGTGAAATTGGTATTGCACCCCCGAAACTAAAAAGAAAGAAGGAGCTACTTCATATTTATTAAAGCCATCAACGTTGACACTTCTTGATTCGTATTGTGCAAAACTTACCGAATTTGAATAGGTATCCAACTCGTCATAAGAACGAACGAGCTTATTAAAACTCGAACTTAAAACGAATTCGCCTTTATCGTATTTAAATTTAGGAGAAAATCCGAGACGAAACTGTTTCGAACTTGTTGTATTTAAGTTGGTATCGCTAGTTCCAGTATTATCAAAACCACCATCATAGGCGTTTTTAATTTGATCATAATTTGCAAAGAAATCCAATGTCAATTTGTTTGTCACTTTATAGCCAATTTTAGCCAAATAATTCAAGCGAGAAAAGGGATCTTCTTCATAATATACATTGGAATGAGGCGGGGCAATTTGAGAAATCCCTTTGGTTTCTGTGCTATTCAAAGCCGCAAAATAGCTTAATTTAGTTGTTCTTCCATTAACAGAAAAACCTTGATTAAAATCGGAAGCCTTTTGATTTTGTTGGGTTACGGTAGCATTGGTACCAATACTACAATATCCATTTCCTGACACCGATTTTTTACCAGATTTTTTCAGTTTGATATTAATTACTCCTGTTGCAGCACCCGTTCCATATAAGGTACTGGCCGCTCCTTTCATAATTTCAATACTTTCTACTTGTTCAGCCGGAAGCAAACGCAAATCGTATTCCATACTAATTCCCGATGCATCATTAACTGGAATTCCGTCAATCAAGATGAGAACTTGACTGTTTTTACCTCCTCGAATGTAATAGCCTAAGTTTTTACCCGCAGCACTTTGATTGCCATTGATTTCCACTCCTGCCACGGTGTTTAAAATAGCTGCAATACTTTGCCCTGGTCTATTCTTTAACTCTTCGGCGGTAATTTTTGTAATTACTTTTCCTGATTTTTCTTTTGCCAAAGCAAATTTAGAATCGGATACCACTACTTCTTCTAGCTCCTGTTTAGAAGCTACATTTTCATTTTCTTGCGCAAAAGCACAAGTAGCTACTAGCACAAACAATGCGCTAATGCGAACGATTTTTTTGTTCATTTAAATTAAACATTTTGCAACAGCTGTACTGTTACTTTACTAATAATGGGAGAAAAGCATAGAATTACCCATACTCAAACCTTTTTTCCCGAAAGTTTGATACTCAATATACTGGGCAGGTCTCCTGGCTTGCGTCTTGTTGTTTACCTTCTCATTCGCAAGGCGAACAATGGTTTTGTAGATAACAACAAGCTTTTTAGCTTACAGTTGCGGGTACAGCGTAAGATTTTTGAATTTTGATTGTAGAATCCTCTATTTCAGATGGTGTTGTGCCAATCTAAAATCTAAAATCGTTAATCAGCGATCTTCAATCACTCACTTCCCTTTTAATGCTATTTTGAAAAACAAAAAGGCAACCTCAATACGGATGCAAATATACCACTAAGATTCGGATAAAAAATTAAATTTGATTTTTAAAACCGTTTACACCTACCTTTGCATTTCTTGTAATCAAAGCGATGAAATTATTTATTTTAAAATTTATTTTCTTTTTTACTGTACTGCTACTTGGCGGATGCAAACAAAATAGCGCCAATTCAGTAGTTTCAAAAAGTACTATCAAAAATGAAATTCAATACGCCAAAGGATTAGAAATATACCACTATCAAGGGTATTCTGTTCTTAAGATTACACATCCTTGGCCTGATACCAAAACACCATTTACCTATATTTTACAAGAAAAAAACGGAATCATTCCCGATAGTTTACAACACTATACTCGAATTTCAGTTCCCATTCAATCTGTAGTGGTTACTTCTACTACACACATTCCGGCATTAGAATTATTAGGCGTTGAAAATACCTTGGTAGGTTTTCCCAATACTGATTTTATTTCGTCGCCAAAAACCAGAAAACGAATTGATTCTGGACTAGTGAAAGAAGTAGGAACCAATGAAACCTTAAACACCGAAATACTAATTGATATGGCTCCGGATGTCATTGTGAGTTTTGGTTTAAACAATAGCAATCCTACTTTGGATAATTTACAAAAGAGCGGATTAAAAGTCCTTTTAAATGGCGACTGGAACGAGCAATCTCCCCTTGGAAAAGCAGAGTGGATTAAGTTTTTTGGTGCTTTGTATGGCTTGGATGCCAAAGCAAAAACGATTTTCTCCACTATAGAAAAAGAATTCCAAACTACTTTGGCTTTAGCCCAGAAAGCAAAACAAAAACCGAGTGTTTTAAGTGGGGCGATGTACCAAGACCAATGGTTTGTTCCCCAAGGAGAAAGCTGGATGGCTTTATTTTTAAAAGAAGCACAATCCAATTATTTATGGTCTCAAACTACTGGAACAGGAAGTTTGTCTTTGCCTTTTGAAACAATTCTCGAAAAAGCACAAAAAGCCGAATTTTGGATTGCTCCAGGTGATTTTTCTTCTCTCAAAGAGATGAACAACAACAATCCGCATTATGCAAAATTTGACGCATTTAAAAATAAAAAAGTATATTCGTACGCATTACATAAAGGAGCCAAAGGTGGAATTTTATTTTTTGAATGGTCTTCCACTCGCCCTGATTGGGTACTTAAAGATTTGATTGCCATTTTTCATCCCGAATTAGTACCACAACATCGTCCCTATTTTTTTGAGAAATTAAATTAATTTGAATACAACCAACCGAAATACGTTACTCTTCCTTTTCCTAAGCATAGGATTGGTTTTTCTATTTCTAATTGATATTAGTTTAGGTGCCGTTGCTATCCCTTTAAAAGAGGTATTCAACATCTTAATCGGTTCTGGTGCAAGCAAATCTTCTTGGGAGTACATCATTATGGATTACCGCCTACCCAAAGCGATTGTAGCCATTATTGTAGGTATGGGATTAGCGATTAGCGGACTCTTAATGCAAACTTTTTTTCGCAATCCGTTAGCGGGGCCTTATGTTCTCGGACTAAGTTCGGGGGCGAGTTTAGGGGTAGCTTTAGTCATTTTAGGGTCGGCATTTTTGCCTCATTTTGTGAGCGAATTGGTTCTCTCTTCCTACGGAATAGTTATCGCATCAAGCTTGGGAAGTTTCACTGTTTTATTAGCGGTTTTGGCTGTTGCCCAACGATTGCGAGATACCATGGCTATTCTAATTGTAGGTTTAATGTTTGGTAGTTTAACCAATGCTTTGGTGGGTACACTCACTTATTTTAGTACTGCTGAGCAATTGCAAAAATTTACTTTTTGGTCTTTAGGTACTTTAGGTAACTTATCGTGGACTTCGATAGCCATTTTGTCTGTTTGCGTTTTGATTGGGTTGGTATTGAGTTTGGTAAGTATTAAACCTTTAAACACCTTGCTTTTAGGAGAAAATTACGCCAAGAGTTTAGGGTTGAATTATGCCAAAGCCCGTTTTACAATCATCTTAGCTACCAGCATTTTAGCAGGAAGTATCACTGCTTTTGCTGGACCCATTGCATTTGTGGGTTTGGCTGTGCCACATATTGCTAAATTAGTTTTTCAAACGAGTAATCACTTAATTCTATTTTGGAGTACATTATTATTTGGTGCCATGATTATGTTGATTTGCGACAGTATTGCTCAATTACCTAATTCGGCAATTGTAATTCCTATCAATGCCATTACTTCTATTTTGGGTGCGCCAATTGTAATTTGGTTACTAATCCGTAAACGTAAAATGATGAGCTAATGGAGAAGACTATTGTTTTACAAACAACAGACATCAACATCGGGTATTCCAATAAAAAGGAAACTACCGTTGTAGCATCACAAGTTACTGTTTCTTTAGAAAAAGGAAAACTGACTGCTTTGATTGGCGCTAATGGTATTGGAAAATCAACTCTTTTACGAACCTTAATTGGAATTCAGTCGCCTCTTTCAGGGAAAGTATTTCTAAAAGAAAAAGACATTCATTCCTTAGATAATTTGACTTTAGCACAACACTTAAGTGTGGTGTTAACCGATAAATTACCACCAAGTAATCTAACCGTTTTTGAACTCATTGCTTTAGGAAGACAACCGTATACCAATTGGATTGGCAAACTAACAGAAGACGATATTGCCAAAGTAAATGAAGCTTTGGAATTGACACAAATTAGCCATTTAGCTGATAAAAAACATTATGAAATTAGCGATGGACAATTACAAATTGTACTTATTGCACGAGCATTGGCACAAGATACGCCGCTTATTATTTTAGATGAACCCACTACTCACCTGGATTTATTACATAAAGTAACGCTCTTAAAACTCTTGAAAAAACTGACTCAGGAAACAGGAAAGTCCATCTTATTTTCGACACACGATATTGATATGGCTATCCAATTGAGTGACGAAATGATCATTATGACACCTGAATCAGTGGTACAAGACCAACCTTGTAATTTAATTATGAAAGGGAATTTCAACACCTTATTTCAAGACGAACACATTTTTTTTGACGCCGAAAAAGGAAAATTCGTCATCAAAGGATAGTAAAAACTAAGACTTCAATCCAATTTGTCTTTTGGCTTCGCCAACAACAAAAGCAACCGAATTGGCAATATTAAAACTTCGAATCAGTGGAGACATTGGGATGGTTAAATGATTATCAAACAGCCCCAAAACTTCAGGACTTAAACCCACACTTTCTTTACCAAACACTAACCAATCTCCATCTTGAAATTCGGCATCCAAATACGATTTTGTAGCGTGAGAACTCATCAAAAAAACGCGTGAACGATCTGGAATTTGATTCAGCCATTCGTCTACATTTTGATATTCAGTCACATCCAAATGCACCCAATAATCCAAACCCGAACGTTTCAAATTCTTATCATTAATTACAAATCCAAAGGGATGAATCAAATGCAATTTACTTTCTGTCCCCACACAAAGACGACCAATATTGCCTGTATTATTGGGTATTTCTGGTTCTACCAATACGATGTTTAACATATTTTATTTATTTTCTATTTGAAAATCAGCTACTTCAACTACTTCGCCTGCCTGTAAATTATTCAAATGTACATTTCCTACTCGAACCCGTACCAAACGCAAGGTAGGGAAACCTACATACGCCGTCATTTTACGAACCTGTCTGAACTTCCCTTCGTTGATGGTGATAGAAAGCCAAGAAGTGGGTCCGTGGCGCTCATCTCGAATCTTCTTCCCTCTTGCTCCAAAAGCAGGAACTTCATGAATCAAAAAAGCTTTGCAAGGCTTAGTCATGTATTTTTTACCATTAAAACCTATTTCGACTCCTTTTTGCAATTGTTCCACCGCTTCTTGATGAATAACCCCATCAACTTGCACATAATATTCTTTCTCCACTTTCTTACTGCGAACGAGTTCGCTCATCATACCGTCAGTAGTCAGCAATAACAAGCCTTCCGAATCTTCGTCTAACCGACCAATAGCCATTGTTCCTTCGGGAAATGGGTACAGCTCTCCCAAACGTCGTTTCTTTCTTTTTAATCCGTAAACAAACTGACTCAAATAGCCATACGGTTTATGAATAATAAAATGCTGATGCGCCATGCGGTTTCAATTTGTGGCAAAAGTACATTATTATAAATTCTTCTTAATTACAATTTTCCTTAATTTCATAAGCTTTTGTCTCTTGATTTGAATTAAGTATCTTTACCAAATGAATTTCAAAGTTGTATCCGAATACCATCCTAAAGGCGACCAACCACAGGCTATTGAAAAATTAGCTCAGGGAGTTATTGATGGCGAAAAATTCCAAACTTTATTGGGAGTAACGGGATCGGGGAAAACATTTACGGTGGCCAATGTAATTCAGAAAGTACAACGGCCTACTTTGGTTTTGGCTCACAATAAGACCTTGGCCGCCCAATTGTACTCAGAGTTCAAACAATTTTTTCCAAACAATGCGGTAGAATATTTTGTTTCCTACTACGATTACTACCAGCCAGAAGCTTATATGCCGGTTACAGGAGTTTTTATTGAAAAAGATTTATCTATCAATGAAGAGTTGGAAAAAATGCGTTTAAGCACTACTTCTTCTCTACTTTCGGGTCGAAGAGATATTTTAGTAGTAGCTTCTGTTTCTTGCTTATATGGTATTGGAAATCCTGTAGAATTTCAAAAAAATGTGATTGCTCTAGAACGTGACCAAGTCATCTCTAGAACCAAATTATTACATAGTTTAGTACAAAGTTTATACGCTCGTACCGAAGCGGATTTTACTCCAGGAACCTTCCGAATTAAAGGCGATACAGTAGAAGTTTTTCCAAGTTATGCCGATGACGCTTTTCGCATTCATTTTTTTGGTGACGAAATCGAAGAAATTGAAAGTTTCGATGTTAAAAACGCTCAAGTTTTAGAAAAGTTTGATAAATTGACTATCTACCCTGCCAATATGTTTGTGACCTCGCCCGATGTATTGCAAAATGCCATTTGGGAAATCCAACAGGATTTAGTCAAACAAGTCGATTATTTTAAAGAAATTGGAAAGCATTTGGAAGCCAAGCGTCTCGAAGAGCGTACCAATTTCGATTTGGAAATGATTCGGGAATTAGGCTATTGTTCAGGTATTGAAAACTATTCGCGTTACCTTGACCGACGTGAAGCTGGCACACGCCCGTTCTGTTTATTGGATTATTTTCCTAAAGATTACTTGATGGTGGTGGACTAAAGTCACGTTACTATTTCACAGGTTCATGCCATGTATGGTGGTGACCGAAGTCGGAAAGAAAACTTGGTAGAATATGGATTTCGATTGCCTGCTGCTATGGACAACCGTCCGTTGAAATTTGAAGAATTTGAAGCACTACAAAATCAAGTTATCTATGTTTCGGCAACTCCTGCTGATTATGAGTTACAAAAAACAGATGGTGTTTACGTTGAGCAAATTATTAGACCAACAGGACTACTAGACCCCATTATTGAAGTACGTCCAAGTTTGAATCAAATTGACGATTTAATTGAAGAAATTCAACAACGTTGTGAATTAGATGAACGTGTTTTAGTGACTACTTTGACTAAACGAATGGCGGAAGAATTAGCCAAATATTTAACCAAAGTATCCATTCGTTGCCGTTATATTCACTCAGAAGTAGATACTTTAGAACGTATCGAAATCATGCAAGATTTACGAAAAGGACTCTTTGATGTGTTAATTGGGGTCAACTTATTGCGTGAAGGTTTGGACTTACCTGAAGTATCTTTGGTAGCTATTTTAGATGCCGACAAAGAAGGTTTTTTGAGAAGTCATCGTTCGTTAACACAAACCATTGGACGTGCTGCCCGAAACTTGAATGGAAAAGCCATTATGTATGCGGATAAAATTACCGACAGCATGCAAAAAACGATTGATGAAACCAATTACCGAAGAACAAAACAGATTAATTTCAACACAGAAAATAACTTGGTTCCTCAAGCTTTAAATAAAAAAATAAATTCAGCATTTACCAAAAATCCTTTAGTTGAATACGAATTAGGTCATACATTGACTGTCGCGGCAGAACCCGAAACAGCTTATTTATCAAAATCAGAAATTGACAAATTAATTCGAGAAAAACGCAAATCAATGGAAAAAGCGGCGAAAGAATTGGACTTTATGCAAGCGGCAAAATTGCGTGACGAAATCAAAAAAATACAAGAACAAGCCGACTAATTACATTGCCGATGGAACTGATTTTAAAGGCTTACGACCTCAAATTAAAACACACTTTTACCATTTCCAGAAAATCAATTGATGTGCAGCCTTGCGTAATTGTAATTTTAAAAGATGGTGAATTAACTGGTTTTGGCGAAGCTTCTTCCAATCCGTATTACAATATCACAGTTCCCATGATGATGGCTGATTTAGAAAAAATCAGACCTATTATTGAAACTTCAGGAACGGAAACACCCGAAGTTTTCTGGTCGAAAATGCATCCCTATTTGAAAGACAACTTATTTGCTTTGTGCGCTTTAGACAATGCATACAATGATTTGTTCGCGCGTAAAAAGGGAAAGAAGTTATATGAATTATGGGAGTATTCGATAGCAAATAATCCACTAACTGATTATACGATTGGGATTGACTCCATTGATAAAATGGCAGCCAAAATGGTAGAACTACCTTGGCCGATTTATAAAATTAAATTGGGAACACAAGAAGACATTGCCATTGTGAAAACGCTTCGACAACACAGTAACGCTATTTTTAGAATTGATGCCAATTGTGGTTGGGGAGTCGATGAAACGATTCGTAATTCGATAGTATTGAAAAAACTTGGCGTAGAATTTTTAGAACAACCTTTACCTGCAGACGATTGGGAAGGACATAAAGAAGTGTATAAATATTCTGCCTTGCCCGTAATCGCAGACGAAAGTTGTATCAAAGAAGAAGACGTAGCGAAATGCTTTCAGCATTTTCACGGAGTCAATATCAAATTAGCCAAATGTGGCGGACTTACTCCTGGAAGACGAATGATTCAAGAAGCCAAACGCTTGGGTTTACGAACCATGGCAGGCTGTATGACCGAATCTACCGTTGGTATTTCTGCCATTGCCCACTTATTGCCTGAATTGGATTATGTCGATATGGATGGTCCTTTATTACTAAGTGAAGATATTGCTAGTGGTGTTACCATGGAGTTCGGAAAAATTAATTATGCTGAAGGCAACGGAACCGGAGTGCATTTATTCTAAATTAAATACTTTTTAAATGTACCTTTGTAAAAAATAAAACCATGACCAATAACGATATCTTTAAAAAATTGCGTGTAGCCTTGATGTTACGTGATGACCAAATAGTTGAAATTTTAGAATTAGTAGATTTTAGAATTTCAAAATCAGAATTAGGTGCGTTCTTCCGTGATGAAAAACACGAAAACTATATGGAATGTGGCGACCAAGTGTTACGCAATTTCTTGAACGGTTTGGTGATTCATTTGAGAGGCACTAAAGAAAATCCTAAAAATCCGAATGAGGTTTTAGCCAAACACAAAGCTGAAATTCCGAAGAAAGAAAACACAAAAGATAGACCTGAATTTAAATCTAGTCCAAAAGATCCAGAAAAATCAAGAGGAGATCAAAAACCTAAATCATTTACTGGAGCAAAAAAACCATTTAAGAAAAACAACGCCAAAGCGACTCC
>JACCDS011529512.1_pt1 | contig 11953 bp, 7 predicted proteins | sample 7446441 | NCBI WGS metagenome assembly JACCDS01 (sample SAMN15323445, study PRJNA562643) | freshwater metagenome | isolation source: river surface water | place: USA:Blue River Watershed | collected 2017-08-17
CAGGCGCCATAATAAAAAAGCACTAAAAAATAAGCGAAAAAGAATCAGTTAAAGAACCGCGCCTGCTCTTCGCCTTTTAATAACGCGCATTGCTCTACTCGTCCGAAAAAACGCATGCGGTTCTTAGCGACAAGGTCGTACAAGGGATTTCTTAAAAAGGGGGGAATAATTAAAAATACCGCTAACAACGGCCACAGACCGCGCATGTACAAGGTCATGCGTAACGCCGCACACGATTTGATGTAGGCGCCGTGCGAACGAATAAGAATAATGCTGTCGATTTTTTTGTCGACTTCAAAATAGTCGCGCAGTAATTGCCCGGAGGGCGCATTCAACGGTGCAAAATGCATTACGCCCTTGCCATTGATTTTGCGCTCACGCTCAAGAAAAAATTTGACGGAGTGGTTACAAAATCCACATTCGCCATCGAACAATAAAATGGGTTGCTTCTCAAGAAGTGCTTCGGGTGTCATCTTACAAAGATAGAATATGGATCGGCACTGACTTCAAATTTTCGTGCATCGGGTTGAAAAGTGCTTAACTTGATAAACTGAACAAATCCATTACGCCCACCGCAAAGACTGGTATGGTGGGGTAGTGGACCGTGTGCATCGATGTTCCTCGACGCTAGCCACAACCAGCCACTGGCATCGTCGACGGCAATGCCATGGAGTTGGTAACCAATGGTAAGGGTTTGCTCGTCGAACGTGGTGGCATTAATTTTTGTAACGGCACCTGCACTTGTTTTGCTCTTGTTGTTTAAACAACTGGTGTAAAAACAATTGGTGGTACTGCTGTAAACGAGTTCTTGTGGAAAATAACCAGTTGGTAGAATTTTAATAAGTGTTTTGGTGGGGAGGTCCATTACCCGTATTTCACTCGTAGCCTGGCAGGTAACCCATAATTGTTGGCCATCGGTGGTTTGCACCACTTCGTGAATATCGAGCGACGAAGCGTAATTGATGCTGCTGCCTGAAAAGGGTAGTGGGTCGGCGCTTGTAAACCCGGTATCGATTACGGTAATAAAATTGCCGGTTTGGGCGGTGACGTAAAACTTGGTTTGTGTAACATCGAGGTATATGCCGTGGGGATAATGTTGTCCGCCTAAAAAGTGCAACAATTTGCCGTTTTCTAAATCAACGGCAGCAATGTGCCCGCTTTGTGTCCACGATACGCAGTACGCGCGTTTGCCATCGTTTGAAATGGCCATCGTGTTCCAGTCAAGAGCGTCGTCGCTACCGGTGCCTGCTGCTGCGGGCGTAAGGGGAATGTTTTTCACCAACGTGTTATCGCTGCATCGAAATTGTTGCAAGATGTTGTTGTTGATAAAGAGCACGTAGAAGTAGTTTTTATCGGGCGATACTTTTACTTGGTGCGGTACTTCAATGGTGGGCTTGTTGCCGCAGGTGATGTAACGAATGGGCACACCGTCGGTTTTGCGCATGACGGTTATTACATCGCAGCCTTGGTTGACCACATAGGCCACATCGGGATTAGCTGAGGCGTCGGAAATTTGTCCGCTGTTATTAGGTGCACCGTTGTTAATCCAATCGCGAATAATTTTCACGTCGTTGTACGACAATTTAGTACCATTGAGTGGCATGGTGGGTGTGTTTTGCAAGCCTAAATCGTTGTACGTGTTGATGAAGTAACTGAGTGTAGAAAAATCTGCTCGAAAGGGAATAATAGCCGCACCATTGCGCGTGCCCTTGAAGGCGGCGTCCCATGAGCTTAGATCAAGTCCGGATGCCGCTTCGTAACTCTTGGCATCGTGGCAGCCCGTGGTGGCGCAAGAAGGCACAATTATTTTTGCGATGTCGGGTGGGTAATTACCGATGGTGTCGTACCCTCTTTCTTTCTTGCAAGCAACAAGAACTAATAAAAGTACGATGCACAGAAGACGGTTCATTTGTTCACGATCAGTTTGCGTGTCGTTATTAAAACACCGTCGCTTGTTGTAAAGCGAAGAATGTAAATGCCTGATGGCAAGGTATCGGTCGGGAGGATGGTATCACCCGGTGTGAGTGGTTGATGCAGCAGGAATTGGCCCGTGACATCGTACACCTCACACGTGTTGGCATAAAACGCATTTTGCGTAATGTGCAGGTTGTTTTGTGTAGGATTAGGAAAGACAGTGATAGCGTTTGCGTTGATGGGCTCGTTAAGTGCGGCTCCAAGACCCTTACTAGAGAACCACGACAAACCACCTCCAGCATTTCCGATAATTAAATCGCGTTTGTTATCGTTGTTAATGTCCATGTAACACACACTGGTTTGTAGTCCCTCGCTGAGTGCATTGACCTTGCTACTTATTTTAGTAAAATTGGTATTATCGTACGAGAGGTAGTGTGCAATATCACCGCTGATAGAGCCCACCATAATTTGTAATCCGTTTTCGCGCCAGGCAAAAGGCACGGCATAGCCATCGAGACCATACAACGATAAATCACCTTGTACATTGATATTGCCAAAGGTGTTCGTGATTAAACTAAAGGACGGTGCGCCCGAGGTGCCTGTATTGCGGTAGTAAGCCACGCGGCCATTTTTCATACCAATGAGCAGGTCGGGATAATTATCATTATCGACATCAATAATGCACGGTGCAGCGCACGACGACGTTGTTGTAAACGAAAAGGGGTTGGTTTTAAAATTACTGAAGATGCACGGTTGTGCTGCCCCGGCGGTGTTTTCGATCCAATGTATTTGTCCGCCAAACGACCCCAGCACAATGTCTACATCGCCATCGTAATCGATATCGCCCACAGCAGGCACGAGGTATTGCAAGTTTTTTTGCGTCACGCTGCAGTAATCGCGTGAGATGAGGGAATACACGGGAGCGCTGTTGGTGCCCTTGTTTTCATACAATGTTAAACTGCCTACCATTGAATTGCCGTTGTAGTAACCGTAATTGCCAATGAGCAAATCAAGAAGGCCATCTGAATTAATATCAATCAATGTTGGAAAAGCATTTTGTCCCGTTTCAATCATTTCATCTTGCAATAAATTTTTCTTCATAATAGAAAAATTCGCAGTGCCGGTGAAGGGTGCGTTTTTGTAGTACCATAAGCTCTTGAAACTTTCGGTGCCAAACGCACTTGGTGATACCAACAAATCTTTGTGTCCGTCGTTATTCACATCGCTCATGTAGCTGCACGGAAAAAAATTCATGTGCGCCACGGTGGTACTTCCTTTCCACGGGTAGTTGGGGAATAGCGCGGTGGTATCGGTATAAAGTGGACTATTAACCGAGCCTGTATTGTGAGCGTATTGCAGCAAGTCGCACGACACGTCGCCCATGATTAAATCCATATCGGCATCGCCGTCAGAATCAAAACACGTAAGACAACTGCCCGCATGTTTCACCCCCTGCGGCGCAGCGATGGCTGAGCCCGACGTGCAGGCATTGATGTTAACCTGGCAAGAGCTTTCTGAAATTTTGCCGTAGCAATAGTTATCAATGATGTACACCAAACTATCGCAATGGTTGTAACGTTCCTTGCTCATGTTTTTATGGAACTGAATAAAGATACCTTGAGGTGAAAAAGAGAGCACATCAATATCGCCATCGTTATCCACATCGGCTATACCTGGAAAACCAACAGGCGACGAATAAATATTAACGAGGTACGGATTTCCACCTGGGTTGTAATCTGACAGGACCGTTTGTTTTACTAATGAGAACGATGGTGCACTTGTAGTACCGATGTTTTGATACACACCAATGCCGTTAGGGGTGCTGCAAAAAATATCGGCCTTTCCATCGCAATTGTAATCGCGTAACAAGGCCCAATTTTGACAAGCGGGAAACAAGGCACTGTAAGCTGCACTGTAACGGTATTCCTCGTTGGGACCTTTGTACAGAAACACTTTGAACACGCCCGGTGAAAATTGATTGGGACGATCGAACACCACCAGGTCGCTTTTACCATCGCCATTAATATCGGCGCCTGAAACGTTGGGGTAATTGAAGCCACCCGCATCGTTCATTTTTAAAACGTAGTTGTTTTCGATTACGGTAATCGTATCGCGTGCAACCGGTAGTTGAGCAGCAGCAGATAGAGAAAACAGAAGCAACAAACAAAGCAGTGGACGCATATAACAAAGCTACTTAATTTAGCGATAGGTTGGAGGTTGAAACTGTTATAGTAGTAAGGCTAAATACCGCTTCTATCAGATTAAAAGGCACTTGCCTCAGGTTACCAACTTTTCACCTCCATTTATACATTATCTCCCACAGGTTATTCATAAATTGCGTACTTTCAAAATGCCATGCGGAGTGCGCTGACCATATTTTTTGTTGTCTGTATGTACTTTGCTCATGCCACACACATTGTTGGTGGTGAATTGTTTTACGATTTTTTAGGTAAAACGGCTAATGGTAAGGATCGGTACCGCATCACCTTAAGAATTTACCGCGATTGTTTAAATGGCGTGGCCATGTTTGATGGCGTGGCTAATGCCTACGGTGAAAAAGTAGCCGCCTTGATTACAGTGCGTGAGGTTGGCACCGGTATTGTGACGGGTGTTTATGACATTGGTACACCTACAATAGTGCCAGTACCCAAGACCATTAACAGCGCCTGTATCGAAGCCCCGCAAGATGCGTGTTTAGAAGAAGGCACCTACACGTATACGGTTGAATTGTTTCCGATGACAGGCGGTTACTACGTGGTGTATCAACGTTGTTGCCGCAATAACACTATAGCCAATATTTTAAAACCTGGTGAAACGGGGTCTACTTATTTTGCGAAAATACCTGGACCCGAAGAAGTGACGGGCAATAGTTCTGCGCGTTTCAAGGGATTCCCGCCCATATTTTTATGTGCCACAGCGAGGTTTGGTTGGAATGCACCCGCCTTTGATCCCGATGGGGATTCGTTGGTGTATGGCTTTTACAACCCCTTTACAGGTGGCGACCCCTGTTGTCCGTTTATCGGTTCACCCCACCCCACTACCCCGTTTGTAGGTTGTCCGTCGCCACCCTCTAGTTGCAACAACGAAGCCGGTGCGCCCCCGTACCAACCGGTGACTTACATTGCGCCCTTTACGGCCGCTAATCCTGTTGATGCCAATCCCGCATTGACGATAGACCCTAAGAACGGCTTAATTACGGGCAAACCAAAAACAGTGGCACAATACGTTGTAGGTGTTATGGTAAAAGAGTACCGCAACGGCAAATTAATAAATGTGTTGTACCGAGATTTGCAATTCAATATTCGTCCTTGTGTGATAGCCGTGTCGAGCGACTTTGCCGACCCTGAAAAAAAATGCCAGGGTACTACGGTTACCTTTACGAATCAAAGCACAGTGAGTAATGGCACACCTACTTTTAAGTGGGACTTTGGTGTTACCACCTTATCAAACGATACCAGCATTACTAAAAATCCCACTTACACCTATCAAGACACCGGCACTTACAAGGTAATGTTGATTACCAATCCCGGTAACCCTTGCAGCGACACCTTGGTTAAATCGGTTTATGCCTATCCCAAATTAGACTTAAAAATTATTGATCAACCCGGTCAATGTTTAACGGGTAATAAATTCGTTTTTAAACTGGGTGGCAATTATATAAAGGAAACCCGTTTTAAATGGAGCATTCCCGATGGTAAACCAGCAACTGACACCACTATTACAACAGCACCTGTGACCTTTACCAGTTCAGGGTACCATCGAGTGAACATGATGGGATGGCATTATTCATGTAAGGATTCGATGGTAGATTCTATTAAACTTTACAATCCACCCGAGGCCAGAATTGGCTATGTTACCAAGCAATTTTGTACACCGGTTGAGAATACCTTTATGAATGCCAGCACAGCAGAATTGCCGTACAGCACCACGTGGCGGTATTCAGATGGGCGCACCGATTCGCGCACCAATTCAACCATGGTGTTTACTACTGCTGGTGTTTACACGGCCACGTTAACGATTACTACCACTAGTTTGTGTGATGAATCGGCCATGGCGGTGAGTTTGCCATTTACGGTTGCTACCACGCCAAGTCCCGTGTTTACAGTTACTCCCAAGGTCACCAGTATATTTGAACCAGCCATTACTTTTAATTCATACTCCTTTGAATCTGGTGCAGTGAGTTGGTATGATTTTGGTGATGGTGGAAGTGATCAATTTTTTAGAGGGGTTCATAGTTATTCAGAACCGGGCACTTACACTGTTACCCAATCAGTGAGTAATTCGTATGGGTGTGTAGGAACGGCTACAGCAGAAGTGCTGATTACACCGGAGTTTCGTTTTTGGATGCCCGATGCCTTTACGCCTGATTTCAACAAAGTAAACGACGTGTTGTTTCCGGTGGTAATGGGCGTGAGCAATTACCGGTTTGATGTTTACGACCGGTGGGGCGGCCACATGTATGGCACCACGGTTATTGGCGAAGGATGGGATGGCCGCAAGAAGGAGAAATTAGCAGAACAAGGCGTGTATGTCTGGCGGGTGTCGTTTAAGAATGAAGTCACGGGCAAGTTTGAAGAACACGTTGGCGAAGTGTTGTTGTTGACGAATCCATAATTTTGGACCTTCTTATTTTTATTTTTTAAAGGTATTTGGGCGTGTCCCCCGCAGCAAATGGGTGTTTCATTAAACATACGTTAGCCCATTTGTGCGGGGGTCGGGCTGCTTCAAGCTCCGCTCCGCTGCGGTTTTTTTTGGCGACCACGTCTGCTGTTCTAACGCCAAAAAAGAACCAAGCCTTGCGCATCCCTCACGCGCACTACGGCCTATTTCTCAAGTGTTCATTGGGCGTGCTCGGTATGGGTGTTACATAATGCGTTGAATCGGTAGTCGCTTTATTTTGCCACTTGCAACTTTTTGGTTGCAGTATAGCTGTTCTACAATCCTTATCATTACATGCAAAAACTCACGATGCAACCTTTTTGTTGCATCTTAAATTCAGTGATGAAGGAATGAGGAATTTTTTATTCAGTTCGCTTTTTCAATCAGTAATAATGTTTGGGCGTGTCCCCCGCAGCAAATGGGCGTTGGTTTAAACACATATTAGCCCATTTGTGCGGGGGTCGGGCTGCTTCAGGCTCCGCTCCGCTGCGGTTTTTTTTGGCGACAACGCCAACTGTTCTAACGCCAAAAAAGAACCAAGCCTTGCGCATCCCTCACGCGCACTACGGCCTATTTCTCTACTGTTCATTGGGCGTGCTCGGTAAGGTTGCTGCAAAATAGCTTGAAATGGTAGCCGCTTAATGTCACTCTTGCAACTTTTTGGTTGCAGTATGACTATCCCCTAACCCTTAAAATTACAGACAAAATGGTCGACTGCAACCTTTTAGTTGCAGATAAAAGAAAAGAATCGAACAAAGCGAAATGTAAACGAGCAGTTGACGACAACGGTCGCGTTAGGCTGCGTAAAGGACAGGAGCGGCAGCTTTAAGTTATGGCCCTTAGTCTGCCTTAACCAACGGCGGCCCCGCAGCTACTGCAGGCGGGGACCCCGGATGGTTTAGGCAGGCTTGGGGCCAGAGCTTAAACTAGAGCGGATGGCCTGACCCCCGCACAATAGGGTCCATGTAATTCTACAATAAAAACCCTTTTGTTGCGGGGGATACGCCCAAAAGAGCAGAGCAATTTCCCACCATATTACTAAATGATGTAACTTGAGGAATCGTTAGAAATTGATTATCTTCGCGGCCTATGTTTACACAAGATCAACTTAAAGACTTGAATGACCGCATTGCGGCGTTGAGGGGGTTTCTTTGACTACGATAAGAAGAAACACGATTTAGAACTTCTCGAGGAGAAGACGCTGGATCCCAATTTTTGGAACGATTCAAAGCAAGCTGAAAAGGTATTGCACGAAGTTAAACAACTGAAGAGTTGGACGGCTTCGTATGATGATTTATTGCGCGCGGGAGATGATTTAAACACGCTGTACGAATTCTTTAAAGGTGGCGATGCTACTGAAGAGGAAACGCAGGCGGAGTTTGAAAAAACGCTTGTAGCTTTAGAAGACGTGGAGTTTAAAAACATGTTGCGTAACGAAGAAGATCGTTTGCCATGTGTGCTTCAAATTAATTCGGGCGCTGGTGGTACCGAAAGCTGCGACTGGGCCGGTATGCTCATGCGCATGTACATTATGTGGGCTGAGAAGCACGGTTTTAAAGTGAGCGAATTGGATCACAACCCGGGTGATGTAGCTGGTATTAAATCAGTGTCGCTGCAAATTGAAGGGGACTTTGCCTATGGCTACTTAAAAGGTGAAAACGGGGTACACCGGTTGGTACGTATTAGTCCGTTCGACTCTAACGCCAAACGGCACACGAGTTTTGCTTCGGTGTACGTGTATCCAATAGTAGACGACACCATTGAAATTGATATTAAGCCAGCTGATTTAGAAGTAACGACTTCGCGCTCTGGTGGTGCTGGTGGGCAGAACGTAAACAAAGTTGAAACCAAGGTGCAAATGGTTCACAAGCCTTCGGGTATTGTGGTGGTTTGTCAAATTGAGCGCTCACAACATGGTAACCGTGAGCGCGCCTTGCAAATGTTACGTTCGCAATTGTACGAACTGGAAATGCGTAAACGCAATGAAACCAGGCAAGCGGTGGAGGATAGCAAGATGAAGATTGAATGGGGTTCTCAAATTCGTTCTTACGTATTGCATCCATACAAGATGGTGAACGATCATCGCACCGAACTAAAAGTAACCGATGCGGAAGGTGTACTCGATGGTAATCTCGATGAACTGATAAAGGAATACTTGATGTCGGTCAACAAAAAATAAATAAAGGCGTGAATTAATTCACGCCTTTTTTGTTTGCCTTGAATCGATGACTGACCGTGTTAGATGGCAGTGAGTAGGAGCCAATTGGCAGAATAACATCAATCCAAATGCGGTACAGTCCGTTGAGTTCGTTTAACAACAATCGCCATTCAGTAAAGTAACCTGGAATGGTGCGGATGCATACAGCTTCGGTACGTGCCGAATCAACACGCAGTAACCAAATACGTATACTTTGCGCATTTGATACGGGCAGCCATTTCAATACAAATTGATTGTCGTTAGGCTGCGCGTAAAATAGAAAGGGCTTCACGGCTTGTAGGACTAATGTGCGTGAACACGCGATGATAGTACTGTAGGCAGAACGGTTGCCTACCCAATCGACTGCTGCAACGCACCAATGGCTCGACATACTAGGTTGCACCAATACCGAGGGTTGTCGCACGGCCACTGCCGATTGTTTGATGTAATACGGCAACGAATCATTAATAACCCGATAAACAAAGTAACCTGCGAGGTCATTTGCCTTCACAGCGGTCCATTTTAAAACAAGACCTTCTGCCGTTTCGCTATAGCTCAAATCGGTTGGTGTAGGTGGCGCATCGTGATCGGCGTAATCGATGACTACCGCTGAAAGTGGTCCCGCTACCGAATCGTTAACCCACCCAGCAATTGAATAACACAAAGTGCCATAGTCCTTCGGATGGTCGCGAAACACCGTGTCCGTTTGCAATGCGAGTAACACCTTATTACTATCACCCACAGCACTGCGAAAAACTTGGAATTGGGTGTACCCACTTTTTCGCCACGTCAATAGCGGTAAATTAGACGACATCATGCCCTGTAACCCTGTTATAGGTGGCGTAACAGGTGGTGGTAATAATTCAACAATGTTGCTGGGTAGAGACGTGTCGCCAAAAACAGTAAGTCCCCTTACGAACAAACGCGTAGCAGTGGCTCGTCGAATCATAAAAGTTGTATCCAAGTAGGCTGATTTGTTGAGGCAGACCCAACCGGTGTTGGTACTGTCGTACAGCAAGTAACCATAAACTCCTTTTATGCTATTCCACTTTAGCATGTACTTTTCTTTATGTTGTTTAAAGCAGGACAATGTTGGTGGCGCAATTGTATCTACCCAAGTACCGTTTGAAAGCGTGGTAGTGGCACATACAACTGTTAATGAAGTGGCGGCCCTCTTGGGCAGTAGGGTACATATGCCTGCATACTTGGCCAGGTCCGTTGAGACGAACGTATTTAGTAAGAGCGTTAGTCCGGTTATGCCCGCCATTGCTCCCTTGTCGCGGTACAAATTAGCCACAGCTTGTAATGAAGGAGGGACAGCGTTTTGAAACGGCATTACTTTAATGCTATTCGTGTTCCACTGCACTTCACAGCCTTGGAATTGCACCAGCGGTGGGGTGTACCATTTGACCAAGACAGCGGTGTCTGTTGTTTTAAAAAACAGTTGTGCCAGAAGGTACGTTGGCAGACAACACACTAAAAACACGAGTAGTTTCATCGTAACGATTTTTTAACTTGAAATATCCAGCGGTAGGAAAATGAGAACCGGTAAGTAAATGCAGGCACGTTGTTGGCGAATTGTTTTTGAAGAAAACCAGTTACACTAGCAGATTGGTTGTTTGGTAGTTTATACTGCAACGACCATGTTTGCGTTAAGTAGTGAATAGACGTGTAAAAGGCGATGGCAGTGGTGGAACTGAGCACCAATTTTTCGTTTTTAGATTGTTTTTGAAACAGGCATGAAAGTCCATGATTTACCCGCTGCGCTTGGTTTGCACGAAGTTGCATGAGTTGGTAATTCACACGCCATTGCCACCGCTTTGTTTTGTTTTGTTTAGAGCAGCTAATTTGGTGTTGGTTATAGGTAGGGGTGAATTGAAGTTGGTTGGCATTAGTTTGCAATTGTTCTTGCCATTCGATGGTGAGCAGGGTGTATTTTGTGGTGTGATGAAAAGCGAGAGCACTTTCAGAAAACGATTGAAGGAAAAAGGCAGTATCCAATTGGTTGACTTGCGTTTTTTGCTGTAAGCGCAGAGTTAGTTGTGGAAGCCATCTCCAGCTAGCTTGTTGCCAACTTGAAAATTGGTACAAGGTAGCACGTTGTAAATGGCGAAGGTTGTTTTTCGTAAATGCTAATTCCGATTGCAGTTGAAGTTCTTTTTCAGGCTTCGCGTACTGCCACCGCTGCAACCCTTTTAAAACATCGTTTAACAGCCATGGAGCACCCATGGAAGCGTAACCGTCATCAGTGCGTTGCATTTCCCATTCGGCACTGGCTTTTTTCAGATGAAGTGTAACTTTCGCCGCAACATGTTGGTAGATGCGTGTTGAGGGACGAGGATCGAAGTATTCGTTCAGATAGGTAAAATAGGGTCGCCGCTCAATTGGTTGGAGCAGGTTGTGGGTGTATATGCTTTTGTTGTAATTAAGGTTAAAGTCCCATTTTTTGTACCCGTAAGCAAATCCCATACTAAGGATTAAGTTTTCAGAAGGCATGTGTGTCCATTCGGCGAATGCGCCTTCCTTCAAAACATCCTTCCATTTGCACACGCCAGCCAGTAGGTGTTTTTTTTCACTGCCTAATTTTATGTGGGTAATAATTCCCAACCGTTTAAAAGGCGGTGGTTGATCATTTTTGTTATCACAAAGAAATTGACCGCTCGCTACAATGATTTTAATTTTTTTTTCTGGATGGTGGTAAATGGCGCCCCCTCCAAGAAATGGCAAGCCTTGTAAGGAGTAATCGGACAAGTAAATGCTGCGATAACCTGCCAAAAGCGTGAAGCGTTTAAACTCAGGACTAAAGCCCAGTTGATTTTGAGGACGTGTAAACGGCAGTTGGTAGGTGTAAGAAAATTGTGAGTGCGTGATGTAAAAATTAATAGGACACCTTACAATGTTTGCATAGTTAAGCAAGACCTGACCTTGGAAGCATTGTTGCAGTTGTGGATTAGTTGGCGCGGAAACACTAAATAAAGCCGTTTGCGATTGTATAAAACCCGAAGTCGACACCTCACTTTTGCGAAGGTTGTTTTGTATCCCTTTAGCGTAATCAACCACGTTCTGCGAGTAAGCCGCAAAAGCGGGAAAAAATATCCACAAAAACCACTTCATATGTCCAAATTAGGACGTATTACTACGTATTATTTACCTAAACTACCTAAACCACTCAAATCCGTATTA
>JACCDS010714136.1_pt1 | contig 11951 bp, 8 predicted proteins | sample 7446441 | NCBI WGS metagenome assembly JACCDS01 (sample SAMN15323445, study PRJNA562643) | freshwater metagenome | isolation source: river surface water | place: USA:Blue River Watershed | collected 2017-08-17
ATATTTGGCTACGGTCCGCCTTTTAACGGTAAATCCTTTTTCAGCTAGTAATTGTTCTAACTCCTCATCAGAATGGGGATCATTCGGATTTTCGTTTTCAATGATTTCGCGAAGAATATTCTTTAATTCACGTGTTGAAAAATCTTCGCCAGATTCGTTTGTAATTCCTTCAGAGAAAAAGTATTTCAATGGATAAATGCCAAAATCCGTTTGGACAGATTTTGCCGAAACGACTCTTGAAACGGTTGAAATATCCATTTCAATGATTCCAGCAATTTCTTTCATTTTCATTGGTTTCAAATTGGCATCATCTCCTGTCAAGAAAAAATCATATTGTATGGAAACAATACTTTGCATGGTTTTGAGCAAAGTGGCTTGCCTTTGTTGGATTGCCTGAATAAACCAAGAAGCTGAATCTAATTTGTGTTTGATAAAAGTAACAGCCTCTTTGATTTCCTTTTTTTCTTTGCCCCCTTTTTCATAGGTTTGAAGCATTTCTTGGAAAGACCTCGAGACTTTGAGTTCAGGCGCATTTTTACCATTTAGTTTTATTTCTAATTTGCCTGAATGGTTGTTGACAATAAAATCAGGCTGTAAATAGGGCGCAACTTCTCCTTCTGAACTTCCGCCGGGTTTTGGATTAAGTTTAGTAATGATGGAAATGATTTTTTTGAAATCTTTCTCATCCAAATTCATTTTTTGCTGAATATGACTAAAGTGTTTTTTAGAAAATTCTTCAAAATATTTTTCAATTAATAACAATGCATTTTTGTTAATGGCTTGGTCTAAATCTCTTCTTTGTAATTGAAGTAACAAACATTCTTGTAAATCTCTCGCACCAATTCCAGCTGGGTCCAATTGCTGAACCATTTTTAAGACTGCCTCAACTTCCTGATAATCGGTAATGAAATCCTGAGTGAAAGCGAGGTCATTTACTATGCTTTCTATGTTTCTGCGTAAATAACCATCATTTTCCAAAGAGCCAATCAATTGCTCTGCGATGATTTCTTCTCTTTTTGTTTTAACAACAAAGCCAATCTGCATCAATAAATATTCTTCTGCACTTGGAACCGTTGCCATGGGTCTTTCTTTCGTTTCCTCATTGGGATCATAGGAATCACCAGCCATTTTATAACCCGAATAATCATCTTGTAAGTAATCCCCAATTTCTAATTCTTCTCTTTCAAGATCTTCAATTGTTTCCCGCTCGCTGAGGTCATTTTCCTCAAAGGTATCATTGTCCAATCCTTCTTCTAAAGCGGGATTTTCCTCTAATTCTTCCTCAATGCGTGCAGAAAGTTCAGCCGTAGGGATCTGTAACAGCTTTACAAATTGTATTTGCTGAGGAGATAATCGCTGCTGTTGTGAAATTTTTATGGATAAACCACTTTTCATATTTGAATAATTAAGGTGGAAGAGAGAAGAGAGAAAACGGGAAAAGAGAAAAGAGAAAAGAGAAGAGAGAAGAGAGAAAACGGGAAGCACCTCTTACCTCTTACCTCTTAACTCTTACCTCTTACCTATTACCTATTACCTCTTACCTCATACTTCATCATCGCTTTTTCAACCTTGTCAAAACCAAATTTATTCCAAACAATATTTTTTTGTTCTTGGATTTGGGCTAATCCCAAATTTCCAATACTACCCAAATGGTTGTGATTAATTGTTCTGCTAGATCCATCAAACTCTCCATCTTGTATCATTTTACCTACTTTTTGATAGGCCTCTCGAAATGGCATTCCTTCCACAACTAATTGATTTACTGCTTCCACACTGAATAAAAGATCGTATTTCGAGTCGTTCAATAAATCTTTTTTTATTTTCATGTGAGTTGCCATGTAATGAGTAATTTCCAAGGCATCCTTGATTTCGTCAATGGCAGGCATTAAAAGTTCCTTGGTCAATTGAAATTCTCTGTGATAACCTGAAGGTAAATTACTTGTCAATAATTGTAATTGATTGGGTAAAGCCTTTAATTTATTGGTTTTTCCTCTCAATAATTCTGCCACGTCTGGATTCTTCTTGTGTGGCATAATGGAACTCCCTGTTGTCAAAGTATCTGGCAATTCTATGAATCCAAAATTTTGCGAATTATACAAACAAACATCCATAGCCAAGCGACTAATGGTGGTGGCAAGTTGGCTGATTGCAGTTAAAACAAAAAATTCTGTTTTACCCCTAGAAAGTTGCGCATTGACCACGTTGACATGTGGCGCTTCAAAGCCCAATAAATCGGTTGTCAATTGGCGATCCAATGGGAAAGAGGATCCATAACCAGCTCCAGAACCCAAAGGATTTTTATTAGCTAAGCGAAATGCTGCTTCTAATAATTCTAAATCTTCTGCCAAACATTCTGCGTAAGCTCCGAACCACAATCCGAAAGATGATGGCATCGCAATTTGTAAATGGGTGTATCCAGGTAATAAATCGTTTTTATGTGCCTCACTTTTTTCTAATAATAAATTAAAAAGCTTTTCTACTGCTTTCGCAATAGACTGAATTTCAGCACGCATGAATAGTTTTAAATCCACTAAGACTTGATCGTTTCTTGATCTACCAGCATGAATTTTTTTACCTAAGTCGCCTAATTCTTGCGTCAATAACCATTCAATTTGAGAATGAACATCTTCCATTCCTTCTTCAATTTCAAAGGCTCCTTGATCGATTTGTGCAAGAATATTTTTTAATTCAATCAACAAAGGAGCAAGCTCTTCTTGTGTTAAAATCCCCACTTTTTCTAACATGGTAATATGTGCCATGGATCCAATCGCATCGTATCTAGCCAATTGAAGGTCATACATGGGATCATTCCCAATCGTAAATTGATCAATTCTAGCGTCCGTTGTTTGATTCTCTTTTTGCCAAATTTTTGCCACTTTATTTAGAATTTAATGGATAAAACTTTTTCGTTTCTTGTATTAATTGTTGGTAAGTTTGAATGCCTTGTTTCAACTCTTCCAAATAAATAAATTCATCTGCCGTATGGGATCTGCCTGAATGCCCAGGTCCTATTTTTACAGATGGACATGGTAGTAAAGATTGATCAGACAAGGTTGGTGACCCAAATAATTTTATGTTTAGCGCTTTAGCTGCCAACACAACCGGATGATCTTCTTCCATTTTACTGGAGCTTAATCGCAAGGATCTAGGGGTCAATTCAGCCTTAATCAAAGCTTGCAATTCATTCACCACTTCTTGTAAGCTATAACATTCATTGACTCGGCAATCGATGGTGAAATGACAAACATCTGGAACTACATTGTGTTGTTTACCGGCTTCAATAACCGTTACCGTTGCTTTCACAGGTCCCAAAGTAGGGGAGACCTTTTCAAAAGTATGATTTTTGATTTTTTGAATATCTTCTAATGCCAAATAAATGGCATTAACTCCTTCATTTCTAGCGGCATGCCCTGCTTTTCCGATAGATTTTGCGTCGATGACAACCAATCCTTTTTCGGCAATGGCCATTTCGCAATCGGTAGGTTCACCAACAATTGCCCAATCTATTGCGGGGAATTGTTTTTCATTTAATAAGGCCTCAATACCATTTTTACCAGAAATTTCCTCCTCGGCTGTCGCCGCAATGATTAAATTAAAGGGTAAATCCTTTGCTTCGTAGAATTCACAGAAGGTAATAAGTAAGCAGACTAAACTTGCGCCTGCATCATTTGAACCTAATCCAAATAATTTATTTTCAATCTCTGTAGGGGTGAATGGATCAAACGTCCACGAGACATTTGGTTTAACGGTGTCATGATGCGAGTTTAGTAAAACAGTCGGTTTTTTCGCATCAAAATACTTATTTTTTGCCCACACATTATTGAGGAAACAATGAAATGGGATGTTTTTTTCTTGAAAAAAATCTTGTATGATTTGAGAGGTGCCATTTTCTTCTTTGCTAAAAGAAACTTGTGCTATTAATTTTCTTAATAGTTCTTTTGCTTCAAGAAATTGCTTCTCTGTTACCATTATGCTTTAATTGTGGTTCCTTTGGAAGGAAATTTTAAATTTTTTGCGTGTCCAATTTGTACCTCATATACCCCTTTGGAGATCGCTTTAAGTGCATTTTCTAATTTGGGAATCATGCCAGCAGAAACAATTCCTTGCTTTTTCAATTCTTCAAAAGAGGTCTGATCGATGCTATTAATAACAGATTCATCATTTTCAGGATCCAATAACACACCTTGTTTTTCAAAACAGTAAATCAAATTTACTTGATAAAATTCACTTAAAGCAATCGCTAGTGCTTGCGCCATCGTATCAGCATTGGTGTTCAATAATTGACCTTCAATATCTGCGGTAATAGGTGCAAAAACCGGATGGTAGCCTAATTGAATTAATTGACTTAATGCCTCTCCATTTACTTTTGAAATATCTCCTACAAATCCATAGTCGATTGGAATTGGATTTCTTTTCTTACTTAGAACGAATTGACCATCTGGGCCAGAGAGTCCTAAAGCATTTTTACCTAAACTCTGTAGCTGTGCTACGATTGATTTATTGATCCAGCCTGCATAAACCATGCTTACGATGCGTAAGCTAGGTTGATCTGTTACTCTTCTTCCATCAATCATTTGACTTTCTATGCCTAATTCTTTGGCCATTTCAGTAGCGATTTTGCCGCCGCCATGTACTAAAAGGCTATGCCCCTCCAAAGAAGCAAAATCTTTTAAAAATTGCGTCAATTGAGCAGGATTATCAATGATATTCCCTCCGATTTTAATTACATTTAAAGTCGCTTTTTGCATGATTCAATTAAAAAAGGTAGGGGCTTTCTTTTTTCATTTGCGACAAAAGAATTTCTTTAATCACGGATTGTGCTGCCCAAACTCTATTTCCTGCTTGTTGAATAACAATGGAGTGTTCTGAATCCAAAACAGCGTCCTCTACCACCACATTTCTTCTAACTGGCAAACAATGCATGAATTTAGCGTTATTGGTCATTTTCATTTTTTCCATGCTAACCATCCATGCTGGGTCTGAATTTAAAATTTTACCATAATCTTCATATGAGGACCAATTTTTGGCATAAATAAAATCAGCGCCTTCAAAAGCCTCTTTAGGATCATAACAAATTTTTGCATTGCCTGAAAATTCAGGAGCAAGTTCATAGCCTTTTGGATGAGCAATCGTAAAATCCACATTGGAGTAATTCATCCATTCTGCAAAGGAATTAGGAACGCATTGTGGCAATGCTTTTACATGCGGTGCCCAGGTTAAAACAACCTTTGGACGTTCTACTTTTTTGTATTCTTGAATCGTAATCAAATCGGTTAAAGATTGTAAAGGATGTCTAGTCGCAGATTCAAGACTTACTATAGGCTTTCCTGTGTATTTGATGAATTGGTTTAATACTTTTTCCGAATAATCCTCTTCTCTATTTTGTAAGCCAGGGAAACTTCTAACCCCAACGACATCGCAATATTGGCCAATAACAGCCGCTGCCTCGCTGATATGCTCCGCTTTATCACCGTTCATGATTACTCCCTCGTTCATTTCTAATTGCCAAGAATCGGCACCCACATTCATGACCATTACATCCATGCCTAAATTTTGTGCAGCTTTTTGAGTCGATAAACGGGTTCTTAAACTGGAATTAAAAAACAATAAACCCATGGTTTTATGTTTTCCCAAAGTTCGATCTGAATTGGGTGATTTTTTCATTAAAAGAGCTTCTTTTACCAAGTTCTCTAAATTGTAAGCATCTTTAACCGAAGTGAAATTGTACATAAATTGAAACGCCTTTTGGCTTGTTGTTTTTATAATTTAGCAAAATTACCAAAAGTCTTAGGAATGGAAAGATTTTTGAAGAATTAGTTTTGTAAAAGAGAAGAGAGAAGAGAGAAGAGAGAAGAGAGAAGAGAGAAAACGGGAAGAGAGAAAACGGGAAGAGAGAAAACGGGAAGAGAGAAGAACTATGCACAATCTATTACCTATTACCTATTACCTATTACCTCTTACCTATCACCTCTTACGCTTTTCCCAACACAGTAATTCCATCACCTCATTGACAAATAGTTCTTTTTGTCCAGTTTGTAGGAAGCCATTTTTCCGTAGGACGTTTTGTGAACTTTCATTTTGACTTGGCGTTTCTGCTGTTATGATCGTTAGGTCTTTATCTTGAAAAGCCCATTCAATCATGAATTGTACAGCTTCGGTGGCTATCCCTAAATTGCGGTATTTTTGATCGATCACGTAACCTATTTCTGTTTTTCCTTCATTGTTAGGAAGTCCAGCAAATCCAATTCCCCCTACAGAGCAGGATTTTTCTATCCATTTAATTTCCCAACTTGTATACCAGAAAAAATCCAAAGGGAATTTGTGTGTCATGGGAAGCCAATAATTGACTAAAGCTTGCTTGGTTTCATCTTCATAAAACTTTTCGACTATCCAAGGATTGTGATTTAAGTTTAGGAATTTTTCTAACTCATCGCGGCCTTGTTTATGCCAAATTTGGAGCAGAGAATGGTCCAAAGGGATAAGTTCGAGTCGAGGAGTTTTGATTGAAATCATTCGGTAGATTTTGTGATAAGTCTTGAATTGAACTACAAATTAGAGGTTTTGGTCGCAAAAAAAGAAATTATATTTAAGTATGTATGAATTTTGTGTCGGTTTTAAAATTGATTCAACAAAATCATCTCAATTAATTACCAAATTAAAATATGAAAAAATTAGTCCTATTATTATCCGTCCTAAGTATCAATTTTACTTTATTGGCACAAATTCCAGGTGGATTTGGTGCAGCTCCTAAAAAAGAAGCAGTAATTCCAGGTACAGCGCAAGCTGCACCCAAAGGAAGTGCTAAAATTGTAGGTTATCTTTTAGATTCATTGGACAATAAACCTGTTGATTTCGCATCCGTTGCCCTAATTAACAAAGCAACAAATCGACCTGTTGATGGTGCACAAGCAGATCAAGTAGGGAAATTTGTCATTAACAAAGTGGCAGTGGGTTCCTATAAATTGGTGATTTCATTCATAGGTTATGAAAGTAAAACACTTTCGATTGATATTGCTTCCAAAAACGATGACCATGATTTGGGAGTTATTAAAATGCAATCAAGTACGAAGATGTTGCAAGAAGTGACCGTAGAAGGACAACGCGCCTTGATTGAGGAACGCGTGGACAGAACGGTTTACAATGCAGAAAAAGATCAAACAAACAGAGGTGGTGACGCAACAGATGTGTTGAAGAAAGTTCCGATGTTATCTGTCGATTTAGATGGAAATCCTTCATTAAGAGGTAGCTCCAATGTAAAGGTTTTGATTAATAACAAGCCATCTACCATCATGGCATCTAGTATTACAGATGCATTGAAGCAAATTCCTGCAGATATGATTAAAACGGTAGAGGTAATTACTTCTCCGTCTGCCAAATATGATGCAGAAGGTTCGGCAGGTATCATTAATATTGTTACTAAGAAAAATACTTTGCAAGGATTGACTTTATCGTTTGATTCAAGTGCAGGTATACGTGGATCTAATTTATCATTGAATGGTAATTTCAGAAACAAAACTTGGGGATTATCTTTAGGTGGTTTTGGTAGAACAGAATACAATGTGAACGGAAAATTTGAAAGTACTCAAAAAACCCTTTCGAATGGAGTTGAAACGGTTAATGTTCAATCAGCTGAATCAAGACGTCAAGGTTTGTTTGGAAATTATCAATTGGGCTTTGATTGGGATATCAACAAACGTAATTCGATTACTTCTAATGTCCGTTTTGGTCTTAGAAACGGAAATAACTGGCAAGATGGATTGAGCCAAATTAGAAATAATGTTTTGACAAGTTTACGTAATACCAATTCATTGGATCAATCTGCTAATGTGGATATCAATGTTGACTACACCAAAACATTTGAAAAGGCCCAAAAAGAATTTTCAATCTTGTCTATGTATAGTCGTAATAATCGAACCAATGATTTTTACAACCAAGTTATGAATCCAAAATCAACAATGAGTGAAATCATTCAATCATTGAAAAATGAAAACTTGTCATATAACCAAGAGGCAACCTTTCAAATGGATTACCAAACTCCGTTAAACAAATCATCGATGATTGAATTTGGAGCAAAAATTATTTCAAGAGATGTAACGTCTGATTATCAATCTTTTCAAGCAGGTTCGGACGGAGTCTATCAAAAAGTTAATTTGGCTTCATTACCTAGTAATGTATTTGATTATAATCAAAATATTTGGGGAACTTATGGATCTTATACCTTAACCACTAAAAACAAGTGGAGCATTAAAGCAGGAGGTCGTTTTGAACATACTGATATTACTGCGGATTTTAAAAATAAGGAATCTAATCAGAATACAGTTATCCCATCTTATGGGGTGTTCGTTCCAAGTTTAAATTTTTCTAAATCATTTAAGTCTGGAACCTATCGTTTTAGTTTTAACCGTCGTATCCAACGTCCTGGAATTGAGAATTTGAATCCAAACGTGAATGCAACCAATCCGTTAAATATTTCTGTGGGTAATCCAAATTTATCTCCAGAGTACACCAACAACTATGAGGTTTCTTACAGTAAGTTCGTTAAGCAAACGTATATTTCGACTTCCTTCTTTACAAGAAATACTACTGGAGCGATTAGCAGAATTCGTCAAGTTACGGGAGATGTTATTAAAACAACTTCAATGAATATTGGAAACGAAGATGCTTATGGAATGAATATCAATATAAATATGAATCTCTCCAATAAATTGATGTTAGGGGGAGGCGGCGATTTGTCTTACATGGTATTGGCCAATAACAACCCTGATCCAATGTTGAACGCTAAAAATGAAGGCTTGCAATCTAACTTTAGAATTTTCAGTAATTATAATATCGGAAATGGTTGGGGAGCACAAGTATTTTCATTTTATAGAGTGAATCAAGTGCAATTGCAAGGTTCTCAAGGTGGATTTGGAATGTACAGTTTGAGCTTCAAAAAAGATTTCAAAAACAAAAAGGGGAGCATTGGATTTGGAGCGGAGAATTTCTTAACTCCAGGAGGTTTTGTTATGCGTAATGAAACTAAAACGGCGACATTATATCAATTGTCAGAGAATACGATGCGTAACATGAATTTCAAGATTAACTTCTCGTACCGTATTGGAAAAATGAGTTTTGGTCCAACTAAGAAAAAGAAATCAGTATCCAATGATGATACAAAAGATGGAGGAGATGCGACACCAGCACCTGCTGCTCAACCAATGATGATGCCTGGAATGGGCGGAGGTCGTATGGGAGGCGGAGGCGGAGGCTTCGGTGGAGGAGGCCCAAGATAATTTAATTCTTCCAGATAATATCCTAACAAAAAAAGAGCCGAGAGGCTCTTTTTTTATGAATTATTCAATTACCACTAACATTTTTATACTTTATCTGTTAGTTTAAAGAATAGATTATCAATCTATTTATATTTTTTTCTTGTATCTTTCCTAAGTCTTTAAAAGTAAATAATTATTTACCTAATCACTATGAAATGTACAGAAGCTTTGCGAATTTTGCTTTCAGATGGGTGGATTACTATTTCTCAAAAAGGTTCACATATAAAATTATGCCACCCAATAAAAAATGGTTTCATCATCTTTCCTAATCATGGTAGTCAAGAATTAGGCAAGGGATTACAAAAGAAAATCTTTAAACAAGCTGGAATAAAATAATGAAACGTTTTAAAGGGAGTCTAACATTTATAGTAGAAATTACCAAAACGGGATATTCTGCCTATTCTGACAATAATATTTTTTCTACTGGCAAAAATCTTTATGAGCTGAGTGCTAATTTACTGGAGGCTTCCAATTTATTTTACCAAGATCAAGGATATGAAGTTGAAATCGATCAAATTAAATTAAAATTTAACCTCAAGGATTTTTTTAAATCTTATCGAGTCATTAATGCACATTTTTTGGCAAAAAAAATTGGCCTAAACCCAACTTTATTATCTCAATATGTGAATGGACAGAAAGAGCCATCGCCTAAACAATTTCAAAAGATCATTGCTGGATTACAATCCATCGGAAAGGAATTGATGGGCATTGAGTTGATGTAAGAGAAGAGAGATGCTTCGACAGGCTCAGCAACCGGGTAAGAGAGAAGAGAGAAGAGAGAAGAGAGAAGAGAGAAAACCTCTTACCTCTCTATTATTTTTTAACCCGACTCTTTTCATCCTCCAATCCTGTACTTCTTTGCCTCTCACTTTTAATGGATGTATTTCCAAAACGATAAGCAAAATTGAATCGAAATACACGAGTGTCATTTTGGGGTTTAACGATGACATCTAAATCCGCATACTTAATACTTACTTCTGGATTGCTTGTGTACAAAATATCTTGAGCATTGAGTCGAATAGTTCCTCTTTTATTTAAAATGGTTTTTTGAATACCTAGATTCAAAGAGCCTCCAGCTCCAAACAAAAAGGCACTCTCAAGTCCTCCTGAAAAATAATTTCCACCTATTTCCAATTTAAAATCCTTGGGTAAGGTGAATGTGTGGTTGCTAGAAAAATAGAACATGTTTTTTGCTGTATTAATAGGTTTTGTTGAAAGTTTACCTGTTAATTCTGCCCGATTCATATAAATATCTGTATTACTTGTCCACCAGTTTTTGATGGGAAGTGGTAAGCTGAATCCAAGGCTATACGTTACTCTTTGAGCTAAATTTGCGGTAGTCTGATAGGTTTTTCTTGTTTCTGTATCTTGTTTTAATAATTGAGTAATCACTTGATCTGTCAAACTGTATCCCAAAGTCGTAGAAATGCCTCCCTGATAAGTATGGCTAAGTTCTATGGAGTTAGTTAATTGCGGCATTAATAAGGGGTTTCCTACGTTATAGGTATAGTTGTCGATGTAGAAAATAAAAGGATTTAAATCCGAATATCCCGGTCTATCAATTCTTCTCGAATAAGTCAATCCTAAACTATGGTTTTTAGATAGTTCATATTGCAAGAACGTACTAGGAAATACTTGAAAATAATTTCGATGAAAAGATGAATCAGGAGTATTGATATAGGCCTTAGATGTCCCATCAGCAACAGTTAATTCCGCTCTTAATCCAAATTGATAACTCAGTTTTCCGATTTTCCTTTCAGAATTTAAATAGGCGGCGTGAATTTGCTCCGAATAAATAAACCGATTTGCTTGTTCAGCTAAAAAATTATAATTGTTTTCATATTCCGTTTTACCACGGAATTGTAGATCATTGTCTGTTTTTACATACGAAGATTTAATTCCCATTCCCCATTTTGATTTCCAAAAGTTGGGAATACTATAATCTGCCTTTAATGAATATTGATCAATATGTGATGCAGAATTTACTCGAATAATGGTGTCAGGAATGATTTTGGAAAAATCACCATACATATAGGATGCGATATAATCGTTTTGATTATCGTAATTGAATTTGGCATAATCTAAATCGACTGTCAATTCTCGGCCTGTCGTGTCAAAATTATGCTTAAAGTTAAAGTTTGTGGTGTAGTTATAATTAGGCATTCGAAAGGAATTATAGGTATTCGTCCTGCTAAGTACTTTACCTGCATCGTTTGTTTGCACTGTTTCGTTTAATCCATTGTCCAATTTATCATTGTTGTAACCACCCGAAAGTAATATTCCTACTGTTGTTTTAGATGAATAATACCAATCGACACCCGTTTTTATTTGGGCATTTTGGTTTTTGTTTGGATAGCTGAAATTTTGTTCAAATTGTTCTTTTTGTGCTGGGAATTTCCTTAGTAAATAATTTTTTTCCATCATCGGTCGGGATCCTGCAGAGGCATTTCCGAATATATTCCATCCTTTTTTTCTAAAATTCAAATTAAGTCCAAGTGCTTCTCTTGCATAAAATCCTTGGCCATACGTTACATTTGCCGAGCCATTCATGCCTACATTCGCATTCTTTTTTAATTTAATATTGATTAATCCACCCGTACCTGCTGCATCATATTTGGAGGAAGGATTCGACATAATTTC
>JACCDS011324030.1_pt1 | contig 11951 bp, 12 predicted proteins | sample 7446441 | NCBI WGS metagenome assembly JACCDS01 (sample SAMN15323445, study PRJNA562643) | freshwater metagenome | isolation source: river surface water | place: USA:Blue River Watershed | collected 2017-08-17
GCCATCGTACTGGTGGGCCACGTGACCAAAGAGGGCGCACTGGCTGGCCCCCGTGTGCTGGAGCACATGGTGGACACGGTGCTCTACTTCGAGGGCGACACGCACAGCAGCTTCCGCCTGATCCGCGCCATCAAGAACCGCTTCGGCGCGGTCAACGAGATCGGTGTCTTCGCCATGACGGAAAAGGGCCTCAAGGGCGTGAGCAACCCCAGCGCCATCTTTCTCTCGCAACACGCCGAACCCGTGCCCGGCAGCTGCGTGATGGTCACGCTGGAAGGCACGCGCCCCATGCTGGTGGAAATCCAGGCCCTGGTGGACAGCGGCGGGCCCAGCCCACGGCGCCTCTCGGTGGGCCTGGACCGCGACCGCCTGGCCATGCTGCTGGCCGTGCTGCACCGCCACGCCGGTGTGGCCTGCCTGGACCAGGATGTGTGCGTCAACGCGGTGGGCGGCGTGCGCATCAGCGAGCCGGCGGCTGACCTGGCCGTGATGCTGGCCATCACCTCCAGCCTGCGCGGCAAGCCCCTGCCCAAGGGTTTCCTGGCCTTTGGCGAGGTCGGCCTGGCCGGCGAGGTGCGGCCCGCGCCGCGCGGTCAGGAGCGGCTGAAGGAGGCGGCCAAGCTGGGTTTCTCTGTAGCGGTGGTGCCCAAGGCCAATGCGCCGAAGAAGGCCATCGAGGGGCTGACCATCCACGCGGTGGAGCGCGTGGATGAGGCGCTGCAGGTGCTGCGCACGCTGGATTAGGCTGGACCTATTCCTACCTTCGTCGAGTGTCTGTCGATCTGGTCAGCGACGGCTCTCTGCTAGGAGCGATCGGTCGTAGACTGCGCACCGTTGTCCGGATTAGGCTGGTTGCCGCCTTTCAGATTTGACGTGGTTGTGACTGCTGGCACCGAGACCGGTCATTGCCTCCGCGATCCCCTAGACGTCTGAACCGCCTGGAAAGCGGTCCCGCATCCACCAATTACGGGCCAATGTGCAATATGTCTACTTCGATGGGCGACAACCGAAACACACCCTCCACCTGACGCCTGACATGGCGGTAACCCGAACCATTGAATGCCAGATCGAATCTGGCAAGAGAACAACGCGGGCCAATGAATAGCAAGCATGCGAGCATATTCTCGCGTGGTGGCTTGCAATGCCCCATCAATCAATCCCAAAGATCACAGGAAAAAAAGGCGCCCAAAGGCGCCCGTAAATTGCCGGAGGAGTCTAAGTTCCGGCTGTTTTGGAGATCCGCGTCGCGAAGCTACTCGTGGTTCAAGCAGCCAGTGCCTGGTCGCTTTGCTGGCTCTTCATCAGCTTTTCCACGATCCGTCGTGCTCGATTGCCGCCGGCGTCGACGTGGATGTCTACCCATTCGGGGCGGCCGCCAAACGCGATCATGTTCTGATATTGCGCCTCAATGACAATACGGTCTTCATCGAACGTGAAGGCCGTCTGTTCGATGACAGCTTCGATGTTCTCGGGCATAGCCGGGTGCTTCGTGCTCGACATGCTCCAGAAGTAGTGGCAAGTGTTGTCGGTTTCCGGCGTGATTCCATGGAAACCACGCATATGGAAACCGCCTCGGTTCGGATCGTCAATCGCGTCTGTACCAGGCTCGACAGCGCCGGTCCAAATGCGCAGGTGAGACAGATCGAACTCGATCTCCTGCCAACGATCGCATTTCTCGGCAAACGGCCAGGCGGCCTTGTAAGTCGGAGGGGGCGTAGACCCAGGCATCAGCCGCACCACTTTGACCGTGTCACCTTCTTGCGTCACGTTCATCTGCGCATTCATGTGCAGCTTGGCGTTCCCGCCAATGGTCTTGAGATGGACGTAGCCCAGATGGCTTAGGTCAAGCAGGTTGTCATGAATCAACTGCCACGGTGCCTTGTAGTGGTACTGGCCACTACCCCATTTGTATCGCGGGTCATCGTGGAAAGTGTAGGCAGGGGCCTCGACCGTTGGCGCGCTGCCATCCACCTTCGGCATCCAAATCCAGATGATGTGGTTCCTCTCTGCTACGTGATATGCCTTCACCTTGGCCTTGGTCGGAACTCGTTCCTGCCCAGGTACCTCCAGGCACGCGCCATCCGTGCCGTAGAGAAGGCCGTGGTAGCCGCAGCGTACGCCTCTCTCCTCGACAGTTCCGCACGATAGGGGCAGCGACCGATGGCAGCAGCGATCCTCTAGGGCTGCAACCTTGCCTTCCCCGGTCCGGAACAGCACCACGCGCTGATTGAGGAAGGTCTTGCCCAAAGGCTTGTCAGTCAGCTCGTTGGAGAAGCCCGCGACGTACCACTGGTCGAGGGGAAACACTCCCTTGGTAGGAGTGCCTACCGATTGAATCGGAATGCATTGGGTGTTCATAGTGCCTCCTGTTAGATGAAGTCTTGAGTCAAAGGTCGATCGCGAGAACCGGTGTCTTGGATCTTGAGCAGCATGGCGTGAACTGGTCGTTGGCCGCGCGTTCGTCGTCGGTGAGATAGGAGTCGCGATGGTCAGGTGTACCTTCGACCACACGCGTGATGCAGGTACCGCAGATCCCGTTTTCGCACGAATATTCGATGCTGACCCCGGCCTGGAGCAGCATTTCGAGCACCGATTTCTCGGGCGGGATCGTGACGCTATGCCCGCTTTTCACCAGCTTCACCTCAAATGAACCGTCATTGCTTGTATCGACGATTGCGCCTGTGAAGTGCTCACGGTGTAGGCGCCCGGACGGCCAGCCCGCCGCGCCAGCGGAGTTCAGGACATAGTCCATGAACCCGTTCGGTCCGCAAACGTAGAGATGGGAGGTGGCCTGCGCACTTTGCACCAACGCGACGGCGTCGAACTGGGCATCCTTTGCACCGTCATTCGTGTAGATCCGCACACGATCGGAGAATGCTGAGCGAGAGATTTCACCCGTGAAGGCCATCTTTGAGGACGTTCGACCGCAATAGTGGAGCTCGAAGCTCGCCCCGCGCAGGCTCAAGGCCTTTGCCATCGCCAGGATGGGGGTGATGCCAATCCCACCTGCAACGAGGATGCTGTGAGGAGCTTCGGTCAGTTCGAACAGATTCTTGGGGTGGCTAACGCGCAGTCGGGAACCCACTTGAACATCTTCGTGCATTGCTTGTGACCCACCACGGGAGTTTTCCTCGCGAAGCACGCCGATGCGCCAGGTTCCTGTCTGCTCCGGGTCTCCACACAGCGAATACTGTCGAATGGTCCCCGGCTTAGTTTCCACATCGATGTGCGCCCCAGCCGAATACGCCGGCAGCGCGCCAGTTCCTACAGCCTTTAGCGTGAAGGAGCAGATGCCATCGGCCTCCTGTTCACGAGTTACAACTTCAACCTCAAGGTCCAACATTCCTCATCTCTCTGTGTCTATGACCGCGGCTTGCGCTTCTTGGTCGTGGGATATTTCGCTTCGACGAACTTCGCTGTGGCGTCATCAACTGCAGGCAGGTTTTCGTGGAGGCGCTTCAGCAAAGCCAACAAGGTCTCGGCCTCATCCTTGCTCAGAACTTCAAGGAAAGTCTTCTCCCGAGCCAAAGCGACTTCGCGGATCTTGTCGTGCAAAGCCCGGCCTTTTGCCGTCAGTACAGCGATTCGTGCGCGACCGTCTCGCGGATCGAGCTCGGTCTTGATCAAACCATCTTCCTGCATGGACTTGAAGCAGCGGCTGACCGACGCTTTGTCCAATCCGATCACACGGGAAACGTTCTGTGCCGACACAGAGCCTTCGATAGCCAGCAGCACCAGGCAGCGCCAAGTCTCGATCCCTACATTGAAGACGGCAAGGTAGTACTGTGATGCTCCCCGGGACAGCTTGTTCGCGATCCAGGTGAGATAGGCGGGGACATAGTGATCCAGGTCGATGACCGGATGAGCAACGGTTGGGCGTTTTGAGGTGTTCATCCCTCTATTCTCTGCAAACATCTCAGTGCACCGCCATTCCGACCAACCGATCAAGCGTTTCGGCGTCTTCAGCGAGCTCCGCGGCCGACGAATCGTGCACCACAACCCCGTGGTCCAGGACTATCGCTCGCTGCGCATAGCCCAGCGCCTCATCGACCTGCTGTTCGACAATGACAACCGAGATGCCGGCGCTTTTGCTCATTCCCTGGAATGCTCGCAGGAGATCCTGGCGGATCAATGGAGCGAGACCTTCCAATGGCTCGTCGAGAAGAATCAGCTTCGGCTGCCCCAGAAGTGCCCGGGCAACAGAAAGCATTTGTTGTTCGCCGCCGGACAGTTGGGCGCCCCCGTTACGTCTGCGCTCTGCGAGCCTGGGAAACAGGTCGTACGCTTCCTGTATAGCCGAGACCTTCCTGCCTTTGAGCCCAGCGATGAGGTTCTCTTCGACGGTGAGCGAAGGGAAGACATCTCGGGTCTGAGGCACGTAGCCAAGGCCGCGAGCAGCACGTTGGGCTGGACTTAGAGATGTAACGTCTTCCCCGTCAAAGAGTACGGTCCCACCGCGGAGCGGCACGAGCCCCATCACAGCTCGGAGCGCGGTTGTTTTCCCGACACCGTTTCGTCCAATCATGGCGAGACGCTCTTGATGGCCGACCCGGAAAGACAACTCATTTAGGACGGTGGTCGGACCATAACCCGCCACCGCCTTACGTACTTCAAGAATCGATTCGCTGTTCATGTCAGTTTCCCAAGTACGCGGCTCGGACCCGCGGGTCCTTACGAATCGCCTCAGGTTCGCCATCCGCGATGACTGACCCCTCCGCTAGCACCACAATTCGGTTGGCGAAGCGAAAGACGAGGTCCATGTCGTGCTCGATGATGAGAATGGCGAGGTCTTTTGGAAGGTCGTTCAAAGCTGCCAACAGACGATTTCCGTCGCCCTTAGGGACCCCGGCCATAGGCTCGTCCAGCAGAAGCACTTCCGGCTTCAGCGCAAGCGCCAGCGCTATTTCGACCAGCCTTTGCTCACCGTATGCAAGGTCTTCGGTTGCCGTCTCTGCATGGTCCTGCAACCCGAGGCGGGTCAAGATCGACTCCGCTTCCGCATTCAGCAACGGGTAGTGGTCAATGCTCTTCCAGAACCCGCCAGCCAGGCCCTCGCGCTCAAACAGCGCCATCTCGACCTGTCGTCGAACGGGGAAATGGGGAGCAAGCGTGGTGATCTGGAAGGTTCGGGCCAAGCCATTCTTTACGCGACGTGCCTGGCTGTCTCCGGTGACATCCATCCCCTTAAGCCAGATTTCTCCGGAGTCCGCACCGAACACGCCACTGATTTGGTTCACTAAGGTCGTCTTTCCCGCACCATTGGGCCCGATGAGCGCCAGGCGATCGCCCCTGGCGAGCTTAAAATTCACGTCACGGGTGACATGGATGCCGCCAAATCGCTTGTCCAGGCGTTTGATTTCAAGTACGGCGCTCATTTCTTCGCTCCCAGGCGGCTACGCAGCCAGTCCCATGCTTTCCGAGGCTTGACGAGCACGACGATCATCAACATCCCGCCCACGACAAAGAGCCAGTGATAGGGATTGATCGACGAGGCCGTGTGATGCAAGACCGTGAACACCCCGGCTCCGACGACGGCGCCCAGGAGATTTCCTGTACCACCAAGGACAAGCATGACCAGTAGCTCGGCGCTTAGCGCGAACGATAGACTGTCCAGGCCAACGACACCTGTCGTTTGCGCAGACAGTGCGCCGGCAACCCCTGCAATAGCACCGCCCAGGGTGTACATAGCAAGAAGCCTCAGGTAGACAGGGGTTCCCAATGCGGCCATGCGAGCGCGGTTCTCATGGATTCCTCGCACTCCGAGTCCAAACGGCGAGTTGCTGACGCGCTTGGCGATGTAGAGAATCACGACAAGAGTGGCCAAGGTGTAATAGGCAGCGAGCCGACCTTCGAGGTCAAAGCTCCACACGCCGAACAGTGGCGTCATCATGAAACCGGATAGACCGTCGTCGCCGCCTGTCCACCCGCGGGCCTTCTGCGCCAGGGACAAGACCATTTGGGCGACTGCCACTGTGAGCATCAGGAACGTGAAACCGGAGTAGCGGAGCAAGAATGCCCCTGTCACAAAGGCGAGCATCCCGCCAGCCACTGCGCCAACGATAAGGCCGACGATCGGATCGCCATAAACCTTCAGGGCGAATATCCCTGCGGCGTATGCTCCCACGCCAAACATGGCGGCGTGCCCCAGGGTTGCAAGACCTGCGTACCCGACTACTAGATCCAGCGAGAGCACCGCTATCGACATGATGAACACTCGGGTGAGTAGTCCGTACTGTTCGGGCGCGACGACACAAGTCGCCAGCCCGAGAACCAAGACAATGAGCGGGAGGCGCCACGCTGGCGCTAGTCGCCCTTGCTGGGAGCGCCCGTCGACCTTCTCGGTACCCTTGGCTCGAAATAGTGCCATCGTGTTCATTTGCGAAGAATCCCGTTAGGCCGCCATGCGAGGAAGAGGGCCATCGCTGCAAAAAAGAACAAGCTGCCCCAGTCTGACGCTAAGTACTTGCTTGCCGTCTCGACGACACCCAGGAAGACAGCTGCGGCGAGAGATCCGGCAATGCTGCCCATGCCCCCCACCGCTACGACGACGAGAACCAGGACCAGGTACTTCAAGGCGTAGTAGGGCTCCAGAGGCATCAGCTCCGCGCCGAGAACGCCACCGACTGCCGCCAGGCCAGCGCCGACCGCGAACGTCGCGCACTGAACCAGGCGAATCGGGATACCGAGCGTGGACGCCGTTCCAGCGTTGTCGACCGCTGCTCGCAGCCATACTCCAAACCGAGTTTTGGCAACGAACCAGGCCGAAGCTGCAGCGACGGCTATGCCAACCGCAAGCACCAGGAGGCGCTGCGTCGGCAAGGTCCTGAACCCCAGGTCCACAGACCCTGCAAGGCTTTCCGGGAGCTTGATCAGCTGTACCTGGGGGCCTGCGATAGCGTTTGTCGCGGCGATAAGAACGAACGTGAGACCGATCGTGAAAAGCACTTGATCGAGCTCTTTGCGCTTGTACAAATGCCTCAGAACTGTCGCCTCCAGCGCAGCGCCAAGCAGCGCCGTCCCAAGTACGGCCAGCGGCACTGCCAGCCAGAAATTCCACGACGCCTCTCGGGTGAGATAGGCCGCGCAGTACCCGCCGATCATGGCGAATGCACCATGGCTAAGATTCACAAACCTCATCAACCCCAACGTGATCGACATGCCTACGGCGATCACAAACAGCACCATGCCGTAGGAGGTACCGTCGATGAGGATGTTTGTTAGCGTGTTCACGCGGCTCTACCTTCCTCAGTCTGATTTACTGCGTCAGGCCATGGTCGCCCTGAGGACCAAAGCTCTGCACTTCCTTATTGACCAGCAGTCCATTCGCCTTCTCGACCTTGCGTAGGTAGACGTTCTGGGTGATGTGGCGTGTCTTCGGATCGATTCGGACAGGGCCGCGCGGGCTTTCCCATTGGAGGGCACGTGCCGCTGCGAGTGCCTTCGGACCGTCTTTCTGACCACCGGTCGCTTCGATCATCTTGTGGATGACATACATGCCATCCCAGGCACCGACTGATGCGTAATTCGCTACAGCCGAGGAATCCTGTTTCTTCAGCGCGTTGACGAAGGTCTTGTTCGCGGCCGAGTCATGTGCACCGGAATAGTGGAAAGCGGTCGTGAGGCCCAGCGCGGCGTCGCCGAATTTCTGCAGATCGAACTCGTCGGTTTCGGCCGTTCCGAGGAACTGAATGCCAGCCTTCGCTATGCCGTTCTCGGTATATGCCTTGACGAAACCAAGGTTCGGAGGACCGCCGGGAAGGAAGGTATACACCGCCTGGGCGCCACTGGCTCGGATGCGTTGAGCAAAGGGGCCGAAGTCAGTTGTCGCGATCGGCATGCGGATCGACTCGACCACCGTGCCACCTTGCTTTGCGAATTCCGCCTTGAAGGCCGTTTCTGCGTCAATCCCGGGGCCGTAGTCGGTCACCGCCGTAACGACCTTGGTCATGCCCTGTTTTGCGGCCCACTGAGCCATGGGGACGGTCACCTGCCACAGCGTGTAGCTCGTACGAATGAAGTACTCGGACTTCTCAGTGATGGACGACGTCGCCGCGTTGAAGATCACAGTAGGAGTCTGGGACTGCTGGATCAGCGGTGCGACGGCCAGAGCGTTCGGGGTGAAGACGAAGCCGCCAAGGTAGTCGACCTTATCTTTGACGATCAGCTCTTGGGCCAGGGTCTTTGTCACCGCGGGGTTCGGGCCGCCGGTGTCGCGATAAATGAACTCGACGCTCTTGCCGCCGAGCTTGCCGCCCTGGTTGGCGACGTAGGCCTCAGCGCCCGCCTTGAAGAGCGTTCCGTAGTGCGCAAAAGGCCCAGAGAACGGGCCGATGATCCCTACCTTGACGGACTGGCCTTGGGCGAAGCTCGGCCCGGCGAGTGCTGCGGCCGATGCGAGCGCACCGGCAACCATGATTCGACGAGAAATGCGCATGTTTGTCTCCTACGTTGTTGGTCTAGCCGCCCGGCCAGACCTTGAAATTGACATGGGTCATATTTTGGGTGATATACCAACTAGTTGCAATGCCAACCACATGAGGGTTTTCCCTTGTCTCGTGGCGGAGGGGCAGGAAATACGACCGAAGACCGCGAATGGCCAGCAGCGCTCCGGGGCACCGCTGGCGGGGAATTAGGGCAGAGAAAGAAAGGCAGCTCGCCTCGCTCATTTACCGATGAGCGCTAACCGTAGGTCCTTACGGCTGCCTCAAGGCTGGCGGTCATCCACACCCTGGTTCTCCCGGTCGATAGACGCGAGGATGCGGCGCCTCGCCTGAATTGAACCTGTGTCAATCGCAAGGTCAACCCATTGAGGATTCGCGCATTCGAGCATTCGCTTGTACTGAGCGTTCACGACAACACGATCCTCTTCGAATGTGATGACCGTATCGTCGTAGAGTTTCTCAGTGATCGGGGCTTGGCCTTCGACGACCTCTTGCGACACAGACCAGAAGTAGTGGGTCGTGTGCTCGGTCTCGGGGGTGATGGCGTTGAAAACTCGTTGCTGAAACCCACCAGACTGGTCCCCTTCCGTTCTCAGCGTGCCTGCCGGAACAGACCCCGAGTAGATCGTAATGAGTCCAGGTATGAAGTCCACCCGCTGCCAGCGATCCACAGGATCCAGGAAGCCGTTGATCTTGACGTGAGTCGGAGGCGGGGTCACAGCTCTCATGAATCGTTCAACGCGATGCTTAGGATAGTTCAGCCACCATTTACTCCACCAACTTTTCCAGTTCGTCAACATTGGCATCGCAGGTATGCGAACGAGCCAAGGAGTCGATGGTTACGGGCGTTTGTATTCCAGTCACTGCGCCAATAGAGGCGAGCATTTGAAGAGACTATTTGCGACGAAACTTGAGTCGGATGATTACCGCGCATAGCGGACACGGGGCCAATTTGCCGGAAATGCCCCCTCGATGACCGGACTGAAACCAATACCGGACGCCCAGGTTTTCCATCTGATTGGCAGCAACCGCTGCATTTCGGCCGTTCCTGGTACTGGCTCGACTGGCTGTTGAGAGTCGCTAACTGACTTAATCTATGCGGGTGACGAGTCGTTCGCCTACCTTGTGTTGCCTCTGCTCTACGAGGGGCCCAAAAGTACAGATGGGCCCTGTTCCTACAATGGGACGCTACCCACAGGAGTCCCGCATGTCCCAACTCACCCTCGCTGTCGCCCGTGACCTGATAGCCCAGGCCATGGCGCATGCCACCGAGAATTTCAAGAAGCCCGTTTGCATCTCGGTCTGCGACGCCACAGGCCTGCTGCTGGCTTTTGTGCGCATGGAAGGCGTGCCGGTGCGCAGCGTGGCCATCTCGCAAGGCAAGGGCTACAGCGCGGCCCGCATGGGCGTGACCACGCAGGCCGTGCTTGAGCGCCTGCACCGCGAGCAGATCGAGATCGGCTATTTCTGCGACCCCCTGCTCACGGCCCTGCCCGGTGGCTCGCCGCTGAAAGACAAGGACGGCGTGTTGCGCGGCGCCATCGGCGTCAGCGGTCTGACCTCGGCCGAGGACCAGCAGGTTACCGACTTCATCGCTGCCAAGTTCGCTGCATGAAGCAGGTCCGTTTGCCTTCGGGTGAACTTGTGCCGGCCCTGGGCCAGGGCACTTGGTACATGGGCGAGGACCGCAGCGCGCGCAAGGATGAGATCGCCGCCCTGCAGCTGGGCCTGGACCTGGGCCTGACGCTGATCGACACCGCCGAGATGTACGCCGAGGGCGGCGCCGAGGAGGTGGTGGGCGAGGCCCTGGCCGGCCGGCGCGAGCAGGCCTTTCTGGTCAGCAAGGTCTACCCGCACAACGCGACGCGCCCAGGCGCCATCGCGGCCTGCGAGCGCAGCCTCAAGCGCCTGAAGACCGATTGCATCGATCTTTACCTCCTGCACTGGCGCGGCCCGGTTCCTCTGGCCGAAACGGTGGAGGCCTTCGAGGCCCTGCGGCGCGCCGGCAAGATCCGCCATTGGGGCGTGAGCAATCTGGACCTGGCCGATATGCGGGAGCTGGCGGGTGTGCCCGGCGGCGGGGCCTGCGCGGCCAATCAGCTGCTCTACAACCTGGGTCGCCGCGGCATCGAGTGGGACCTGCTGCCCTGGCTGCGCCGGCAGGGCGTGCCCACCCTGGCCTACTCGCCGATCGAGCAGGCGCGCCTGTTGCGTCACCGGGGCCTGCAGGACTGCGCGCGTCGCCATGGCATGACGCCGGCGCAGGCGGCGCTGGCCTGGTTGCTGGCGCAGGACGGCGTGATCGCCATTCCCAAGTCAGCCCGTCTGGCGCGCGTGCGCGAGAACGCGGCGGCGCGCGAGATCGTGCTGGATGCGGCGCAGCTTGCCGAGCTCGACCGTCTGTTCCCGCCGCCTACCGGGGCCTCCCCGCTGGCGATGCTGTGATCCTGGGCGCGGGCTCGGCGACAATCCTGCCATGCAGATGAAAAATATCCTGATCCCGATCGCCAGCGTGGCGCTGGTCGCGGCCGGCTACCGGGCCGGGGGCTGGGCTGGCGTGGCCTTTGCCATTGGCGCCCTCATGCTGTGGTTGATGCTGCACTTCACCCGACTCATGCACATCCTCAAGCGTGCGGCCGACAGTCCCCTGGGTTATGTGGACAGTGCCGTGATGCTGCAGGCCAAACTCAAGCCCGGTATGACCCTGATGCACGTGGTGGCCATGACCCGTGCGCTGGGTGTGCAGATCAGCCCGCCCGACAGCCAGCCTGAACAGTTCCGCTGGACCGATCCCTCCGAGGCCTTGGTCATTTGCGATTTCGCCGACGGCAAGCTGGTGCGCTGGGAGTTTCGGCGCCCGGACGTGGCCGATCCCGGCCTGACCCCCCGGCCTGGGCTGCCGCCGGCCCCGTAAAATCAGGGTTTTGGCCCGTCCGCACGGGTCGCCCCTACAGGAAAGAACGAATGAGCCCCCTACCGACCTCGATGTCCGACCGCGACGGCAAAATCTGGATGGATGGCCAGCTGGTGGACTGGCGTGACGCCAAGATCCACGTGCTGACCCATACCCTGCACTATGGCTGCGGGGCCTTCGAGGGGGTGCGGGCCTACAACACGGTCAACGGCACGGCCATCTTCCGCCTGCAGGAGCACACCGAGCGCCTCTTCAACAGCGCCAAGATCCTGCGCATGAAGATCCCGTTCACCCCGGAGCAGGTCAACGAGGCGCAGAAGGACGTGGTGCGCGCCAACAAGCTGGAGAGCTGCTACCTGCGCCCGCTGACCTGGATCGGCGACAAGAAGCTGGGCGTGTCCCCGAAGGGCAACACCATCCACCTGATGGTGGCGGCCTGGGCCTGGGGCGCCTACCTGGGCGAAGAGGGCATGAAACGCGGCATCCGCGTCAAGACCTCCAGCTATACGCGCCACCACGTCAACATCACCATGACGCAGGCCAAGGCGGTGAGCAACTACACCAACTCCATCCTGGCCAACATGGAAGTGACCGAC
>JACCDS011208527.1_pt1 | contig 11950 bp, 9 predicted proteins | sample 7446441 | NCBI WGS metagenome assembly JACCDS01 (sample SAMN15323445, study PRJNA562643) | freshwater metagenome | isolation source: river surface water | place: USA:Blue River Watershed | collected 2017-08-17
CGTTGCTGGGGTACTGCGGTCCGCTGCTGTAGCTCGGCCGTGGCGCGCTGCCCACGTTGTAGCTGCTGCTTTGGTCCACCACCCGGGTCAGGCTCTTGCTGGTCTCCAAGGGGCCGAAGACGTTGGTGGAGTCGTAGTAGCCGCTGTAGTAGCGCGTGCCGATCAGGGCCTTGTTGCTGGTCACGGTGCGGGTGGCGAACTGGTAGCGGTCGCCGCTGGTCAGCAGGCTCACGCGCAGGTTGTTGACCTTGTAGCTGCTGGCCGTCACGCGCGTGGCGCCGTTGGCGTCCACCACCGTGAGCGTGCCGCCGCCGTACACCCGGGCGGTGTTCGCCGTGGTGTCGACCAGCACGCCGGTGTTCTCGTCCACGCCAAGCCCTTGCTTCAGCCCCAGGTGCTGCAGGGCCGCCGCGAGCCGCCCCAGGCGCCCCGAGCGGGCGTCAAAGTGCGTGTCGCTCAGCAGGGTCGTGGGCAGGAAGCCCAAGCCCTTCATGGTGCCGCCGTTGTCGTAGTAGCGAAGCGCGGACGTGCCCTCGCGCGTGTCGCCGAAGGTGGCGAAGTTCGCGATCGGCGTGGGGCCAGGCAGGTTGGCGTTGAAGTGCAGGTAGCCGTAGCTGATGCCGACCCCGTGCATGGTGGCGTTGAGCGCGTGGTTGCCGGCCGAATCGCCCGCCACCACCACGCTGCCGGCGCCGCCATTCCAGCGGCTGCGCAAGGCAGCGGCCACGGGGGTGTCGCTGCCGTCGTTCTTGAAGAGGCTGCGTGCGATCTTGGCCTGGTCGCCCCCGGTGAAAAACACCACGTCGGCCTGGTGGACCAGGGCCACGTTGGCGCTGCTGTAGGCGGCGCTGCCGTGGTTGTCGATGTGCAGATTCAGGTGCTTGGGCGAGAAGCCGTGGGTCTGGAACAGGTTGTAGTAGCCCCGCTTGCTCACCGTGCCGTTGGCGTTCAGCAGGTCGTTCTGGAAAGCGTCCACCCCCACGGCGGAACTGGCGCTGGCCGAGGTCACCACCAGGATGCGCGGGCAGCGGGTGGTGGTCCAGTCGGTGCCGCAGTTGCTCACGCTGCTGAGGTTCGGCGTGGTGCTGGCATCGATGCCCGTGGCCTTGCGCAGCCCGTTGACGAACAGGTCGGTGTTGGTGTCGCTGTAGCCCCCGCCGGACAAGAACAGCTTGCCCGCGTGGGCACAGGGGGCGGTGGCGAGGGTGGTGGTCAGGGCCAGCAAGGCGATGCGCATGGTGTGTGCAGGGAGAGTGGAGGGGACCGACCCACCAAGACCGCGAGCGTCGGTCCGGACAGCCTAGGGACGGCAGCGCCCCACGGACAGCCCCGGCCTTGCGCGCAGGCGACACGGGCTTGCAAGTTCGTGCGCCGCAGCCAATGCCTTGCGGGCAAGTCCCGACGGGGTTTGCCAGTACAAAGCGCCCATGCGCACACAACTGATCTTCGTCTACGGCACCCTGCAACAGGGCCATCGCAACGCCCATGTCAACCAGGGCCGCACCCGGCCGGGCCGCTACCGAACCGAGGAGCGCTGGCCGCTGTGGGTCTTGGGCCCGAGCTATTTGCCTTGGTTGAGCCACACCCCCGGGGAGGGCCACCAGGTCACCGGCGAGCTCGTGGAGGTGGACGAGGCCGCACTCGCCCGCATGGATGCCTTGGAGCAACTGGACAAGCCCGATTGGTACCGACGCGCGCCGATTGCGCTGCGCCCGGAGGCGGGGGGCGAGTTGGTGTGGGCCGAGGCGTACTTCGGGTCCCCCACCCGGGTGGCGATGGAAACCGTGCACGCCGGGCCCCTTCCGGCCTACACGCTGGCGGTGGCCGCCCAGTTTGCGGCAGAGCCTGGCGCGGTCGAAGACGCCGACGCTGACCGTCAGCGCACGGGCTGAAGCCCAAGGCCCGCCCGCTCAGGCCCCGTCGGCCAGGGCCTGGGCGCGCAGCAACAGGACGTCGAAACGGGTGAGGCCCTGGGCGTCGTCCACCTGCAGTTGCACGTCGCCCCGCTGGGCCAAGGCCAAGCGCCGCGCGGCGTAGCAGCCCACCGCACCCGCGCCGGCGCGGTTCGGGCCGTCGCCCGTGAGGCTGACGTACTTGGCAAAGAAGCGGGCCCGGAACGCCTGAGGCACCACGGCCGCCACCTCGAAGCGCACGCGGTAGCCGTCCGGACCGTCGTCGCGCGGCAGAAGGCCGAGGCTCACGGTGCTGCCCGCGGGCGCCAGCTCGCAGGCCTGGCCCAGCAGCTGTTGGAACAGGCTGTGGCACAGCAAGGCGTCGCCCAAGGCCTGCAGGCTGCCCGGCCCGCGCAGGGGGCCGGGCAGGTTCAGGTTCCACACCAACTGTTTGTGCGCGTGGGCCTCTTGTTGCAAGCGCTGCACGCGCTCCAGCAGCTTGCGCAGGGGCACGGCACGGGCACGCAGCTGGAACAGACCGTGCTCGATGCGCAGCAACTCGCTGGAGAGGTGCAAGGCGTCCACCGCCTCCAGCACCTGGGCCTCGATGCCGAGCAGGGCGTCGCGCTGGTCCTCGCTCAGGGTCTCGTCGGCCAGCAAGGGCTCCAGGCTGGCCAGCGCGTGCGCCAAGGGGCTGCGCAGGTCGGTGGCCACCACCTGTTCCAGTTCGTCTTGCAGGGCCGCCTGCTGCTGCAGGTGCTCGGCCTCGGCCTGCAGGTGCCGCAGGTGGGCGGCCTGTTGGGCGAAGTTGCGCACGCGCAGGCGCAGGAGGCCGGCGTCCACCGGCTTGCGGATGAAGTCCACCGCGCCCAGCTCCAGCGCGCGTTGGTGCAATTCCTGCTCCTCCAGGGCGCTGACCATGACGATGGGGATGGCGCTGCTGGTCGGGTGCTGCCGCAGCCGCCGGGCCACTTCGAAGCCGTCCATGCCCGGCAGCACCACGTCCAGCAGCACCAGGTCGGGCGGGGTGTCCAGCTGGCACAGGGCCAGGGCGCGTTCGCCGTTCGTCGCCAGCTTCAAGCGGCAGTCGGCCTTGAGCATGTCGATCATCAGGTGCAGGGTGTCGGGTTGGTCGTCGACGACCAGCACCAGGGGCTTGAGCGGTTCGGGCTGGGGCGCGGCATCGGCCACCGCGCGCCGGCGGCCAGCGCTCAGGGCCAGGCGAACCCGGTCGCCCAGCGCGCCCGCGTGGAAGGGCTTGACCAGCACCGCTTGCGCCCCGGCGTCCAGCGCCAAGCGCAGGCCCTGCGGGTCGGCGTTGGAGGTCATCATCACGAAGGGCAGGGCGCGGGTCGCCGGGCTTCGCCGCAAGGCCTGCAGCAGGCCCAGCCCGTCCAGCTGCGGCATTTGCCAATCGCTGAGCACCAGGTCCACGGGCTCGCGCTCGATCCAGGCCAGGGCTTCGCGGCCGTCGGCGGCCTGGGCGATCTGGCCCACGCCCAATTGCTGCAGCAGCGCCGCCGCCACGCTGCGCAGGGCCTCGCTGTCGTCGACCACGAGCACGCGCAACTCGCGCCAAGCGTCGGGGTGGGCGTCGAGGGCGGTCAAGGGCATGGGTCGCACTGTAGTCAGGCGCCTTGGGCCGGCCAAGGGCTCGCATTCCCGCTGGCGGCGCCCAGCTTCCGTTCGCGCCGCCACGCCGCCGGTGGTCGCTCGGCCGTGGTGCGGGGCGCAGTGGCCCGACACCATGCGAACCCGTTCCCCCCCCTTTCTCGATAGGAGCTCTTATGAATGCCCGCCTGACCCCCCGCCTGACCCCCCGCCTGACCCTGGCCGCCGCGGCCCTGTTGACCACGTTGTGCGCGCCAGTCGCGCACGCCGCTCGCTTGGAGGTGACGGTGCAGGGCCTGCAGCAGGCCCAAGGGCAGCTGATGCTGGCCGTGTACGACCAGCCTGCCCTGTGGCTTCGCGGCAAACCGCTGACGGCCACGCGCATTGCCGTGTCGGTGACCGGGGCCGTCACGCACGTCTTCGAGAACCTGCCCGACGACGCCGAAGTGGCCGTCAGCGTGTTCCACGATGCCAACGGCAACGGCCGCTTGGACAGCAACGCCATGGGCATGCCCCTGGAGCCTTATGGCTTCAGCAACGACGCCGTGGGCCAGTTCGGCCCGCCCAAGTTCGATGCCGCGCGCGTGAAGCTGAGCGGCACGGTGAAGACCAGCTTGACTTTGAACTGACGCCCCGAGGAGCCGCCATGTTGTCGCGCCGCCGCCTTCTGACCCACACCGGGGCCTCTGCCGTCGCCGCGACGGCCTGGGGCACGTCCTTGCCCGCCCGCGCTGCCGCCGCACGCGACGACGGCCTGAACCCGGTGCCCTTCGGCGACCATCCCCTGCTGCAGCCCCTGCGCGGATGGCACGAGGGACAAGACCGCCTGGCCGTGGGGCTGCGGGTCGAGGGACGCTGGCCCAGGGCCTTGCGCGGCACCCTGTACCGCAACGGACCGGGGCTGCTGGAGCGCGCCGGTCAGCGCTACCGCCATTGGTTCGACGGCGACGGCCTGGTCCAGGCCTGGCACCTGGATGCCGACCGCATGCGCCACACCGCGCGCTTCGTGCAGACCCGCAAGTTCTCCGCCGAGCAATCGGCCGGGGAGTTCTTGCTGCCCGCCTTTGGCACCGCCGTGCCGGCGAAGCGGCCGGTGCGCGGCAGCGACGACATGAACACGGCCAACACCAGCGTGACTTGGCAGGGCGGGCGCTTGTACGCCCTGTGGGAGGGGGGCTCCGCCCACGAACTGGACCCCGAGACCTTGCACACGATCGGGCCCAAGGCCTGGGCGCCCGCGCTGCGGGGCATGCCCTTCAGCGCCCATCCCAAGCGCGAACCCGACGGCACGCTGTGGAACTTTGGCAGCTTCATGGGGCAGTTGGTGCTCTACCAAATCGATGCCGCGGGCCGGCTGCTGCGCAGCCAGGTGCTGAAGTTGCCGACAGCGGCCATGGTGCACGACTTCGTGCTGACGCAGCGCCACCTGGTGTTCCTGTTGCCGCCCCTGGGCGTGGACATGGACGCCTTGCGCGCGGGCGGCTCGATGGTCAGCGCCATGCGTTGGCGGGGCGAAGAGGCCATGCGCGTGCTCGTGATCGACAAAGAGACGCTGCAGGTGCAGCGCACGCTGGAAGCGCCTGCCGGGTTGGTCTTCCACTTTGGCAATGGATGGGACGACGGGCAGGGCACGATCCGCTTGGACTACGTGCAAAGCGACATGGACGAGTTCCTGTCGGGCCGCTTCAACGCCGTGTTGGCCGGGGTTTCGGCAGCGCACGGGACCCCGAGCCAGGCGCGCCTGATGACGATCGACCTGCGCAGCGGCCGGCTCGCGATCACCGAGCGGCCCGAGTCGACCGAGTTCCCGCAGGTGGACCCGCGGGTGGTGGCGCGGCGCTACCGCTACGTGTACGCGCCGACGCAGCGTGGCATCCAGGGGCGCTGGGGTTTCAACGCCGTGCAGCGGCTCGACCTGGAGCGCGGCCGCACGGACGCCTTCGCGTTCGGGCGTGACGTGGTGGTGGAAGAGCAACTGCTGGTGCCCAAGCCGGGCAGCCGCCGCGAGGGCGAGGGCTGGCTGCTGGGCACGGGCTTCGACGCGCGTCGCCAGCGCAGCTTCGCGAGCGTGTTCGACGCCGAGGCCCTGTCTGCCGGCCCGCTGGCCACGGTGTGGCTGCCCTACTGGGCGCCCTTGGGCTTTCACGGGCACTTTCACGCGGCGGCCTGAGCGGCCGGGTCCAGGCCGGGTGGCGGCGCTGGACGGGGCCGATCAAGCGGGCAGGGCGGCGCCCGCGACGCGGTTGCGCCCCTGGCTCTTGGCTGCGTAGAGCTGCTCGTCGGCCGCGTGCAAGAGCTTCTCCAGGGTGGCCTGGGCCGAGGCGCCGCTGCAGGCGCTCACGCCAATGCTCACGGTCACCCGCCCGTGTTCGGCATCGGGGTGGGGCAGCGCCAGGCCCTCCACCGCCGATCGCAATTGCTCGGCCAGCGCCATCGCGCCGTCGAGCGGGGTGTCGGGCAGCAGCAGCACGAACTCCTCGCCGCCGTAACGGGCCAACAGGTCACCCGCCCGGCGGGTGCGGGCGGCCAGCGCCTGGCCCACGGTGCGCAGGCATTCGTCGCCCGCCTGGTGGCCGCGGAGGTCGTTGTAGCGCTTGAACCGATCCACGTCGACGAGCGCCAAAGACAAGGGCGTTTGCCGGCGCTGCATGCGGTCCCACTCGACGCGGCTCATTTCGTCGAAACGGCGCCGGTTGGCCACGCCGGTCAGGCCGTCCAGGTACACCAGCTGGCGCAGCAGGTCCGACTGGCGCTTGAGCTGGATGTGCGTGCGCGCCCTGGCGCGAACGATGCGCACGTTCACGGGCTTGCTGATGAAGTCCACGGCCCCGACATCCAGTCCCTTGGCTTCGCTTTCTTCGTCGCGGTTGCCAGTCACGAACATCACAGGGATGTGTGCCGTGAAGGGGTCGGCCTTGAGCTTCGCGCACACCTCGTAGCCGTCCATGCCCGGCATGACGACGTCCAGCAAGACCAAATCCGGCGCCTTGCTCGTCGCGATTTGCAAGGCCTGCTCGCCGGAGGTCGCGGCAAATACCTGGCAGTCCTCTTGGAACACCTGGCGCATGACCTGGATGTTGATGGGTTGGTCGTCGACGATCAGCACCTTGGGCCGTTCTTGCAGACCGTGCAGGCCGGCCAGGGGCACGGTGCTGTCGTCCAGCCAGGGCTTCACGGGGCCTCCTGCCAGCTTGGGGCCTGCGGGTCTGACCGAGCGCCCTTGGCGCCAGCGCGGGAGCGATTCAGCGCGGCACGGAGCTCCCGCGCGTGCGCTGTGCCTTGCTTCGTGGTCGATGCCCTTGCAGCCTTCACCGATGGCGTCCTTGGTCTTCTGCAGCGAGTGTGCCCGATGGAGTCGGCCGCGCGTGGGGCCCGTGCCCTGCATGGAAACCCGGACAATCAGCGCCATGGACCAAACCGAACTGAAGCGCCTGGTGGCGCAGGCCGCCCTGGCCTATGTGGAACCCGGCTCCGTGCTGGGCGTGGGCACGGGCTCGACCGTGGACCTGTTCATCGACGCCTTGGCGGCCAGCGGCATCCCGCTCGCGGGCGCGGTCAGCTCCAGCGAACGCAGCAGCCAGCGCCTGCAGGCGGCGGGCATCGCCGTGCTCGACGCCAGCAGCGTCGAGCGGCTGGGGGTGTACGTCGATGGTGCCGACGAGATCGACCCCCAGGGCCACATGGTCAAAGGCGGCGGCGCGGCCCTGACCCGGGAAAAGATCGTGGCCGATTTGGCCGATCGCTTCGTGTGCATCGCCGACGGCAGCAAGTGCGTCGACGTGCTGGGGGCCTTCCCTTTGCCGGTGGAGGTCATCCCGATGGCGGCGGCGCAGTTGTCGCGGCGGTTTGCGCGCCTGGGCGGCACGGCGGCGGTGCGGGCGGGCTGCGTGACCGACAACGGCCAGCACATCTTGGACGTGCGCGGTTTGCGCATCACCGACCCGCTGGCCTTCGAGGCCGAGGTGAGCCAGTGGCCGGGCGTGGTGACGGTGGGGGTGTTCGCCCGGCACCGGGCCCGCGTCGCCTTGATCGGCACGGCGCAGGGCGTGCAAACCCGCCTGCACGACTGAGCCTTCGCCGCAGACAGCGAAAAAAAAACCGAGGCCGCGGCCTCGGTTTTTGATGCAGGCCTGGGCCTTACTGCGGCGGGATGCCGTCGGCGGCCGGAGCGGCTTCGGCCGGGGCGGCGGCCGGCGGCGTCAGGCCCGGCAGCGGGATCGGCTGGCCGTTCAGCAGGGCCTCGCCCTTGTCGAACGCGAACACGGCGCGCAGCGTGTCGCCCTCGCGCTTCAGGAAGCCCTTCTCGACCCCTTGGCCCACCATGCCGTCCACCGCCTGGTGGGGCTGACCGGCCAGTTTGGCCACGGCTTGCAAGAAGCCCATCGAGGTCTCGACCATGGCGTTGACCTTGACCTTGCCGACCCAAGCCAGCGGGTTGTCGCCCTTGAGGTCGTCGCCCGTCATGCCCTTGGTGCCCACGGCGTAGCTGAGCAGGGCCTTGTGGCCTTCCAGCTTGACGCTGAGTTCGTCGAGGCTGAACTCGGGGTCGCTGGGCAGCAGGGCGATCATGTCCGCCTGCATGGCTTCCATCTGGCGCTTGACCGCCATCGAGGGCGGCTCACCCGGCTTGTCGCAGCCCAGCTTGGGCTGCATCAACGTGCTGATGAGCTTGGCGTAGGCGCTGGCTTTGAGGTTCTTCATGGAAGCCTTCATGGTGAAGTCTTCCAGCTTGTTGCCCGCCACCTCGGCGTTGCCGGTCATGGTGGACTGCGCGCTGTACAGGTCGTTGGCCAGGCTGCCCGTCGACGACACCTTCAGGTTCGTCAGCAGGAACACCGGCTTGTCGCCGCTTTGCGGCACGCGCATCTCGAAGCGGTCGATCACGCCCTCGGCCTGCGTGCCCATCGCGTACCAGTGCGGGGCCATGCCCTTGGCAGAACCCTTCATGCCGGCCAAGACCATGTGGCTGCCCTTGCCGTCTTGCAGTTCGTAGCCCTGCACGTCGTAGGTCAGCGCCGTGTCGCCGTTGGCGGCGGCTTTCAGGGTGAGGCTCAGAGGCTTGAGCGCCACTTGCATGCCTTGCTGGGCGTTCTTGGCGGTGAACCCGGGCGAGCTGATGTCGGTGCGGGTGTCGCCGCCGTAGCCGGCCAGGGTCACGATTTTCAGCGGCATCTCGTCGGTGCCGATGGCCTGCTTCATCTGAGCGCGGGCCTCGGAGTCGAGCACCAAGGAGGTGGTGATGCGCGCTGCGCCGAAGCTGCTGAAACCGGGGAAGGGGCCGTGCTGGATGTCTTGTTGGACGATCAGGCGAGGCGCCGGCTTGCCGTCTTGGGCGCAGCCGATGTCGACCGACACCGTGCGCTTGGCCCCCAAGAAGGACTTGCGGTACTCGCTGTTGACCACCTTGAAAAAGCCGCCTTCCAGGGGCTCGCCCAGCGGGCCTTGGGTTTCCAGCTTGGCTTGTACGCGCTGGCCGCTGACCACGGTGCCCGCGGCCCAGCCCACGACGACCACTGCCACTGCAGCGCCGACTTTGGTGAGGGTGTTCATGTTTTTCCTGGGGGGAAAGTCAAAAAAAAGCTGGCGCAAGGCCAGCCGGGCGATTGTGAGGGCATTCCCCAGGGGGACGGCCTAGGGTCGGCCCCGAAATCAGGTCCTTCGAACGAAGGAGGGCTCTCTAACCGGCCAGTCTGGCCCGCCAGGCGCCGGCCGACCCGGCAAGCGCGGGCGGGCACCGCAAAGCGTCAAGCATGGCCTGGTTGCGCGGGGTGGGGCGGCCCATCCGTTGCCCCAGGCGCACAACGGCGCCGCACAAGGCGTCGATCTCGGGCGCACGGCCCTTGGCCAGGTCCTCGGCCATGCTGCTGCGGGCCTCGGCGTCGATGCGCAGCATGCGCGAGGCCAGCAGGCGAAACACCGGGGTCGGCATCCGGAGCAAGCCCGGCAGCCAAGGCGCTGGCAGCGGTGTGAGGCGGGCGACGGGCTGGCCGGCTAGCGCCAACACCGCCAAGGCTTCCTCCATGAGGGCGGCCGTGCAGGCGCGCCAATCGCGGTGCAGCAACTGCTCCCTCAGGGGCAAGCCGGACAGGGCGTTGACCGGGTTGTTCAGGTTCAACAGCAGCTTGGCCCATTGCACCGCGCGCATGTCGCGGCTCAGCTTCAGCGGCAGGCCAGCGGCGGCGAACACCGGGACCCAGGGCCGCAATGCCGGGTCGTCCATCGCCATGAGTTGGCCGCTGGTGCCCTGGTGCAGGCGATCGGGCTCGGGTTGCGCCACGTTGAACGGCACCATGCCGGCACACACGCGCAACTGGGGCGCCGCGGTTTGGGCCTGTTCGGCGTTGTCCACGCCGTTCTGCAGCGAGAGCACCAGAGTGCCATGGGGCACGCCGGCCGCCAGTTGCGCCGCGGCCGCCGCCGTGCCCGCACTCTTCACGCAGAGCAGCACCAGCGCGGGTGGCGCCTGGTCCGCCGGCAGTTCCCCGTGCCAGGCCAAGGGGCCGACGGACCAACGACCCCCATCCAGGTCGCTGAGCCGCAGGCCTTGGGCGAAAGCCGCGCCGAAGCCGGGCCGACCGATGCATCGAACGTCCACCCCCGATGCGGCCAGGCGACCGCCCACGTAGGTGCCGATCAGGCCCGCCCCCATGACCCACACGGGCCCGGGCGCGGCGGCCCAGGCGCTCACGCGGTCTGGGCGGGCGGGCCCGAGCGCGTGGGGCCGACCCGGGACTCGATCTCGGCCAGCAGGGCCTTGCCCCAGCCGGCCATGAACAGGGCCTCGGCCACCACGAACATCGGGCCGACCAGCAGGCCCACCAGGTCGTCCACGAAGGCCGGCTTGCGGCCTTCGTACTTGTGGCCCACGAATTGAATGATCCAACCGAGCACGAAGGCGCCCACGCCCCAGGCCAACCAGGTGCCGGTGCTGCCACTCGCCAGGGGCAAGGCCAGCAGCATCAGCACGCCATTGACCAAGCTGGTGGCCAGGCCGAGCACGAATTCGCCGCGGCTCAGATACCAGAGCGTGGCCAACAACCACACGACATGGATCGGGGTCAACGTCCAGCCGGCCAGTTCGAACGCCGGACGCGCCAGCAGCACGCTGACGGCGAACACGATCATGGGGATGCCCACGAAGTGCGTGGCGATGTTGCGCGTGTCGCGGTGGTACGCGGCGTACATGCTCATCAGGTCGACGGCGGGGCGGAAGAGGCTGCTCATGGGCGGCTCCGTGGCAAGGATGACCGCATGCTAGGGCGCCCAGCGTCGCCTGTCTGTCAGGGCTTTGACACCCCCGCAGGGCGTCGCAGCGCCCGCACGGCAAAGCGGGCGGGATCGAGCGCATCGACCAGGCCGCGTTCCACCGGCGCCGGCAACCCCAGCGCCAGGGCGGCGGCCAGTTCGCCGGCCAAGGCGCTGGACGTGATGCCCCGGGACGCCAGCGCCCCGCACACCACAAGGCCCGGTCGGCGCGCCCAGGCGCTGACCTGGGTGGCACGCACGGGGGCGGGCACTCTGGGGTCGACCAAGCCGCCGACCACGGGCAGGCGGTCGGGCGCCAGCAAGCGCCACGCCACGCGCCCCTGTGGCGGAACGAGGTCTGCAGGGGCGCCGCACAGGCGCTGCCAATGGCGGGCGTTCGCCGACTGGTCGGTGTCGCGCAGGTCGGGGTCGGGGTCGTGCTCGTGGGCGGTGGCGCCGACCACCAAGCGACCGTCGGGCAGCGGCAGCACGTAACCCCCGGCGGCGACGGGCAGCCGCGGCCGGGCAGCCGCGCCGGCCAGCTCAGCGGGCACCCAACTGACCTGCCCGCGCTGGGGGACCAAGGCGGCCGCCAGACCGGCGTCCCAGGGGGAGAGCAGCTGCGGCAAGGCCGCGCCCGCCGCCAGCACCAAGAGGTCGGCGCGGGCCAGCTCACGCCCTTGGTGGGCCACGGCCCACCCGGTGTCCGTGGGCAGGCAGGCGTCGATGGGCGCGTTCAAGCGCACCGTCACCGCTTGGAGCCAGTGCCTCACCAAGTCGGCGGGCGACAGGGCCCCGCCGCCCGGGTAGTGCCACGCCGCCACCGCGAGCGGCAGGCCGCTCAGCGCTTGGACGGCCTCCGGCGCGAGGGCGCGCACGTACGCAGGCGGCAGCGCCAGGCGTTCGATCAGGACCTGCAGCTCCGAGTTCGACGATTCGGGCGCCAGGCGCAGAAGACCGTCCAGGCGCCAAGGCAGCGGCGTGCGGTCCAGCAACTGGCGCAGGTGCAGCGCCGCAGCGCGGTTCCAGCGGGCGTGTGGACCGTCGTCGGGGTGCACGGTGCCGTGGAACAGGCCACCCGGGTTGCCGCTGGCGGCGTGGGCCACCGCCGGGGCCGCGTCCAACACCGTGACCGCCAGCCCCGCGTTGGCCAGGGCCCGCGCGCACGCGGCGCCGGCCAATCCCGCGCCCACCACCAGGGC
>JACCDS010456348.1_pt1 | contig 11949 bp, 7 predicted proteins | sample 7446441 | NCBI WGS metagenome assembly JACCDS01 (sample SAMN15323445, study PRJNA562643) | freshwater metagenome | isolation source: river surface water | place: USA:Blue River Watershed | collected 2017-08-17
CCAATCAGGCAAACAATATGCGCTGCGTGACAACCCGGCGTTGTTGATTGCCAGGGTTCGTGGCCTGCATCTCTGGGAGCGTCATTTAGAAGTGGATGGCGAGCAAGTGCCGGGTTCTTTAGTTGATTTTGCGTGGTATTTTTTTCATAACTATCAGATCCGTAAACAGAAAGGTTCTGGTGTTTATTACTATTTGCCAAAGCTGCAAAGCCATCACGAAGCGGCCTGGTGGGACAAAGTGTTCCGTTTCACCGAAGCGCGTTTTGCCGAACCTGTTGGTTTTATCCGGGCAACTGTACTGATAGAAACGCTGCCGGCCGTGTTTGAGATGGATGAGATTCTCTATTGCCTCAAAGATCATATCGTGGCACTGAACTGTGGTCGCTGGGACTATATCTTCAGCTATATCAAGACTTTAAAGAATCATGCTGACCGGGTATTACCGGACCGCCAGGTGGTGACCATGAATCAGCCGTTTTTAAGTGCTTATTCAAGGTTACTGATCAAAACCTGTCACCGGCGCGGTGCGCTGGCGATGGGCGGTATGGCGGCTTTTATTCCGGCCAAAGAGCCTGCTGCCAATGCCGCTATTCTGCAGAAAGTGACAGCCGACAAAGCGCTCGAAGCCGGCAATGGCCACGATGGAACCTGGGTGGCACATCCAGGTCTTGCCGCCACGGCCAATGCAGTGTTTAACGCCAGGCTCGGCAATCAACCGAACCAGCTGCATGTCCTGCGAGAACAGGATGCTGCAGTCACGGCGGCCGATTTACTGCAACCGAGTGAGGGCGAGCGGACTGAGGCCGGCATGCGGACCAATATCAGAGTGGCGCTGCAATATATTGCCGCCTGGATCAGCGGCAAAGGCTGCGTGCCGATTTATGGCCTGATGGAGGATGCGGCGACCGCTGAAATCTCCAGAACCTCAATCTGGCAGTGGATTAAACACGGTAAGTCCTTGTCAAATGGCAAGTTAGTGACCAAAGAGCTGTTTGCCCAGCTGCTGGCCGAAGAGAGTGTGGTAGTGCGCAGCGAAGTGGGTGAAGCCCTGTGGCAACAACAAAGCTTTGACAAAGCAGCGGCTTTGCTGCTAAGTATCACCACGGCTGATGAGCTGGTGGAATTCCTGACCCTGCCAGCCTATGAGCTTTTAGTGTAACCCGAAGCAAAGAGGGGCATCCCAACCGCCCCTCTTTTTTTATTGCCCTGCGAAGCCTGTGTTACCCAGCGCAGCTTTTGTGATGCAGTGCAGCCGGCTGGCAACCACAGGCCATTTTGTTCCATTTCAGGCAACAGTTTGCCGCCAGAGCTGCGCTGGTTTGTCAGCTTAGTTCTTCCGCTATCTCACCAATTAAACGTCGCAGCCAGATATGGCTGGCATCCTGATGCAGCAATGGGCTCCAAATCATCTTCAGTTCAATCGACGGGATTGGAAAGGGCGGGTCCAGCACCTGCATACTCGGGTCGTTTTTGTACAGCATGGCGGCGCGATAAGGCAGGGTCGCGATGAGGTCCGTCTCCACTGCCAAATGCATGGCGACATGATAGTTACGAGTGAACACGCTGATATTGCGTTGTTTGCCAAATTTGGCCAGCGCCTCGTCTACCCAGCCCAGTTTCTGCACATCGGCCGGATCCATGCCGACGCCGACGCCAAAACCGGTTTTACTGACCCAGATATGCTGGCCCTTGAGGTAAGTGTCGAGGTTGAAGTTGGCCAGGATCGGATTTTGTTTATGCACCAGGCAGGCAAAAGCATCTTTCCAGATGGTTTTCTGATGAAACGACTGCGGCAACTGGTCGAAGCGGTTGATCGCCATGTCGACTTTGCCGTTTTCAACGTCATGAAAGGTCACGTCGGACGGGGTCATGATGTCGAGCGAGGTGCCGGGCGCCTGTGCCCTCAGCCGTTTGAGCAGCGCCGGGATCAGCGTGGAAGCGGCGTAGTCGCTCGCCATGATGCGAAAAGTGCGGTGGCTGTGAGTCGGCTCAAATTCTTTGTTGGGCTGCAGTGTTTCTTCCAGTGTCAGCAGAATGCCGCGCACCACCGGCGCCAGTTCTTTGGCGCGCTCAGTCGGCACCATGCCTTCTGAAGTACGCACCAGAATGGGGTCATTCAGTAAATCGCGCAGCCGCTTTAAACCGTTACTCATGGCCGGCTGGGTGATATTGAGCTGGTTGGCGGCCCGGGTGACATTTTTCTCTCTGAGCAACATATCCAGATAGACCAACAGGTTCAGGTCGATTTTGCTGATATTCATGTGGATCTCCGGTTTCTGGCGGCTGGGCGGCAATTATGCCTGTTTATATATTCACATAATGAATGATGGGCATCAAAAAAATCAACTGGATGAATCGTTTTACTGAAACCTATAGTGAAACTCAACAGCGACCGGTACAGAAACTGAACAACATGGTTGGCAGGCCGGCGCTGAACACCCAAAGCAGAATGCACGCAGCAGCCACAGAGGAACATGTTATGTCCGCCTATTTACAGCAAGTCCAACAGCTGACACAGAATATCCAACAGCAGGGGAGCGGCTGGAATGCTATCAGCGCGGAGTATGCCGTGCGGATGCAGCTGCAGAACCGGTTTAAAAACGGGCTGGAAATTGCCCAGTACACCGCTGACATTATGCGCCGCGATATGGCGGCTTATGATGCCGACCCCAGCCAGTACACGCAGTCGCTGGGCTGCTGGCATGGTTTTATCGGGCAGCAAAAGCTGATCTCGATAAAGAAACACTTTGGCAGTACCAAACGCAAGTATCTGTATCTCTCTGGCTGGATGATCGCCGCGCTGCGTTCTGAATTTGGCCCGCAGCCCGATCAGTCCATGCATGAAAAAACGGCGGTACCGGCTTTAATTGAAGAGCTGTACACCTTTTTAAAGCAAGCCGACGCCCGTGAACTGGGCGGCTTGTTTCGCGAACTGGACGCTGCCCGTGCCGCCGACCAGCAAAGCAAAGTGACTGAAATTCTGGCGAAAATCGACAATTTTGAAACTCATGTGGTGCCCATCATCGCCGACATCGACGCCGGTTTTGGTAATGCCGAAGCCACTTACTTACTGGCGAAAAAAATGATTGAAGCTGGCGCCTGTGCGATTCAGATTGAAAACCAGGTGTCGGACGAAAAACAATGTGGTCACCAGGACGGTAAAGTCACAGTGCCACATGCTGATTTCCTGGCGAAAATCAATGCAGTACGTTACGCCTTCCTCGAACTGGGTATCGAAAACGGCATCATCGTGGCGCGCACTGATTCTTTAGGTGCAGGCCTCACCAAACAAATTGCCGTGACCAATGAACCGGGTGATCTGGGCGATTTGTATAACAGTTTCCTCGATGGTGACTACATCCAAAGCGCGGACGACATTCAGAACGGCGATGTGGTGGTCAAAGCCAATGGCAAGTTGCTCAAGCCCAAGCGTTTGCAAAGTGGTTTGTTCCAGTTTAAAGCGGGCTCAGGGGTTGACCGGGTGGTGCTGGACTGTATCACCTCGCTGCAGCATGGCGCCGATTTACTGTGGATTGAAACCGAAAAACCGCATGTCGGCCAAATTGCTGAGATGGTCGATCGCATCCGGGCCGTAGTGCCTAATGCCAAGCTGGTGTACAACAACAGCCCGTCCTTTAACTGGACACTGAATTTCCGCCAGCAGGTGTATGACGCCTGGGCTGCACAGGGCAAAGATGTGTCGGCTTATGATCGCGCCAGGCTGATGAGCGTTGATTACGATGCGACCGAACTGGCGTTGGCGGCTGACGAGCGGATCCGCACCTTCCAGGCCGACGGCGCAAAACGGGCAGGGATCTTCCATCACCTGATCACACTGCCAACCTATCACACGGCCGCTTTGTCGACCGACAATCTGGCCAAAGAATACTTTGGTGAGGCTGCGATGCTGGGTTATGTCAAAGGCGTGCAGCGCCAGGAGATCCGTCAGGGCATTGCCTGCGTGAAGCACCAGAACATGTCGGGTTCTGACATTGGTGACGATCATAAAGAATACTTTGCCGGCGAAGCTGCATTAAAAGCGGCCGGCAAAGACAACACGATGAATCAGTTCTGAGGGGCGCTGATTTATCTCCCGCCGGCGGCCCTGGACAAGCTGCCGGCTATTGCTGAAAACGAGTTTACGTGGTCGGGTGAATCGACTGTTGGCAGCCATATTGGCTGCCTTTTTTATGTACAGGACGTACGGTACGCCGAAAATGCAGGAGCAATTTTTGGCGATTCGCGCCATCCATGGCGCTCACCTTTCAGGCCAACGCTTTGCGTTGTGAAAAATTGCTCCAGGCAATTTTCGGCGATGTCCAGAGAAACGCCATTGAGTCGTGAAAGGAAAATAGCGTCTTCTACCCGGTAATACCCGTATAAGGTCTGCAAAATTCCCGCCTGAAAATGAACATCCAAGTCTTTTGCCAGTTCAATGTCTTCCCTTTGCCCAGTTTCACAAATGACGATGTCTGCCCTTTAATCATTCATAAAAGATGAATGATTTATCAATAGTTGCAGGTTTGTTTGAGAAACTCTGACTGTTTATATTTCACTCACTGCCTACGAGTGAGCATTGTGACCTAAGTGGCTCATCGCATGTAGGAGAGTTTTTTAAAACAAGCAGCGCCGTCGACAACAGTAGACGCGAAAGCGAAACCCAACAGAATCAGGAGTTAGATATGAACAGATTTACCAACAAAACAGTGTTAGTGACCGGTGGCAACAGCGGTATTGGCTTGGCTACCGCCATCCAATATGCGCAAGAGGGTGCTCGTGTTGTCATTACGGGCCGTGATCTGGCAACGCTGGAGCAGGCGAAAACCCTGATAGGCGCAAACACCATAGCCCTGCAGAACGATCAAGGTGATATAAAAGCGGCTGGCGAATTAGCCCGCACTTTAACTGAGCAGGGCATTAAACTGGACGCCATTTTCATCAATGCTGGTGTTGCGAAGTTTGCGCCGTTTTCGGATATAGACGAAAACTTGTGGGACCAAACCTTTAACGTCAATGTCAAAGGCGCGTTTTTTACTATACAGGCGCTGACGCCTCTGCTGAATAGCGGTGCTGCCATTGTATTAAACGGCTCTATTAATGCACATATCGGCATGCCTTCTTCTTCAGTTTATGCCGCCAGTAAAGCGGCGCTGATTTCCTTTGCTAAAACCTTGTCGGCAGAACTGCTGCCGCTGGGTGTGCGGGTCAATGTGGTGAGCCCTGGTCCTGTCAGCACACCACTGTATGGCCGTTTGGGCATGGAAACAGCCCAACTGGACCAGATGGCGAAAGCCATTCAGGCACAAATTCCGCTGAACCGGTTTGGGACTTCGGACGAGCTGGCTAAAACCGTGCTGTTTATGTCTTCGTCAGACTCTGCCTTTATTGTCGGCACCGAACTGATCGCCGATGGTGGTATGAGCCAATTGTAATCACAGGGGTCTGCAGAGCAGGCCCTTTTTTTGTCTGTCGAGGAATCTACCCAAATGAACTCATTAATGACTTTATTCCGTCAACTGACGGGCAGAAGACCGAAAATTGTGACCTCAGTGCTGTTATTGCTGAGTCTGTCGTCGAACGCTTTTGCACAGGAGCCGCAAAGCAAGTTTGCTAAGGCCGGTGGGCAAAAAATCCATTACCTTGTCGCCGGCAAAGGCGATCCGGTGATCCTGTTACATGGCTATACCCAAACCAGCCGGATGTGGATCCCGCTGATGCAGAAGCTGTCCGCTGATCATTTAGTCATAGCGCCGGATTTACGAGGTATTGGTTCAACGTCAATCCCGGATCAGGGTTTTACCAAAGCTGAAATGGCCCGCGATATACATGCCCTGATGCAGAGTCTTGGCCTGCGTCAGGTTAAAGTTGTGGGGCATGACATTGGCTTGATGGTCGCTTATGCCTATGCCGCACAGTATCCGGCTGAAGTACAGAAAATTGCGCTGATGGATGCTTTTTTACCCGGCGTTGGAAATTGGAAGGATGTGTGGTTACTACGCGATTTATGGCACTTTCATTTTTATGGCGCCACCCCACTGGCTTTAGTTGATAAGCGTGAGCGCACCTATTTCGAGCACTTTTGGAATGACTTTGCCGCAGACAAAACTCGTTCTATCTCTGAACAGGACCGACAGTTTTATACAAATGCCTATGCGCAGCCGAACCGTATGAAAGCGGGTTTTGAAGTGTTTCGGGCCTTTGAACAGGACGCTGTCGACTTCGCACAGTTTGCCAAAACACCACTGCAGATGCCGATGTTGGTCCTTACCGGGGAAAAAGCATCTGGTCCGGTGTTGATAGAACAAAGCCGGCTAGTGGCCAAAAATGTTGAGGGTGTCATAGTGCCGAATGCGGGTCATTGGCTGATGGAAGAAGCTGGACCTGTTGTCATGCCTAAGCTGGTTGAGTTTCTGAAATAAGGGACTTTATCTGACAGACGCTGGCTAACTTTATTGTTAAACCCTGAGGCCTGCAGCACAGATGCTACGGGCCTTTTTTATGTGAAGAGCTATTTGGTCAGGCTGGTCGTTGATCAATGCCGCCCTGGTGGGGTGATATAGCGCTTTGATTTATTTTTGCTTTCTGTCCCAGTGCGCTGTTCCGGCAAAAGCTTCGACCAGAAAGTCGATCATCATCCTGACTTTGACACTCAAATGCCGTCGGCTTGGGTACATGGCCAGTACATCAATGTCAGGTAATTTATAGTCCGGTAATAGCGGCACCAAAGCGCCGGAAGCTAAATCCGGGCCTATCAGAAAAGTCGGCTGCCAGATAATACCTGAACCACAAAGCGCCATAGCTCTGGCTGTATCGCCATTGTTGGTGTGTACTTTGCCTTTTACTTTCACCTGATGGCTTTTGCCGCTGTTGTCGGTAAACCTCCACTCGTCGCCCGAATAGGCGTAAATGATGCACTCATGGTCTTTTAAATCGTCCGGTGTCTGGGGTGTGCTATGTTGCTGCAAATAAGCGGGGGATGCGCATAACACATTGTGCGAGCTGGCCAGTTTACGGGCGGCGTGATTCACTGAGCCTGCGCGTGAAATTCGGATCACCAAATCGTAGCCTTCTTCCACGATGTCCACGACCCGGTCAACCAGCGAAATATCCAGTTCCAGCTCTGGGTAACGCCGGCTAAATTCAGGCCATAAGGGCGCCAGATGCAAAATACCAAAACTGAGAGGCGCATTGATCCGCAGCCTGCCCCGTGGCTGCATCGCGGCTGAAGACACCAGCGCTTCAGTTTCGGCCACATCTGCCAGTATCGACTTGCAGCGTTCAAACAAGGCTTCGCCACTTTCGGTCAGCGATAACTTACGGGAACTGCGATTCATTAATCTGCAACCTAAATAGGCTTCAAGATCATTGATATAGCGGGTTACGTTGGCGGGCGACGTGTCCAGCAGATCGGCTGCTTTATTAAAGCTGCCTTTGCTCACCACCGTCATAAAAATTTCGTACGCTCGTAGCCTGTCCATTCCCGCGCCTTCTATTTGTACGGTTGTTCATGAAAAGTGAATAATACCTTCATATTCGCTGCCTTCATCTACTAAATGCTACTCACTATAGTAGGTCTCAAGCAGGTCAGCTGACCTGATTTCACTTAAATTGAGGCACAGATGATGAAAAAATTAACCGGAAAAGTAGCTATTGTGACAGGCGCAAGTTCAGGTATTGGCCGCGCAACCGCGTTGTTGTTTGCCCGTGAAGGCGCAAAAGTTGTCGTTGGGGCACGCCGTGAAAGCGAACTGGCAAGCTTAGTTGAAGAAATTCAAGCAGAAGGTGGCGAAGCTGTTGCGCTCTCTGGCGATGTGGTGTCGGAAGACTACGCCAAAGCTTTGGTGGCTTTAGCTGTCAGTCAATACGGCCGTTTGGATATCGCTTTTAACAACGCCGGCACTTTGGGTGAAATGGGCGCCAGTACTGAAGTATCGGCTTTGGGTTTTGCGCAAACATTGGAAACCAACCTGACCAGCGCGTTTTTAGGCGCTAAACACCAGCTGCCTGAAATGATTAAACAAGGTGGTGGTTCCATCATTTTTACCTCTACCTTTGTCGGTTATAGCTTTGCATTCCCTGGTGTGGCAGCGTACGCCGCCAGTAAAGCAGGCCTGATTGGTTTAACTCAGGCTTTAGCCTCCGAGTTTGGCCCACACAATGTGCGGGTGAATGCGGTATTACCAGGAGCCGTTGATACACCAATGTACAGAGGCATGAATGACAGTGCCCAATCGCAGGCTTTTATTACTCAGCTGCATGCATTAAAACGGGTCGCAACACCAGAAGAGTTAGCCCGCTCAGTACTTTATCTGGCATCGGACGACTCCTCTTTTGTCACAGGTACTGCTTCCTTAGTCGATGGTGGCGCTTCCATTACCAGAAGCTGAAGCGGCTAATACTGGCAAAAGCCGGTCAGTCTTCTGCCTGTCTGGTTGTATCGAATGGTCGCCACACCAGCGGGCGCTAAAATCCATTTTGCAGATTCAGTAATAACTGACTGAGCCGGACTTTGTGATAGGGCAGTTGACGCTCGGCTTTGCCATCTTTACAAAGCCGCAGCGTCTGCTGCTGAAATTCGACGCTGGCTTTTGGTGTATAAATCTGATTGCCTCTGCGCTCAAAAGGGATGCCTGCCAGTGTCAGGCGTTCGCATAACAAGAGTTTGATCATCCGTTTGTCATACATCTGCATTGCTCCGCTTCACTACTCCGGCGGCCCTTGCGTGGGCCGACGCTGCGCAGTCTATCGGCAGCAGATGACAATAATTTGAAGCGAACGGCAAATTTCCTGTCAGGATGTTCACCGGTGCAAGCAGGCACTGAGGCGGTTGACTGGCATTAAAAAGCCCCGCGGTTGGAAAGCGGGGCCTGGTGAGAAAGCCGCCCACAACAATCTCAGGGCTGCACAGTGGCTCCGTCAAATCACGGTGCCGGTCAGGTGCCGGTTGTACAGGCCCATCCCTGGGTTCCTGTCAGACCGGCTTCTATGCTGCTGAGTGTGTCTGCTTCGTTTGGCGGTTTAGTGTGGCGGTTTAGTGGCGACGACGACGCCAGGCGGCCAGGCTCAGCAAAGTCAGTGCCAAGGCACCCAGCGAGCCACCGGAGCCGGATTTGGCCGGTGGCTGCGTCTGCGGCAGCTGACAAGTTCCGTCATCGCTTTTGGCGAATGGGTTCTAGTTGATCGCAGCGCTATTGGTACAGCCTTTTTCCACGCCATCAGAAACGACCGTCAGTTTGAAGCTGGTGCTGGCTTTATCCGCTGGATTTTCCACGTCTGCCACCGTCACTGTCACTTCGGTGCTGCCATGGAAATTGGCATCCGGCGTGATAGTCACCTTTGAACCTGAAGTGTGACCTGTCACTGTTGCGCTGATGTTCTTACCGCTGACACTGATGGTGTTGACGCTGTTTTCTTCGTCGGCGTAAGACACCACCACATCTTTGAGCACCGCATTTTCTGCCACGGTTTTATCGCTGATAGCGCCCAGCGTGAGGTTGCCCGGTACATGCAGCTGATGGCTCAGATGAACATCCGGCTGGCCATCAAATTCAGCGACGGCAGTCATTTGCTGGGCGGTGCCAGCAGCTTTGCCATTGACTGTGGCCCAGGCGGTGACTTCAAATTGCGAGCTCTCCGGGCCTTTGTAGTCGTAGCACAGCACGAGGCCATTGTGGATCTTGTCTTTGAGACCAAAAGTCCGGTTGGTGAGGTCGTCCATCGCGTACTCTTCCGCACGGTATTGCGTCAGTGGACCAAAGCTGGATATTTGGCCTTTAAAGCCCTGCAGGCCGATAGCTCCACGCTGATCTTGTGTCCCAAAGCTGATGTTGTCATAAGCCATATAGAACTCATGCTCGTTATCGCCAAAACGGGTGTCGGCGTTAAACACCAGTTGGAAGTCAAAGCGGTCATCTTTGGCTTCCCACTGATAGACCCGTTTGGCGTCCCTGCCAGCCGAACCGTATGAGCGGGCGTCGTCGAACTCGATGATGCCCCAACCGGTTTGGGTATAGGCAATCGAAATACCGGCTTTTTGTGTTGCAGTCGACAGCGGTACGCTCATGATGTCGCGCGAGCCGATGAATGACGTGCCGCGCCACAGTACCCCGATAGATTCATAAGGGAAGCTCTGGTACGGGAAACCCAGGTGATAAGGGAAGAAGAACGGTTGCTGCCACAGTGATACCACCCCAAAGGCATGAATATTCACCGAGTTTTGCTTGTTCTGGTTTAACACCTCACCGGTATTGTACAAATGGAAACTGTCACGGTAGCCGGCAAAAAAGTCTTTCACCGGAATATTAATGCCGCTCCGGGTCAGAATATTGTTGTCTTTCCCGTTGATAGCCACACCGTTCTGGTCATATTCCACCGGAGCAAAGCCGCTGAATACCGGATTGATGCCAAAACTTTCCAGGTTGACATAACCGCCCGGATTGCTGTTACCAAAATCAGGGATTTTACAGCTGGCGTCTGTGGCGTTGGTGGTGATGACATAACCAGGTTCCAGATCCGACAGATCAGGCTGGGTACCTTTGATGGTCAATGTGTCGCCACTGACGCTGATATCGTCCACCATGATTTTGCTGGAGGTCAGCACGTCCTCTTTGCGCAGACTGAGGCCCGCCGGAATTTTCGCTGTGATGGTAAAGTCGCGTTCCTGACCGCTGTCGTTGGCCAGCACCTCAAAGGTATAAGGTACTTTGTCGCCTTTTTTCGCCGCTGTTTGCGGCACATCGAGGCTGACATCATCCACGCCACGGCGCAGTTTCAGCGCAACTTTGCCAATATTGCCGGCGTTTTGCTGCGAAGTGCCAAAATCCAGTACCGAATAGTAAACATCCTCGGCCTGCATCGCCGGCAAGTTCCAGTTCAGTTTCACATCCACCGGTTGTTGTCCGTCGGACACCGGCACATCGACGCTCAGGCTGGCCGCGTTCTGGTCGGTCACCACCGCAGTGGCATATTTGAATTTCTCAATGGTTTTAATCGGGTTGTCGGTAACGCCTGCAATGGAGTTCCATAACACCACCCAATATTTGCCCTGCTCAGGGTTATTGATATTACAGAAGTTGTTAAAGACTACATGACTGGAGACGCAGAGCAGTTCGGAGTCCAGATCCGGCTGTCCGTTACCGTTGTAGTCTTTCCCGACATAGACGGTCAGATTGCCTTCATCGTTTGTGCCGCGGTAGGCGGTCTCTGACACGCCCAGGCTCTCGACGATCAGGCGACGGGCATTGGCCGGTACATCCACTGTGTAGCTGTAGGTGGCCTCGTCAAGCCGCTGTGCCATCGGCGTTTCAGCGACATCCATGCCACTCCACCAGGGGGAGATGTTGTCGTCATCTTTGGGCAGGTCGATGGTTTTGACTTCGGCTTTGACCGGTGCCGCGACGCGGCCATAAGCCTGTCCTTCGGGCAGTTGGATGCCTTTAAACAGGGTGCTGCCACTGTTGCGGTGCGCGACCGCTTCTAAGTTACCTGGCATGTTGTTGTTATCAAAAGCAAATACCACCGGCCAGCGCGCCTGTGGGCTCTTGCCGTTCACTTCGGTAAAGCGCAGCTCGGAATGCAGTTCTACTTCAGAATTACTGAAAATGTCCTGCGTATCCATAATTGAAGCTTCAACCACAATGTGCAGGGTTTCGCCGGCTTTTAAGCTGAATTCTTCCGGACTGGCTTTGATAGTCACGCCATTTTGTTTGGCCTGGCTGTTCATGTCCGGAGCCCAGTTCAGCACGTCACCCTGGCTGATTCTCCAGCTGCCGTCTTTGGTGGCTTTTACGGTGCGGATCCAGGTACATTTTGGCTTACAGCTGAAGTTGACCAGTTGCGGCAGATTCAGTTTGTGCACGGCACCGCCATTTTTCGGATCGGCGGCTTTAAAATCTTCCGTACTTTCATCCATGATCAGGCCCGCCTGCAGCGCTTTTTCGACGTTGATCC
>JACCDS011248825.1_pt1 | contig 11947 bp, 14 predicted proteins | sample 7446441 | NCBI WGS metagenome assembly JACCDS01 (sample SAMN15323445, study PRJNA562643) | freshwater metagenome | isolation source: river surface water | place: USA:Blue River Watershed | collected 2017-08-17
GCAAAAAAAAGCGGCTACCGAAGTAGCCGCCAAAGAAAGGGCATTACATAGGTTTCAAGTGGAGCTTAGAGCTTCCAGGTGAAGTCGATCAGATAGCTGCGACCGTAATCGTCGAAACGCTTCAGGTTCACAGATTCGTTGTTTTGCGTTAAACGCAGCGGTTCGTTGGTCAGGTTGAAGACCTGGAAGCGTACGTTGTAGTTTTCGTTAATTTCATAGGCGAGACTGAAGCCAACACCCAATTCAGCATCCAGTGTAGTCAGGTCATAGCTATCCCACGTGAATGCACTGGTGTACGCCGAGTGGTATTTCCAACCCAAACGCGCATCGATCCCGTAGTTGCTATACCACAAGTCCAAGGTTGCCGTGTCTCTTGCCAAACCGGCCATAGGCAGCGGGTTGTCTGACGGGGCAAACTCTTCGATATTGGATTCTGCAAAGGCGTAGTTGGAGTAAATACCAAAACCTTCAACCGGCAGGAATTCAAATGGCATTTGGAAGGTAACTTCCAAACCGCGCACATAACCACCATTGCCATTTACCGGGCCATAAATATCAAAGTCGACACCGTTTTCGTTTTGGAAAGTGCCAACTACGGCGTTACCGATATAGTTGTCGATATCTTTGTAGTACAGGCTCAGTGCCGCAAGAGATTCTGGTGCGAAGTACCACTCGTAAGACACATCCACTTGATCAGAGGTGAATGGGTCCAGCAATGGGTTACCGGCACCACCTGATGAACCATTTTCAATGGCACTGATGTATTGGCCTGCACGCAACTCATCCAAAGGCGGACGGGAAATTGCCTGAGCTATGCCAATACGCAACTTGCGCGTATCGTCCAAATCCAGATTCAGGTTAGCGCTGGGCAAGGCTTTGGAATAGTCGTTTTCAACGTATTGACCATCCAGTGCGTAACTCTTGGTATTAATTTCAACCTGACGTACACCAATGTTGGCGTTGTAGTCCAAGCTGCCGATTTGGCCTTCAAAATCCAATTTCACATATGCCGCATCGTTACGCTCATCCACCTTCCAATAGCGCTCTTCATCGACATCTGCGGTGTTGTAGGCAATGCCGCCATAAATAATGTCTGCGGTTTGTGCGTAGGACGGTGCATTCAGGAAAGGAATAGTGTCAAACGCGCCAAGCGTGTAAGAGCTAAGGAAACCTTCCGGGAATACGACAGCCGTGCCGTTATCTACACTGCGCTCCATGGTGAAATCAGTCCAGATCACTTCTTTTTCACGGTCTGCAGTGCGCGCACCAAAACTTACAGCGCGCAGATGGCCAGCATCCAAGTCACGCTTGATATCAAACTGCGCACTCTTCAGGTCATCTTCCAGAGTTGAGCCTTCGTTAACATTGCCAATCCAGTTGTAGGATGCTTTTTCTGGGGTTAACAAGGGCGAGCCTGCGGGTGCCGTAATAGATGGTGTACCACGTGTATCAAAACTCCAGGTCTCAGCGTATTGATCCAGATAGATCGCATTCCAGTAATTTTTTCGCTCAGCTGTTGATGATGAGAGGTCCACATCAATCTGCCAGTTATCAAACCCGGTGTGGCTGAATTTCAAGCCTTGGGTAAGGCCGCTGTTTTCCTGATTGTAGGCAGAGATAACATGACGCATGGTGCCTTCCCAACCATTAAAGGTACCAGCTACCACACGATTACCCTGCATCACCAGATTGGTCATTGGATTATCGACAACGCCATCGCCATTTGCATCACCCAAGCCCCAGCTTTCGCCCCGGGGTGGAGTGCCAATGTCTTGTGCCCAGGTTTGGTTTTGCTGCTCATCCATCGCAAATTTGGTGTAGAGCACATCGTATTTCACGTTGAGTGCATCAGTCGCCTGCCACTCAAAAGTAGTCATCACACCGTCGCGATCGGTATCCAGTTTTTTCACTTCACCGGCTATGCCCCATGGGGTAGTACCAATGGTGCCCTTGCCATCCAGATCCAAGGCATCGTTGCTGTAACCCCAGCCTTGCATAGAGCCGTAGGCATTCTTTTGGGTTTGGGTAGAGGCGCCAATGGCAACCGCAAAGGTATCGCTGAACTGATGCACAAAGGCACCGCTTATGCGATTACCCAGTGGGTCATAATCGGGAACATCTTCCGCGCTTTCATTGTGTTGCAAACCCACACGTACAGTGGCGGTTGGACCAGTGTGCGACAGGGGTGAAATTGTTTTCAGGTTGATAGTTCCAGCAATGCCGCCCTCGACCAAATCCGCAGATTGGGTTTTATAGACTTCCGCGGCTGATACCAACTCAGAGGGATATTGCTCGTAGCGAATGGCGCGGCCAGGTTCAGGGCTGGCAACTTCGCGGCCATTCACTGTGCCCAACACCATGCGCGGGCCAAGGCCGCGAATAGCCGCCTGGCTTTCATTGCCGCGGTCGCGGGAACCGTTAATACCGGGCAGGCGCACCAGTGCCTCGGCAATGGTCACCGCTGGTGTCGCGTTGATATCGTCCATGGCCAAGGCTTCCATTACCTTGGTGCTTTGTTGCTTAACGGCAATCGCCTTCTCCAGCGAGGCGCGCATACCGGTAACAACAACCTCTTCCAAGCCGTCAGCAGTCTGGGCCTGTACGCCGCTGATACCGCCAAGTAAGCCCAAGGCGAGCAGCAGGCTGGCTTTGGAGATATGGGTTTCGGGAATTCTGTATTTCATTGCTAAAGCCTCGTGTTCGTCTCGTAGTTTTATTATTAAATATGAATCATATATCATATTTATACGTCAATATGATCGAAACAGTAGCGGGTGTCAAGGGTGAAACTGGCGTGAAAATGGTGCTTTGGAGAAAAAATCGGCAATAAGGATGCGCGATAAGGGTGCAACTGAAAAGGGAAAACAATGTTCGCTATTGGTGGCGATAAGGCCTAGGCTTAAAGGGCGGTACTCGCACCCACCAACAGGAGAGACCATCATGAGCAAAGGTCAGGATAAACGGAAAGAGAGCAAAAAACCCGCAACTAAAACGGCGAAAGAGAAGCAACAAGCCAAGAAAGTAAAGCAAGCCGAGCAGGCGCACAGAGAGTTTTAACTGCGGTTGTCGTATGAATCAGGGGCGCGTTTTATCGCGCCCTGTTTGTTTCCCCCGCCATAAACCAACAGGCACTGGCTTATTTATCCTTCCAGAAGGCAAAACCGGGATAGTGACGCCCAAACTGCCAGGCCACAATTTGCGACAACAAGGTAGTTGCCTTGCGACCGCACAAAAACCGCATCGCAGCACTGCGCGGGAAATGCCCCCGATCAACCGCCACTCCTTGTTCGTCAACCGGGCACCACTGCCGTTTCAACAATTGGCGCTGTTGCTCCAATTGCCGTCGCAATGCATTGCGCTGCGCATCCATCCCCGAGAGCGGCAAGGTATTTTCCTGCACCGCCTGAACGTCTGGATTATTCATAATTGACTCCGGATCAACGCAATATCCGCGGCGATTTCTGCACGCGTAGCAGCAAATGCCGTTGCACCTAATGCCGCCAGGTGTTTACAGCGGAGATAACACAACACAACGCCAGCGCTGTAAAAAAACAATACGCCCACAATGCTATGCAACCGGTAGTCTGTAGACCACCCCAGGGTGATCACCAGCAACCCGGCACAAAAAAGGCAGCAGGATAAAAACACCAACCCCAGCACACTGGCGATCAGTAATTGCTGTAAGCGATTTTTTTCCTGCTGCCATTCAATACCTGCGAGGCGCCCATGCAGTTCCAACTGCATAAGCACTATTGCCGCCGACGCGCGCAAACGCTGGATAATTTCCAAATAATTTCTCCCGTCCGACGCTAAGGCCTTACTAATTAATGACGACGCGCCAGCAAATAACCAAGCAACAAACCAACAGCAGCACTGGCACCAATGGCACTCCATGGTTGCTCATGCACATAGGCATTGGTGTGCTCTGCCGTTTTGCGTGCACGGTTAATCACAGATTCACCTATTTCAGTGGCTGACTCTTTAGCGGCCGCAATACGTTCATTTAATTTGGCTTTGGCTTTTTGCAAATCATCGCCGGTGAGTGTGGTGGTGGCTTTGAGCAGGTCTTCTATATCGGCTACAAAGTTATGGAACTCGCGTGCAATGCCGGAAGTAGCGTCTGCCTTGCCATCTTGAGCAGTTTGCCCATCAACAGCACGACTGTTTGAAAAAGAAATACCTGAAGTAGGTGGATTTTGCATAAATAATTCCTGATAGAAAGAAAAGTAAGTGGTCGCTCCAGTCACTGATGAGTAAATCAGTGGTTGTTCGAACGAAGCACCACACTAGCCCTCCCCCTCCCGGAAGTCTGTTCGCTAACGCACTGATACTTTTTTACCCCAATGCTACTTTGCTCAACAGAGTGATGATCCCTACACACTCCGGTTTAAACACGGCAACACCATAAATGTCCCGCTAGGGATTTTGGAGCAACACAATGAACAACCCTATTCGTAAATCATTTTCTTCATTCGCAATCCTATTTGCAGCCATGGCGATAAGCAGTTCGCTCAGTGCGGCAACACCGCAACAGGAAATCACTAACGCCCGACAAGAAAGTCAAATTTGGACAACCTATGCCCTGAGCCCTTATTTGCGCGCTAACGACATTAAAGTCTCGGTGGTTGATGGCAAAGCAACACTCACCGGCACTGTAGAAGAAGACGTGAATAAAGACCTGGCGACAGCAATTGCAAAAGGTGTCAAGGGTATTAAAGACGTGGACAACAAAATTGAAGTGCGCGCGGATTACAAACCGACAAACAGTGAACGCAACTACGGCGATCAAATGGATGACCTGGCAATTTCCAGCACCATTAAATCCAAATTGCTGTGGAGCAAATACACCAACAGCCAATCTGTGACCGTGGACACGCTCAACGGCAAAGTGACCTTGAAAGGTAATGCCGATACCGAAGAAGCAAAAAACCTCGCAGGCCGTTTGGCCAAAAGCACCCATGGTGTGCGCGCTGTGGATAACAAGTTGGTAGTCAATAAAACGCCCGGCCTCACCGGCATGGCAAAAGCATCGACCAAAGAAATGGGTGAAGCCATTTCCGACAGTTGGATTACCACCAAAGTGAAATCCACCCTGCTGTATTCAAGCAATGTAAAAGGCTCGGATATTGAAGTCACCACCAATGCAGGTGTAGTGACCTTGAGCGGCAAGCTGGATACAGGTGTCGAGCGGGCACTGGCTATTGAATTGGCCGAAAACGTGCGCGGCGTAAAAAGCGTACAAGCAAAAACACTCACCAATTAATCCCCCGAACAATCGCATGTTGTGATCTACAACATGCTTTCTCAATCAATAGGTAAGCTTATGACAACGTTTATACACAGCCAAAACCTGATGCGCCGGATCAAACCCGGCACCTCACTGATCACTTTATTAGCAGGCCTTTTATTGTTAACAGCCTGTGCTTCCACCCCGCCACCGACCAAAGAAATCAGTGAAGCGGAACGCTCCATGGTAGATGCCGAGCAAGCCCGTGTTGCCCAACATGCGTTGCCGGAGTTGCAAGAAGCACGCAGCAAATTAGCGGAAGCGCGTATTGCTATACAAAATGAAGAGATGGATCGAGCCAAACGTTTAGCACTGGAAGCCAGTGCTGATATCAAACTCGCATCCGCCAAAGCAGAATTAGCAAAAGCAGAAGCGGTGAATACCGATATGCAAAAAAATATTCACGTCCTTAAAGAAGAAATGCAACGCACTAGCGGAGAACAACAATGAAACAATTACGCCACTCACTCCCTCGATTCTCACTGGGCCTACCCGGTAGCATTGCATTACTGGCCAGCGCATTAGTGTTGGCAGGCTGCGCAAGTGCACCACAAAGCCCGAGCGGTGCAGTCGCTGCCCGTGAACGCTTGATGCAATTACAAAATGACCCTGATTTGGCAAGCCGCGTGTCGGTTTCTATTCGCGCTGCCGATGCAGCGGTGACTACGGCCGAGCAACCCATCAAAGATAAAGTCTTATCCGATCACCGGGTATTTATTGCAACCCGTGAAGTGGATGTTGCCTGGGCTCAAGCACGCACACGTCAACTGGAAGACCAACGCGCGGGCTTAACCGAAAAACGTGATAGCGAACGCTTGGATTCACGCACCCGCGAAGCAGATCGTGCCAATGATGCTGCCGCAATGGCGCGCGAAGACAGCGAAGCATTGCGCCGTGAAATTGCCGAACTCAATGCAAAAACGACTGAGCGCGGTTTGGTAGTCACGCTGGGTGATATGTTGTTTGAAACAGGCAAGGCGCAATTAAAAGGCAATGCATTTGCAAACCTGGGCAAGCTATCCAATTTTATGAATTCCTACCCGGAACGCACCCTGGTGATTGAAGGCCATACCGACAGTGTGGGCAGCGAATCCAGCAATATGTCGCTCTCGCAACGCCGCGCCGATGCAGTACGCACCTATCTATTAGAGCAAGGTGTTGCCGCAAACCGCTTGAGTGCTATTGGTAAAGGCGAAGGCTATCCCGTAGCGGGTAATGACTCCAATTCCGGCCGCGCACTGAATCGCCGCGTAGAAGTCATTATCACTAACCCACTGGCTAGCGCCCAATAATTCAGTTGAGAAAAACCTATGAGCTTGGGAACCATTTTATTAATTATTATTGTGCTGATGCTGGTTGGCGCCATCCCCAGTTGGCCACACAGCCGCGCCTGGGGCTATGGCCCGAGTGGCGGCTTGGGGCTGGTATTGTTAATTGTCTTAGTGCTGGTGTTGATGGGACGCTTGTAAATAGTGAGCACCAAAACCCAATAACGATTAACCCAATCTGATTAATTTTGGCTGGGTTAATCTTGATTAGACATGTTAGCAACCCTTGTGCAGCTATTGAATAATAGCTGCACAACTTGGTTCTGGGGCAGCAAAAATCAGGTACCCCGCCGCAGTCACAATATTCCACCACGATTACTATGTAGAACTAACCATGTTTAAACAAAGTTTATTTAACCGCTACCCGCGCACTATTCTGGTATTGACCTTGATTCTATTGATGTCAGTCATCAGCCTTGGCTTGGTGGTGTTGGGTAAGGTTTATGTGCTGCAATAATATCCATCATAAAAAAAGACGACCAGTAAAATACTGATCGCCCTGTTTGTGTAACCGTCACGCGTTATTGCTTGATGCGCAATTGATCATTAATACGATCAACACCGTCTACAGCGCGAGTAACTTTTACCACTTGGTCATGTTCCGCACGGGTTTCAATTTCACCGGTTAAGCGAACAACACCATTGGTTACCAGTACCGTAATATCATAGTCTCCCAGCGACTCTTCAGCGGTAATGGCATCATCTACCTTGGCCGCTAATTGCAAGTCAAATGCTTCCTGGGAAGCACCGATACTGGACTGACTGGAATCGGCAATTGACTGTTGCGAATCAACGACCCCCTGCGATTTTTCACAGCCACTAAAACTCACCACTAATATGGTGCCTAGCAGCCCTGCACAGACATAGGATTGGAGTGGGGATTTCATAATATAAACCTCGTTGTAACGCCTTCAGTATTGAAGACCTTAGCAAATAGTTTAACCACGCCTTACACATTTAATTCGCTATGGTTAAACCATTCATAAAGCAACTATTTATAAAACAGCTATTCAAAGTTGCGCTGTGTTTGCTCATAGGATTTGGTGCGATAGTAGCTGTGGATGTCATTAGACCAGCGATTGTCAGCCATATCCGGCCAATTATCCTTATCAAAACCCGGTGCGTCTTTCAGTCGGTCTTTGTCGATATCCAATATAAAACGCTTGTTTTCAGTATCCAGTTTTAATGCGCCCCAGGGCACCGCAAATAACTTTTCTCCCATACCTAAAAATGAGCCGAACGATAAAACGGCATAACAAACTTTGCCGCTATTCATGTCCAGCATAATTTCTTTAATATCACCAATATCTTCATGCTGGCAGTTGTAAACATCATTGCCGACTAATGTATCCGCTCCCATCAAGCTGGGGCCGGGGCCATTGCCATTAGCGTTTTTATACATTCCATAAGTATCGCGACTTTCGTAGTTCATGATGAGATCCTTTTAAAAATGGGAATAAATTCCCAGGGTAATACACACAGAAAAAATAAAATCCAGATGGTTGAATAGGTTCTGTGCGATGAATACCAATGGTCTACCTATTCGATTTTAGCGTCTGTACGCTAACGCCCTATGCTGGCTTAATTAATCACTAACTCACTGACTGTGGCGGTGGGAAAATCTTCCAGCCAATCTGCAAGCTCATCGGCATGGGCTTCTTCCATGGCCAGTATTTCCTTGAGCATGCGGCTGGTGGTGGGGTCATCCTCTTTCAGATAATGAATAAAATCGCGATAGCTATCGATAGCAATACGTTCAGCAATTAAATTTTCGCGGATCATATCTACTAGCGATATCACTGCCGTGTATTCAACATGACTGCGATTATTTAACCCATCGGGTGAAAAATCAGGTTCGCCCCCTAACTGCACGATACGCGATGCCAGCATATCCACATGCAGGAGTTCTTCACTGGCGTGAATTAAAAATTCCTGCGCTATGCCTTTGGCGTGAATACCGCGCGCCATAAAATAGTTGGCGCGGTAACGTAATACGCACACCAACTCCGTCGCCAGCGATTCATTCAAATAATAGATAACCTCCGCCACATTGGCAGAATAACCGGGTGTAAGTGCCCCCTGTTCCAAATTAATGATGGCTTGATCACGTAGATGTTCCGACTCATTGTTGCTGTGAATAGTTTTCATAATACCTCCGCTAATGAGCGACCAGAGTGCAAGTTGCCACTCAGCCTGTCGGTGCGGAAACGTACATAAATTTGCACAAATAGCCTCACACACAATCTGTCTGTGCCCTAACGAACGGACGCGCCGCCCACTGATGAACACACTGTATCAACACTGCAGGCACCGGTGTGCAACCCTTTTTGTGCTGCGGAACCCATAAATGACATGCCCCCTGGAAACACCTGCTAATAACACCCATGCATTAAGTGGCAATCGTTTGATTGACGGGTTATCGGCCACATTACGTGCGCAATTGCTCAGCCATTGCAAAACGGTTGAACTCACTTTTGGCGATACACTCTGCGAGCCACAAGAAATTATTCGCTATGCTTATTTTCCCCTTACGGGTTTTATTTCACTCTTGACGCTGTTGGACAATCACCAGCCACTGGAAATGTGTTTAATTGGTAATGAGGGGATGATGGGGTCAAGCCTTGCATTGGGTATTGCGTCCGCGCCCATGCGCGCACTGGTACAAGGTTCTGGCCGCGCCTTACGTATTAATGCTGTGCAATTGCACATTGAATTGCGTGCATCGGCTGAATTGCGCGCTCAGTTGCATCGCTCTGTGTATGTGGTGCTGGAACAGTTAGCCAAGACAGCAGCCTGTATTCATTTTCATGAAGTTGCGCAACGACTCGCGCGCTGGCTACTCATGACACATGATCGCACCCATAGCGATACGCTCCATCTCACCCAGGAGTTTCTTGCCGATATGCTGGGTGTGAGGCGCAGCAGTATTACTGTAGCTGCAGGAGTGTTGCAAAATGACCATTTAATTCACTACAGCCGTGGTGAAATTATTATTTTAGATCGGCTTGGTCTGGAACAGGTTGCCTGTGAATGCTATCAGGCACTTAAACGGGATTATGAGTTGGTTTTTGCCTGAGGCCGCTGGGGGTTAGTCGCCTCCAGAGTGCTATCGGGTAAATCAACTGCGTTGCTGTAAAACATAAAATTGTTTCGCCCGCGCAATTTGGCGCGATACATTGCTGTATCAGCGTGTTGAAATAATGCATTCACATCTGTTCCATCATTGGGATAGAGACTGATACCGATACTGAGTGTCACATTGATCGGCTGTTCATTCACCAGTTGCTCAGCTGCAAATGTGGAAATCATTTTTTCTGCTACCTGTGCAGCGTCCTGGCTGTGTTCAATTTCGGTGAGCAGTACCACAAATTCATCGCCACCTTGCCGACAAACCGTATCGGTACTGCGCACTACGGCTTCCAGGCGCCGCGCAATAATTTGTAGCAACCGGTCACCCACCGCGTGGCCACGACTATCATTAATGTGTTTAAAATTATCGATATCGATAAACAGCAACCCGATTTTTTTCTGCTTGCGTTTAGCCAAGCCCAGAGCGCGCGTCAGTCGTTCGGCTAACAGGGTGCGATTGGCAAGCCCAGTCAATACATCGTGCTGGGCCATGTACATCATTTTTTTGGCCATGGCACGGGCGTCGCTCACATCGTGAAATACAATTACCGCACCACTGATCTCACTGTGGCGATCGCGAATGGGAGCGATAGAATCTTCGATGGGAATTTCACTGCCGTCGCGTCGCACCAGCAAACAATTGGTGGGTAACTTCACCGTTTTATTGGCCTTTAATGCACGCCGCACCGGATTGGGTGGCGCTTGGCGACTATCCTCATCTATCACGGTAAAAACCTCTTCCAATGGCAACCCCATTGCTTCTTTTATTGGCCACCCGGTCATGGTTTCGGCAACACGATTGAGGTAATTAATGTTGCCCGTGAGGTTGGTGGTAAGCACCGCATCGCCTATGGAGTTTAAGGTCACCTGCGCGCGTTCGCGCTGGTCAAACAATTCATCTTCAGAAACACGCAAAATAATTTCAATGGCTTTGCGATCACTGATATCTTCAACTGTTTGTATATAACCCTGCGGATTTTTTGTGTCACCACTGTCGATCATGGCGGCATTGAGGCGTGTCCATACAATGCTATTGTCGCTGCGTAAAAAACGCACTTCCATTAAAAAAGGTTGATGGTTTTTTACGGCGACTACCCATTCATTGATAGCAGCAGTACGATCATCCGGGTGGATAGCGGCCGTCCAATTAGTCCCCAGGGTTTGCTCCAGAGTCAGGCCCGAAATACGGTGATACGCGGTATTGGTGTAAATACAATCGCCCTGTACATCGGACACAAAAATACCCAATGGCGATGCATCGCTCATCGCGCGAAAGCGTTTATTGCTTTCACTCAATGCCAGGCGTGATACTTTGCGCTCCACAATATAATTCAACGCGCGCGGCAACCAATGTGCATCTATATGGCCTTTGGCAACATAATCCTGTGCGCCGCGTTTCAGGGTTTCGTGCATCAAGGCTTCATCGGCGCCAGAACTCAGCACCAAAATCAGGGCGGTGGGAACCTCGGCCAGAATTTTATCAAAAGCATCAAGGCCGGCACTGTCCGGCAGGGCCAGATCCAGCAAAATAATGTCGGCAGTATTATTGGTTAAATAATCCAGTGCCGCCGCCAGCGATGTCACCCACACCACCCGAAACAAACCAGCCTCATTCACCAGGGCATCTTGTATCTGCGTAGCGTCAATAGGGTCATTTTCAATTAGTAATAATGTTGTCGGCGACATAGTCATGAACGGGCATACTCCAGCAGGAACAGGAAATGTCGTTCAAGGCTACCGTCACCTAATACCGCCGTCAGTGCGGTGACGTACAGAGAGGTTGGCGATAGAGGAAGGATTAGGGAATATGTTAACTGCTATTTTTTTCTTCATTTAGGGTTTCTGGAATAAAACCTTCAGCAGACAAGGCTCTGATGACACCACGCATTAAGTAGTTATTACTGAAACCGAAAGTATATTGACGCGCACCATCGCTTACAGGTTGTAGCATTTTCCGCTCAACTAACTTTTTAAGTTGATAGGTCCGCTGGTGCGCAGTCAAATGTGGCATTGCTTCTGCCAAATCACCCGCTTTTGCAATGCCCATTTTGGCCGCTATGCGCAATATGCTTTCCTCTTGCGCGGTAATAAGCGCACGTTGTTTTGCATAAGCCAATGCAGGTGTGAGAATTTTGTTACACAAATAAGCAAAATCAGTTAGCTGATCAACCTTTTTCAGCTCATCTAAAATACCCGTTAGTAC
>JACCDS010257512.1_pt1 | contig 11945 bp, 14 predicted proteins | sample 7446441 | NCBI WGS metagenome assembly JACCDS01 (sample SAMN15323445, study PRJNA562643) | freshwater metagenome | isolation source: river surface water | place: USA:Blue River Watershed | collected 2017-08-17
CAACTGCGCCGCGCTGCCGGCGCAGCTGCTGGAATCGGAACTCTTCGGCCACGAGCGCGGCGCCTTCACCGATACGCGCGAGCGCAAGCTGGGCCTGGTCGAGACGGCCGAGGGCGGCACGCTGTTCCTGGACGAGATCGGCGACATGGAGCCGGCGCTGCAGGCCAAGCTGCTGAAGCTGCTGGAGGAGCGCAGCGTGCGCCGCCTGGGCAGCCTGCGCGAGCAGAAGGTGGACGTGCGCATCGTCGCCGCGACGCACCGGCCGCTGGACCAGCTGGTGCGCGAGGGCCGCTTCCGCGCCGACCTGTATTTCCGGCTGCGCGTGGTGCAGCTGGAGCTGCCGCCGCTGCGCGAGCGCGGCGACGACATCGGCCAGCTGGCCCATCATTTCCTCACCGAGCTGAATGCCGCGCATGGCACCGACAAGCAATTCCCGGAACATGCCTCGTCCACGCTGCAGGCCTACCACTGGCCGGGCAATGTGCGCGAGCTGCGCAACTTCGTCCAGCGTGCGTACATCCTGTCCGACCGCATCGTCGATCCGCAGGCGCTCGGCCCCGGTCCTGCACAGAGCGCGGCCACCGCGCTGACGCTGGCCGTACCGGTCGGCAGCACACTGGCTGATGCCGACCGGCGGCTGATCTTCGCCACGCTCGAGTTGTGCGGCGGCGTAAAGAAGCGCACCGCCGACCTGCTCGGGATCAGCCTCAAGACGCTGTACAACCGGCTGGAGGAATACGGCGCTGAATCGGCATCCTGGTAGCGGCGTACTTGAAGCGACGTCCTGACAGCGGCGTCCGCCCGAGGCACTAAATGCGTCGCCTGCGGTCCAATCGTGTCCACGCCGGTCGCGCGGCTCACGCTGCTGCCGGATTCACCGAACGCTATGAAAGGACCACCGATGAGTCTCTCTTCCAATACGCCGCAGGGAACGCAGTCGCAGCAGGGCGCGCGCATCGTGCAGCGCCATCCGGACGACCAGAGCGGACCGGGACCCGACGTGATGGCCGCCGAGACCCTGCAGGGCGATGATGTGATCAACCTGCAGGGTGAGAAGCTTGGCACCATCGAGGACATCATGCTCGACGTCGGCAGTGGCCGCATCGCGTACGCCGTACTGTCCTTCGGCGGCCTGCTGGGCGTCGGCGACAAGCTGTTCGCGGTGCCGTGGAGCGCGATGACGCTCGATGCCGACCGCAAATGCTTTGTTCTCGATGTACCGAAAGACAGGCTGCAGGCCGCGCCCGGCCTCGACAAAGACCACTGGCCATCCATGGCCGACCAGAGCTGGGCATCGCAGGTCTATGCGTACTACAACCAGCAGCCTTACTGGCAGTGAGGCAGCGCGCCGCCCGCACACCCGTGCGGGCGCGTACTGACTGGTGCGGCGCTTGGAGGGCGTTGCGCTCGAAGGGCTGCTCCGGCTGCATGTGCCGTTCGCCGAAATCGTGATGCGCGGCACGGCGGTGTACGCCTTCCTGTTTCTGGTGTTCCGCTTCATCATCCGGCGCGATGTCGGTTCGGTCGGCATCGCCGACATCTTGCTACTCGTACTGGTAGCCGATGCGTCGCAAAACGCCATGTCCGGCGGGTACACCACCGTCAGCGAGGGACTGGTACTGGTGACCACGCTGATCGGCTGGAATGTGCTGCTCGACTGGCTGGCCTATCGCTGGCCGGCGGTGCGTCGCTTCGTCGAGCCGACCACGCTGCCGCTGGTGCGTGACGGACGTCTGCTGAGGCGCAACATGCGGCGCGAGTTCATCACCGAGGAAGAGCTGTGGGCGCGGCTGCGCGAACAGGGCGTTGAAGATCTCGCGCAGGTGAAAGCGGCCTACCTTGAACCGGATGGCAATGTCAGCGTGATCCGCTACTGAGGGGCCGCTTCATTCAGCGGCAGCAGCAATTCCCGCACCGCCTGCACGATGGCCTGCGGCTCCACCGCCGACAGGCAGCGCTGGTGGCCGAGCGGGCAAACGCTCTGGTAACAGTCATGACAGGGCACCGAGCGGTACAGCAGCCGGTGCGGCACCTGCCACGGCGTATGCTGCGGATTGGTCAGTGCATACAGGTCCACCACCGGCGTGCGTGTTGCGGCCGCCAGATGCGCCGCAGCGCTGTTGCAGGCGACCAGCAGGCGCGCCATCCCAATCAGCGCAGCGAGCGCGCCGAAATCCAGTTGTCCGGCCAGCGACGGCCAGCGCGGCTTGGCACCGGCGTCTGCGCCGCCGACAATCTCGCGCACCCGGTCGAGGTCATCCGCGCCGCCCGCCACAATCAGCGGCAGATCCAGCTGTGACTCCAGCAGGGCGGCAGCTGCGCGCCAGCGTTCTACCGGATAGCGCCGCGACGGCGCGCTTGCTCCCGGATGCAGCAGGATCCAGTCGCCGGCAGGATCAATGCCGGCTTGCGTCAGAGCGGCCCGCGCCCTTGCGCGGTCGCGTTCATCAATACGCACCGACAGTCGTGCCGACGACGGGCGGCAGCCGAGTTCGGCCACCAGGTCGATCTGTCGCTGTACCTCATGCCGCAGCTGCTGTCCCGGTTCGCTCTCGCGCACCCAGTGGGTCAGCAGTTGGTAGGGATTTTCGCGGCAATGCGCAAGCCGCAGCGGTATGCCGGCCATCTGGCACAGCAGCGCGGCTGGCAGCGGACTCTGGCTGTAACTGGTGAAGATCACGGCACCATCGAAGCCGGCCTGACCCAGCCGCGCCGCCATCGCCGGCACGGCGTCGGCTGGCATCGGCGCACTCGCCTTCATCCACGGCGCGGCCCAGCGGATCACCTCGGCAACCCCGTCGATACGCTCGCCGGCCAGCGCGCCGGCGGCCGAGGTCAGTAGCGTTACGTGATGGCCGTGTTCGTGCAGCGCGCGCAGCGCAGGTCCGCACATCAGCACATCGCCGGCGGCGTCCAGCCGGACGGCGAGCAGCTTCATGCCTGCACTCCCGGCGGCGCGATCACATGCGCTGCCTGCCGCAGAGTGCGCACGCGCCGGTGCGGACGACGCTGCGGCCCGTCTTTCCATTCGGTCTCGTTGCCGTTATCGACCAGCAGGGTGCGGCAGCCCGCGCGCTGCCCGGCCTCGACATCGTCAAGGATGTCGCCGACCATCCAGCTGTCCGTGAGCACGATGCGGTGCTCGCGCGCCGCCTGCAGCAACATGCCGGGCCCCGGCTTGCGACAGTCGCAAACCCGGGCGTAGCGAGCGACGTGCCCGCCGGGCCAGTGCGGGCAGTAATAGAAGCCATCGAGTGCCGCGCCTTCTTGCCGCAGCAGCAGCGCGATGCGCTCGCTTGTCGCCGCCATCGCGTCTTCATGGATCAGCCCGCGTGCAATACCCGACTGGTTGCTCACCACGAACAGGCGAAAGCCCGCCTGCCGCAGCCAGCGCAATGCGTCGCCGGCGCCATCGACCAGCCGGATGCGACCGGGATCGGCGTTGTAAGGGACGTTGTGTACCAGCGTGCCGTCCTTGTCGAGGAAGACCGCGCGCGTCATGGACGGGTTCGCAAGGCGTGATGGATGATTCGGCTCGTAGCCCGGCTCATGGCCACGAGGTTTCGCCCATCGGCAGGATCGTCACTTCCGGCACCACGGTGCCGGCCGGCAGTTGCAGCAGCTCGCAGATCGCCAGTGCGACACTGGCCGGGTCCTGCAGCGCGCCGCGGTCAATCCCCGGGAAGCGGTCCAGCAGGAAGGGCGTGCTCATGCCGCCGCAGATGACGGCGATCACCTTGATCCCGGCCGGCCGCAGCTCCGCATGCAGCGCATGCGACAGTGCGAGCAGCCCCGTCTTGCTGGCATGGTAGGCGACCGCATTCGGCCACTGCCGCTTGGCGGCAGTTGACGTGATATTCACCAGCTGCCCGCGACCCCGCCCCATCATGTGGCGCGCCGCGGCGCGCGCCAGCACGAAGGGACCATGCAGGTTGGTTCTGAGCACGCGCTCCCAGTCGTGAATCTCGAGTTCGGCCAGGCTGCAGGTGACATCGACACCGGCATTGTTGACCAGCACGTCAATCGCGCCGAAGCGTTCAATGGTGTGGCGTACCGCGCGCTCAGCCTGGGCGGTGTCGCCGATATCGCAGGCATGGGCTTCGGCGCAGAGGCCGGCATCGGCCAGTTCGCCGGCCAGCGATTGTGCGGCACCTTCCTGCAGGTCGGCGACCATCACGCGCGCGCCGTGTTCGGCCAGCTGCCGGCACAACGCCGCGCCGAGTCCGCTGGCGCCGCCCGTCACGAGGACGGCCTGGTCTTGCAATGAAGCGGGTTGTGGCTGGTTCACAGGGTCTCCTGATTCAAGGGATGTGGCCGCAGGCACGCAGGTCACCCGGTCACCCGGGGCCAGCAGTGCGGCAATGCACGGTGGACTAGTGCCGGCCCGCATTGTTCCGCGCACTTGCGTTTGGCATGCTTGCTGCTCTCGCCAGCTTGCACTGGATCGATTCGCGCACCGAGCGCAAAAGGAGCAGAGCATGATCAGAGGGCGACGCATGAAAGACCACGCGATGGCGGCATGGCTGCTGGTTGCGGCTATTGGAGCAAGCGGCTGCCAGGGCACCGCAGGCGACCTGTTTGGCAGCCGCCAGCAGACCCAGCCGATTGCCTCCAATGTCAATGGCACCGGATCGATACAGTCGATCGACCTGGTGCCGCGCTCACAGGGCATGGGGCTGGGCACGCTGGCCGGCGCGGCGGTGGGTGGCTTGCTGGGCCATCAGGTCGGCGGCGGCACCGGACGCACGGTGGCGACGGCGGCCGGCGCAGCCGGCGGTGCCTATGTCGGGCACGAGATGGAAAAACGGCGTAGGTCCGGTGAAATTTACAAGGTCACGATCCGCATGGATGACGGCACCACGCAGTCGTTTGCGCAGGAGAATACGCCGCAACTCAATCCCGGCGATCGGGTGCGGATCACGAATGGCGTGCTGACCCGGCTGTGACCCGGCCGCAGCGCGCCGGTCGGTCCGGCAGTCTGGCCAGCGTCATTTGACGTGCGCCAAAGCCGCGGGAATTTTCACCGCGGCTGCACTCCAACCCCAACCCGCCGAATCACGCAAGGAGATTTGCAGATGGCCACCATACATCTCGATACCGGCGCCGCTTATCCGGGCGGCACTCTGATCTCGCAGGAAAACATTGTTCGCCGTCCGCTGTTCCCATCGATTCGCTGGGGCGCCGTGCTAGCCGGCGTCGCGGTCGGCATTTCGGTGCAACTGGTGCTGACCCTGCTGGGCATTGCCAGCGGCCTGTCCATGACCAGCGTGCAACAGAGCGAAGCGCCCGGCACCGGTGCGATGATCTGGGCCGGCATTTCGATGCTGGTGGCGGCGCTGATCGGCGCCTATGTCGCCGGCCGCATGTCGGGCCTCAAGCGCAAGACCGATGGCATCCTGCATGGCGTCGTGTCGTGGGCAGTCACGACCCTGTTGTTCGTCGTGCTTGCCACCTCGGCCGGCGGCTCACTGCTGTCCGGCTTGTTCTCCAGTATCGGGCAGGGCGCGACCGGCATGGCGCAGGCCGGCGCCAGTCCCGGTGGGCTGTCCGCCATGCTGAATCGACAGCTGGGCGTCACCGTCACGCCCGAGTCGATGCGCACGCTGCAGTCACATATCGCGGCAGGCCGGCGTGATCAGGCCATCGACTACATGAGCAGCAGCATGGGCGTGCAGCGCGACCGTGCGTCCACGGTTGTCGATCAGGCGCTGATCATGTCCGGCTCGCCCGAGCAGGCATCGCCGCAAGGGCGTGCGGCCGCCGATCGCGCCATACGCGGTGCCAGCATGGCGGCGTGGGTGGTGTTCGCGGCCGTGGCGCTGTCGCTGGCCTTGTCCGTCGTCGGTGGCCTGCTGGGCGCGATGGGCGCGCGGCGCACGACCTGGAATGAAGCCGGCGAGAGCGCCGCCGGCAGCAGTGCCAGTGCCGATCTGGGCCGAAGCTGAGCGATGGCGCCGGCGCGGCGCAGGGAGCGTTCTGCCGACCGGCCGCGCGCTTGAGCCGCCGTCATGCGGGTGAACTTATCCCGGCAGTGGATTGTCCGAATCTACTCATCGGAGAGCGCGCCATGCTGAAGACATTCGAGGGAGGAATCGGCGCCGTCAAGGCCCGCCGGCGACGTTTCGCCTGCATGACCGCCGGCCAGTCGTCCGCTACCGAACTCTTGCGCTCGTGTCCGGTAGTTACGGCGACCGGGCAGGCGATGGGGCGCGTGAAATCTGTACTGGTAGATGTGCGCAGCCGTCAGCTGCGCTTTGTCGTCGTCTCATCGCAGGGCGGCAAGGCGCCGGTGGTCATCCCGTGGCAGGCGCTGTACTTTGATTCTTCGCTGGTCAGGCTGGTCTACTACACCTATTCGTAAGGGCACAGCGGGCCGGCCGGGCTTTGCAGACGACCCCGCTCACCCTGTCACCCTGCGCAGCACCGCATTCCAGTCACTAACGAAGCGTCCGATGCCATAGCGGTCGAGCGCGCGCTCGCGCGCGCAGGCGCCGATGTGCGCAGCGATGCGGTGATGCCGCAGCAGCTCGCGCATCCGTTCCATCAGCCGCTCCGGACAGGTATCCACATAGCCGCTCATGCCATTCTCGATGGCATTCACCGTCTCGGCGGTGGCCAGCGCGACGACCGGCATGCCCAGCATCATTGCCTCGATCAGGCCGAGGCCGAGGCTGGTGTAGCGCACCGGATGAAAGAAGAAACGATAGCGCGCGCACAGCGGCGGCAATGCGTGCAAGGGCAGCTCGCCCAGGCCGCCGAGCGCTTCACTGCCCATGCCGGCCAGGTCGAGCGGCAGCGCCTCTCTGGCGCACGCATAGACATCCGCACCCAGCCGGCGTCCGCGTTCGGCCAGATGATTGATCACCGTGATGCCGCGCGCGAGCTCTCCGCGCCATAGTGCGCCCGGATCGGTCACGCCATGCTCGATCACCACGGTCGGCGTGCGTCCGCTGTCCCACATCAGCGCATTGAACGGCGTCACATGCACCAGCAATACCGATGCATCATCGACCGGGTGACGGGTGTCGGTCGGATGCGCGCGCGGCGGATCGTGCTCGAGGTAGATCTGCGGCAGGCGGCGCTGCGACGCCGACAGCCAGCGGTGGCGGTCGTCGAAGAACTGCGGGTCATCCTGATACAGCACACAGTCGAATGACTGGGTGCTTACGGTCTCCACCGGCTGGTCGAACACATTCTCGCCCCAGCGCAGCGAGCCGCAGCGCCCGCCATAGCCGGCTGGCCGGCCCGGTTGCATCATCAGGTAAAAATCATGCGGCGCCTGCGACAGGTAATACATATAGCTGCCATGAGTCAGCCAGGTGAGTATCTTCAGTCGGCGCATGCCACCACCCCTGCAAATCGCGTTCCAGCGCCGCATCATCCCTGCACGGGCGAGCTCTGCAACTGCAACTGCCACAGCGCGGCATACGCGCCGTTTCTCGCCATCAGCTGCGCATGGCTGCCCTGTTCGACGATGCGGCCGTGCTCCAGCACGATGATGTTATGCGCATGCACGACGGTAGACAGGCGGTGCGCGATCACCAGCGTCGAACGATTGCGCGCGAGGCGCTCGAGTTCGTTCTGGATCGCGCGTTCGGATTGCGAGTCGAGTGCGGAGGTCGCCTCGTCGAAGATCAGGATGGGTGCATCCTTCAGAAAGGCGCGCGCGATCGCGATGCGCTGCCGTTCGCCGCCGGACAGCTTGGCGCCGCGTTCGCCGACCTCAGTCTCGTAGCCTTCCGGCAGTGACTCGATCAGCGCATGCATCTGCGCGGCGCGTGCGGCCTCGACAATCTGCGCGTGGCTCGCTTCCGGCCGGCCGTAGCCGATGTTGTACGCAATGCTGTCGTTGAACAGACTGGTGTCCTGCGGCACCAGTCCGATCTGCCGGCGCAGGCTGCGCGCACTGACGCTGCGCAGGTCCTGTCCATCGATCAGCACCGCGCCCTCCAGCGGATCATGAAAACGCAGCAGCAGCCGCGCCAGCGTCGACTTGCCGGAGCCACTGCCGCCGACTACCGCAACCGTGTGGCCGGCCGGAATGCTGAAGCTGACATCGTCCAGCACCGGGCGCCCCGGTTCATAGCCGAAGCGGACATGGCGGAATTCGATACGGCCCTCCTGCACCTGCAGCGCGGGCAGCTGTTCGCTGTCCTCGAATTCCGGCGGCTCCTTCAACAGCGCACGCATACGCTCGATGTTGATCAGCGCGTCACGCGCTTCGCGGTAGACAAAGCCGAGCGAATTCAGCGGCAGGCAGATCTGCAGCATGAAGGCATTGATCAGCACCAGGTCGCCGACCGTCAGTCGGCGCTCCAGAACGTCGGCGCCGGCCAGCAGCATCACGGAGGCGACCCCGACGGCGATCAGTCCACTCTGCCCGACATGCAGCCGGAACAGCGCCCACTGGTTGTCATACGCAGCGCGGCCCCAGTCCTGCATGATGCCGTCGAAGCGGCGCACCTCAAGCGCCTCATTGGTAAAGGTACGTACCACGTCGGCATTGATCAGGCTGTCAGCCAGCCGGCCCTTGGCGTCACTGTCGAGCCGGTTCACGCGCCGCTGGTGAATCGCGCGGCGCGCAGTAAAGGCGAGCGTGAATCCGGTGTAAGCGACGAAAGTGAGGGCAATCGCCAGTGTGTACCACGGGCTGTAGCGCGACACCATCACCGCCAGTACCAGCGTGATCTCCACCAGCGTCGGCAAGAGCGTGAACAGACCCACGCCGAGCAGGAAGGCCAGTCCGGCGGTGCCGCGGTCGATCTCGGGCAGCAGCCCGCCGATGCGGCGGCGCGCATGAAAGCGCGGGCCGAGCTGGTGCAGGTGCGCGAAGATACGGCGCGCGAAGCCGGCGACGGCTACCTGGGTCACGCGCGAGAACACCAGATCGCGCCATTCATTGAACAGCGTGCTGGCAAAGCGCAGCACCGCATACCCCGACAGCAGCGTAACCGGCAGCAGCGCAAGCTGCTCCGGCCGTGACAGCGCGTCGACGATATTCTTTAGCGCCAGCGGCACCGCCACGTTGGACAGCTTGGCCGCGACGAGGAACAGCAGGGCCAGCGCGATGCGCGCGCGGAAGCGGGCGACCAGTTGCCAGATTTCGCGCTGCAGTGACACGGGCAGCTTGTCGGCGTCGGACATGCGGGGCGGGAGACAAATCCTTTCTGACGACAGCGGGCGCGAATGGTTCGTCCGGCGGCGCGCTGCGGAACGGCCGGGAACGCCGGCTGCGCGCTGCGGTCTGCTCCGGAACAGTTCGCGCGGCAGCGCGCAAGGAGAGAGCATGGCCAGCATAAGGCAGAGCGTCGAAGTGCGTGTCCCGCTCGCGGCCGCATACAACCAGTGGACGCAGTTCGAGGAGTTTCCGCGATTTATGGAAGGCGTGCGCGAGGTGCGCCAGCTCGACGATACGCATTTGCACTGGCGTGCCGATCGCTACGGTCGCACGGTCGAATGGGATTCCGAAATTACCGAACAGGTGCCGGACCAGCACATCGTGTGGCGTGACATCGGCGGCCCGGGCAATCATGGCAGCGTGCGTTTCCGGGCGCTGCAGCAGGATCTCACGCGCATTGATCTCGACATGGAACTGGCACCGCAGTTGCCCGGCATCGACCAGACGCAGCACGAGATCGATCTGCGCCGCCGCGTCGAGCAGGACATGCTGCGCTTCAAGGAATTGATCGAGGAACAGGGACACGCCACCGGCGCATGGCGCGGTCAGGTAGGTGGCCGGCCGGGCAGCACGCCCAGCTCGCGCTGAGATCAAGCGCGGGTAATTTTTTCCGATACGGGCAGCGCTTACACACGGCCGTGCAGCGCCGCGGCCGCGTCAGCGCAGCCGGCGTTCATCGCAGCGCAGGCATGGCGCTTGCATCGCTCAATCGACCGGCCGTCGGCCTGTGAAGGGTGAGCGCAGATGCAGAGAATCGCTTTCATCAGCGAGCATGCGTCGCCGCTGGCGCCGCTGGGCGGCACCGATGGCGGCGGACAGAATGTGTACGTCGGCAATCTGGCGCGCGAACTCGCGCGGCTCGGCTATAGCGTGGATATCTACACGCGCCGCGATGATCCGGAAGCGGCACAGGTGATCGACTGGCGTCCCGGCGTCCGTGTCATTCATATCGACGCAGGACCGGCCTGCGTACTACCGAAAGAGGCCTTGCTGTCGCACATGCCGCAGTTTGCCCGCTCGATGGCCGGCTTCATCCGCGCTGCAGCGCTGTGCTACGGTCTCGTGCATGCGAACTTCTTCATGTCCGGCATGGTCGCGCAAGAGCTCAAGCGCCGGCTCGGGCTGCCCTATGTAATCACCTTTCATGCGCTGGGCCGCGTGCGCCGCCGGTGCCAGGGCGATGCGGATGACTTTCCCGACGCGCGCTTCGCCGTTGAGGAGGCACTGATGCACGATGCCGACTGCGTGATCGCCGAGTGCGAACAGGACCGTAGCGACATGCTGGCACTGTACGCGGCCGAGCCGTCGCGTCTGGTCGTGGTGCCTTGCGGCTATGACCCGGACGAATTCTGGCCGGTGCGTGACAGTGCGCGTGCCGCTCTCGGCTTGCCGCAGCGCGAGTTCATTGTCCTGCAGCTGGGCCGGATGGTGCCGCGCAAGGGTGTCGACAATGTGCTGCATGCACTACGGCGGCTGCTCGACGAGCACCGGATCAGCGCGCGCCTGCTGGTGGTGGGCGGCGAGAGTGGCGGCGACCCGATGGCGACGCCCGAGATACGCCGGCTCGCCGCACTCGCCGATGCGCTCGGCATTGCCGGCCAGGTCAGTTTTACCGGTGCGCAGCCGCGTCACCGGCTGCGCGACTATTACAGCGCTGCCGACGTGTTCGTCACCACGCCGTGGTACGAACCGTTCGGCATCACCCCGCTGGAGGCCATGGCCTGCGCGACACCGGTCATCGGCAGCGCGGTGGGCGGCATCCTCAGCACGGTGCGGGATGAGCAGACCGGCTTTCTGGTGCCGCCCAACGACCCTGCCGCACTGGCGTCCCGTCTTGCGCGATTGCAGCGCGATCCGGCGCTGGCGCAGCGCATGGGCTGGACTGGCTTGCGTCGCGCGCAGCGGCACTTCACCTGGGCCCGCGTGGCGCTGCAGATCGCCAGTGTTTACCGGGCGGTGCTGGAGCGTTCGCCGCTCTCCGACGCGCGCATCCCGGCCCAGGCAGCGATGGGCGGGCCGTCGCTGGGCAATGCCGCGACCGGCCTCGCCTAGCGCCGTGCGCGCCCGCCCCACGTACTGGCTGATGCTGGCGCTGGCCATCGGCGCCAGCGGCGGGCTGCGCGTACTGGCGTCGCGTGCACAAGCGTCACAGGACTGGCAGCCGGCGGTCTACCGCTACCCGGCCGACGGCATGCCGGACTGCACAAGCTTCGACGGGCGCGCGCCGTTCACGGCCTTGCAGCGCGACCGCTGGTTCAGGATGGTGTTGCCGGATGCGCCACGGCGCTCGCCGCAGGGCTGCCTGCTGCGCGAACAGCTACGGGTCTGAGATGGATGACTGACATGCAGGACTGAAATGCGGATCTGAAATACCCGAGCCGCAAGCCGCTGAGCTTGTCGCTCGTGCCGCCGAGTGTGACGGCGCGCGGGTGTGCAGCGCTTGCGGCGATGCGCCACTTCGACACCGCTGCAGAGGCGGGCCGTCCCAAGGCCGTCTCATCGCCGTCCCCGGTCCGGATCGCCTCATATTCGGACGGCCTTACATTCGGACGGCCTCCGATGCCGCCAGCCTCACATGCGGTTCTGCGCATTCGTCGCCGCATCCTGCACGCGTTCGCCGCCGCGCTCGACGTCGCGGCCGAAGCCTCGCATCGTGTTGCAGCCGATCAGGGCGGCCCCCAGTGCCAGCGTGACCGCCAGCGTCAGTATCGATTGAAACGAGATTCGCATAGTCTCTCCTCGGGTCGGCACAGCATGCCGCCGGCAC
>JACCDS010442079.1_pt1 | contig 11941 bp, 11 predicted proteins | sample 7446441 | NCBI WGS metagenome assembly JACCDS01 (sample SAMN15323445, study PRJNA562643) | freshwater metagenome | isolation source: river surface water | place: USA:Blue River Watershed | collected 2017-08-17
CCCGGCCAGGTGCTTCTTGGCCTTCCAGAGGGCCTGGTCGTAGCCGCCCAGCGGCGACCCCCGGTAACCGCTGATGAAACCCGCCGTGTTCTTGCCCACCAGGGCGTCGCGCTGGCGCTGCAGCATGGGCAGCTTCACCAGGGCCTGCACCCCACTCATGAAGGCACGGCCGTGGTCCAGGGTGTATTTGTCGTCCAGACTGATGGCATTGAGCGCCAGACGGACGTGTTCGGGCAGGGGGGCATTCATGGGGTGTCTCCTGGTGATGGGCCACGGGTGGGGCCGTTCGGTGGTAGGCCGGCGAGTGGGCCGGCGCGCTCACCAGTGGCGGGCAGGATCGCCGCCCGCCACTGTGTTTTTGATCTGCTCCAAAGTGTAGGCGTTCACCCGTGGAATGTCTTTGCTTTTTCACCCCAAGAATCGGACAATCAAGAAACATTCTTTCTTTTGAATTGCCATATTGGAAACACTTGACAAGTTTGACCTCGCCATCCTGCAACTCCTGCAAACCGATGGCCGGCTGACCAACACCGAACTCGCGCAACGCGTGGGCCTGTCGGCTGCGCCGTGTTGGCGCCGGGTGCGGGCGCTGGAAGAGGCGGGTTACATCACCGGCTACCGAGCGGTGTTGGACCGCCGCAAGATCGGCCTGGGCGTGCTGGCCTTCGTGCGGCTGGACGCCGAACGCAACACCGGCGACGCCACCCGGGCGCTGGAGCAGGCCATCCGCGCCCTGCCCGAAGTCATCGCCTGCCACTACATCAGCGGCGCCGGCACGTTCGAATTGGAGGTGGTGGCGCAAGACCTGGACAGCTTTTCGCGCTTCGCGCTGAACAGCCTGATCAACCTGCCCAACGTGAAAGATTTGCACACAAGTTTTTCACTCGGAGAGGTCAAGGCCGCCGGCGAATTGCCGTTATCACATTTACAACACTGACCGCCAAAGACGCCCCGCCATCCGCTGTACAGTACGGGCCACCCACAGGACCCACGTTTTGCTCGCACGCCCCCTTTTGCTCAACCTGCTGACCGCATTGGCCTACGCCGGCACGGGCTGGTCGTCGCTGCAAGCCGCCATTCCGCCGGACTACATCGCCATCATCTTCGTGGCGGCCGGCGTGGCGCTGGGCGCGGTGCTGGTGGGCGGCCACCGCTTGTTGCCCGGCGTGCTGCTGGGCGCGTGGCTGGTGCAGTGGCTGGCCCACCAACAGTCGGGCCTGAACGGCTGGACCTGGGCCATGTTCATCACCCCGTTGAGCGCCACCGCCATGGCCTGGGTCACGGCGCGCGCCATCCGGCACTGGGTCGGCTACCCGTCCGCGCTCGACGAACCCAAGCAAGCGGTGCTGATGTTCTTTGCCATCATCCCGCTGTGCACCGTCATCAATGCCAGTGTCTCCATCCCGGTGCTGGTGATGAGTGGGGTGATTTCCCCCAACGATGCCTGGTTCAGTTGGTGGACCTGGTGGCTGGCCGACACCCTGGGCGCGGTGCTGTTCACCCCCTTGGTGCTGGTGTTCTTTGGCGCCCCGGCCGACGTGTGGCGCCCGCGCCTGCGCACCGTGGCGCTGCCCATGCTGGTGGCGATGCTGCTGGTGGCGGGCATGCTGCAACTGCTCAACGCGAACCAGCAGCGCAGCGTGGATGTGCAATTCTCCAAAGCGGGCGAAGACCTGGCGCTTCGGCTGCAACGGCGCTTTGACGCCCAGATCGACAGCGTGGAAGCCATCGCCAAACTGATGGAGATGTCCACCCGCATGGACCAGGCGGCCTATGAAGCCGCCACCGCGCTGTGGCTGCAACGTTACCCAGGCACCCAGAACTTTGGCTGGAGCCCGGTGGTGACTCAGGCGCAGCGGGCCGCTTACGAACAGATCTCCCCAGGCCGGCCCATCCTGGGTCGCACCCCGCAAGGGCAGACCCTGCCCGCCCCCGCCGCCGAACAACACCTCCCCATCACCTGGGTGGTGCCGCTGGCCAGCAACCGCGCGGTGCTGGGGTTGGACGTGAGCGTGCTGCCCACCACCGCTGCGGCGGTGAAGGCCACCCTGGACAGCGGAAGACCCGAGGTCACCGAAGGCTTCCGGCTGGTGCAAGAGTCGGGCGAACAACGCGCGGTGGTGGTGTACCAGGCGGTGCGCGATGCCGACCGCCACCTCCAAGGCGTGGTGTCGGCGGTGTTCCGCATGGACGACGTGATGCAGACCGTCTTGCAATCGTTCCAGCAGGGTCCCTTCAGCCTGTGCCTGGTGGACAACTGGGCAAGCGCTGACAACCGCCGGCTGTTCGGCGCGGCCGCCTGCGACCAGGCCTCGACCTCGCCAGGCATGGTGGAGCGCTGGACCCAGGGCTGGCCGCTGCGCTTTGCCGGCCGCGACTGGACGCTGTACGTGCAGGCTGGCGACGACTACTGGGCCAGTGGGGTGCCGCAAGGCGCCTGGATCAGCTCGGCCGTGGGCCTGATCGCCGTCTCCATGCTGGGCACCTTCCTGATCGTGATCACCGGCCAGGGGCGGCGCACCGCCCAGTTGGTGGAAGAACGCACCCGCGAGCTCGCCCGCACCAACGCCAGCCTGGTGCAGATGGCCCATTTTGATGCGCTGACCGGTTTGGCCAACCGCGCCTTCTGGACCGAGCAAGCCGAAGCCACCCTGGCGGCCGCGCGCGAGAACGGCAAATGGGTGGCGGTGCTGTTCCTGGACCTGGACCGTTTCAAGCACGTCAACGACAGCCTGGGCCACAGCCAGGGCGACCAGTTGCTGGTCACCGTCAGCGCGCGCATCCAAGCGTGCCTGCGCGCCCGCGACGTGCTGGCACGCGTCGGTGGCGACGAGTTCGTGGCCCTGCTGCCCTGGGTGCGCGACCGCGACGGCGCCGCCACGGTGGCACGCAAGGTGGCGCGGGCCTTGTCCGAGCCCATCGTGCTCGACCGGATGCAAGTCACCGTCACCGCCAGCGTGGGGGTGGCGATCTACCCCGACCACGGCGAAACGGTGGACGCCCTGCTGCGGCACGCCGACACCGCCATGTACGCGGCCAAAGCGGCAGGCCGCAACCACTGGCGCTTTTTTGAGCCGTCGATGCACGAGCACGTGTCGCGCCGGCTGGCCCTGGAGTCCGGCCTGCGGGTGGCCCTGGAAACCCAGTCTGGTGAGTTGACCATCGCCTACCAGCCACAGGTGTGCGCCCGCACTGGCCAGGTGCTGGGGCTCGAAGCCCTGCTGCGCTGGCACCATCCCACGCTGGGCCCGATTTCGCCGCAGGAGTTCGTGCCGGTGGCCGAAGAGTCCGGGGTGATCGAAGCCTTGGGCCAGTGGGTGTTGACCTCGGTGTGCCAGCAAATCCAGGCCTGGGCCGATGGGCCGATGTCCCCGCACTTCGCGGGGGTCACGGTGTCGGTGAATGTGTCAGCGTTGGAGTTCAACCGGCCCCATTTCATCCACCACCTGGAACACGCGCTGTCGCACATGCAGCAGCCGGCGCAGCGGCTGGAGCTGGAAATCACCGAAAGTCTGCTGGTACACGCCAGCGCCGAAATCACCCAGCGCATGGACCAGATCACCGACATGGGCATCAGCCTGAGCCTGGACGATTTCGGCACCGGCTATTCCAGCCTGGGCTACCTGAAGCGGCTGCCCTTGAGCAAACTCAAGATCGACCGTTCCTTCGTCAAAGACGTGCCGGGCGACGCGGAAGATGAGGCCATCGTGCGCGCTACCTTGTCCATGGCGCACGACCTGGGCCTGCAAGTGATCGCCGAAGGGGTGGAAACCGCCGCCCAGCGCGACTTCCTCTCGCGCCACGGCTGCGCGGCATTCCAGGGATGGTTCTACGCCCGCGCCATGTCGCCCGAGGCGCTGTGCGCGTGGCTGCTCAACCGAGGTGGCGACTGAAAAACGCCAGCGTGCGTTGGCGGGCCAATTCGGCCGAAGGCGCGTGGAAGGCGCCGCGCTGGTCGCAGTTGAAACCGTGGTGCGCCGGGTAGGTGTGCACCTCCACCGCTGGGTGCTGCTGGCGAAACGCGGCCACGCCTTCCATCGGAATCCAGTGGTCTTCCTCGGCGAAGTGGGCCAGCACCGGGCAATTCGGGGTTCGGGCGACCTCGGCCTCGGTGGTCATGCCGCCGCCGTAGTAAGGCACCGCAGCGGACAAGCCATTCAGCAGGCAGGCGCTGCGCCAGGTCAGCAAACCGCCCCAACAGTAACCCACCATGCCCACCTTGCCACCGCCGAGGCGGGCACCCTCGTTGACCGCCGCTTGCAGGTCGGCCAGCACACCTGGCGCGGGCAGCGCTTCCACCGCCGTCTTGTGGGCAAAGCCGGTTTTCATGTCGGCTTCGCTGTAGCCCAGCTCCAGGCCGGGCGCCACGCGCTGGAAGGTCGCGGGCGCCAGGGCCACGTAGCCTTCAGCGGCGTAGCCGTCGGCCACCGAACGGATGTGGCTGTTGACGCCAAAAATCTCCTGCACCACCACCACCGCCCCGCGCGGCTGGCCGGTCGGCATCGCCAGGTACGCGTCCACGTTGGTTCCATCGGCAGACACGACCGTTGTCATTTGACCCATGGTTGAACTCCTCATCGGGTTGCGAAAACCGCCATTCTGAAGGATGGACAGCCGCCGTGCTTCGCGCACAATCCGGGCATGGACCTCAAACCGCTGATCACGCTGCTGGCGCTTGTTAACCCGCTGGCGATCGTGCCCTTTTTCATCCACTACACCCAGGGTTTTTCGGACCGGCAGAAGCGCCGCACCGTGCTCATTTCGGGCTTCAGCGCGTTCGCCGTGATTGCCGCCTGCGCGTTGCTCGGCCTGCAGATTCTTGAGTTTTTTGGCATCTCGCTGGCCAGCTTCCAGGTCGGCGGGGGCATGCTGCTGCTCACCTCGGCGCTGGCCATGCTGAACGCCCAACCGGCCGAGGCCAAGACCAACCAAGACGAGGTCGATGACGCCTCCTCCCGCGCGTCGATCGCGGTGGTGCCGCTGACCATCCCGTTGCTGACCGGGCCCGCCACCATGTCCACCGTGGTGATCTACGCCGACCGCGCGCAGACTTTTTTGCAACACGCGGCGCTGGTGGGCTATGGCCTGGTGATCGCACTAGCCACGGTGGTGTGCTTCACCTTGGCCGAACCGATCGAACGGGTGCTGGGCAAAACCGGCATCAACGTGATGACCCGGCTGATGGGCCTGATCCTGGCGGCCCTGTCGGTCGAAGTGATGGCCAACGGCCTGGTCAAGCTGTTCCCAGCTCTGGCGGCTTGACCACCGTCACCGGCACGGGGGCCGCCTCCAGCATCGCCTGCGAGACCGAACCCAGCCAGGCCCGCCCCACCACGCCGTGGCCGTGGCTGCCCATCACCACCCCGTCGCAGCCGTGGGCCTCCAGCACCTCCAGCAGCATCGGCACCACGTCGCCCACCACCACCACATCTTCATAAGGCACGTCGGCGCCCTGGACCAAGGCCACGGCGGGCGCCAGGGCGTCGCGGCCGGCGGCATCGGCCAGGCGTTCGATCGCCGCCTGGTCGTGCAGGGTCACCAGTTCGTAAAACGAGGCCGGCTCCTGCACATTGGCCAGCACCAGGCTGGCTTGCAGGCCATGAGCGACCCAGCCGATGGCATGGGTCAAGGCCTCCAGGGCCAACTCCGATCCGTCCACAGGTATCAGCAGTTTCATGGTCACCTCCGGTTGGGGCTGGCGTCATTGCCGGGCCGCTGTTGACCATCATAGTCCGCCCAGGCATCGGGAACCAGCACCCCTGGTCACGAGAGGCGCACTTTGCGCGCACAATGGCTCCATGTCCAGCACCCCGCCCACTGGCGACACCGAAACCGCCGCGCCCCCCGCTCCACCGCCACCACTGGGGCTGACCGCCCTGGCCCCGCTGCAGCAACCCGTATTCCGCGCCCTCTGGCTCACCTGGCTGATGGCCAACGTCAGCATGTGGATGAACGATGTCGCCGCCGCCTGGCTGATGACCTCGCTCACCACCTCGCCGGTCTGGGTGGCGCTGGTGCAAACCGCCGCCACGCTGCCGGTGTTCCTGCTGGGCCTGCCCAGCGGCGCCCTGGCCGACACGCTGGACCGCCGGCGCTACTTTCTGGGCACCCAGCTCTGGATCGCGCTGGTCGCGCTGGCCTTGTGCACCGCCGTCCTGGTGGGAGGCATGACGCCGCCGCTGCTGCTGGCGCTGGTGTTCGCCAACGGCATTGGCCTGGCCATGCGCTGGCCGGTGTTCGCCGCCATCGTCCCGGAGCTGGTGCCGCGTGCGCAACTGCCGCAAGCCTTGGCCCTCAATGGCATCTCGATGAACGCATCCCGCATCATCGGCCCGCTGCTGGCCGGCGCCATCATCGCGTCGCTGGGCAGCGCTTACGTGTTCGTCCTCAATGCCGTGCTCGCGGTGGTGTCGGCCCTGGTCATCTGGCGCTGGCGACGCGAGAGCCCGCCCAACCCCCTTGGACGCGAACCGTTCTGGAGCGCCATGCGGGTGGGCTGGCAGTTTGCGCGCCAGTCGTCGCGGCTGCGGGTGGTGTTCCTCCACATCGGGCTGTTTTTCTTCCATTCCACCGCCTTGATGGCGCTGCTGCCGCTGCTGGCGCTGAGCATGGACGGTGGCAATGCCGGCACGTTCACCCTGCTGCTGGCCACCATGGGCAGTGGCGCGATCGTCTCTGCGCTGTTTTTGCCGCGCTTGCGTCAAAACGTGGACCGCGACCGCCTGGTGTTCGGCGGTGTGGCGCTGCAGTCCTTGGCTATGGCGGTGATGGCCTGGGCCCCCAACGTGGCGCTGGCCGTGCCGGCCATGTTCCTGGCTGGCATGGCATGGATCACGACCGCCAACACCTTGAGCGTGTCGGCGCAACTGGTGCTGCCCGACTGGGTGCGGGCACGCGGCATGTCCATGTACCAGATGGCCATCATGGGTGGCAGCGCGGGCGGTGCGGCGTTCTGGGGCCAGATCGCCGCACACACCGATGTGCACATCAGTGTCGGCATCGCGGCCGTGTCCGGGGTGGTGGCCGCCTGGTTGGCGCGGCGCTTTGTGCGCGAGCATGGCCCGCAGGAAGACTTGACGCCGGTCCGCTGGACGCCCCCTTCCACCGAGGTGCAACCGGGCCACGGTCACATCACGATCAGGGTCGAGTACCGCATTGACCCGACCCGCGCGGCGGATTTCCTGGCCTTGATGCGCGAAACCCGGCGCAGCCGCATGCGGCTGGGCGCGCTGGCGTGGTCGTTGCACGAGGATCTGGAAGAGCCCGGTCGTTATGTGGAAGAAATCGTGGACGAGTCCTGGACCGAGCACCTGCGCCGGTTCGACCGCGTCAGCGGCGCGGACCTGGAGCTGCGCGAACAGCGCTTTGCCTTCCACCTGGGCGACACACCCCCCAAGGTGCAGCGCTACCGCGCCGCGCCCGGCCTCGACACTTGAACGCAGGGCTACCATAGGCGCCATGCAAGCACTCGAAGGACTCAAAGTACTGGAACTCGGCCAGCTCATCGCGGGCCCGTTTGCCGGCAAAACCTTGGGCGATTTCGGCGCCGACGTGATCAAGGTCGAACCGCCGGACAGCGGTGACCCGCTGCGCACCTGGCGCCTGTTGCGCAACGGTACCTCGGTCTGGTGGGACGTGCAATCGCGCAACAAGCGCTCCGTCTGCCTGGACTTGCGCACCCCCGAGGGCCAGGAGGCGGTGCGCCGGCTGGCCAGCGAGGCCGACGTGCTGATCGAAAACTTCAAACCCGGCACGATGGAAGGGTGGGGCCTGGGCTGGGACGCGCTGCACGCGCTCAATCCGCGCCTGGTGATGCTGCGCTTGTCGGGTTATGGCCAGACCGGACCGTACGCCCACAAACCCGGTTTCGGGATCTTGGGCGAGGCCATGGGCGGCTTGCGCCACCTCACCGGCGAACCGGGGCGGGTGCCAGTGCGCACTGGCGTGTCCATCGGCGACTCGATCGCCGCGCTGCACGGCGTCATCGGCGTGCTGCTGGCGCTCTTCCACCGCGAGGCGCGTGGCGGCCAGGGGCAGATGATCGACGTGGCGCTGTACGAAAGCGTGTTCAACCTGATGGAAAGCCTGCTGCCTGAGTACGACGCCTTTGGCGCGGTGCGCGAACGGGCCGGCAGCGCCCTGCCCGGCATCGCGCCGTCCAACGCCTACCACTGCCAAGACGGCGGCTACGTGCTGATCGGCGGCAACGGCGACAGCATCTTCAAGCGCCTGATGCGCGCGATCGACCGCGACGACCTGGGACAAGACCCTGACCTCGCCCACAACGACGGGCGAGCCCGCCGCGCCGCCGAACTGGACCATGCCATTGAAGCTTGGACCCGGCAGCGCACCGTTGCCGAAGTGGTGCAGGCGCTGGATGCCGCCCAAGTCCCGGCCGGGCCAATCTATTCTGCCGCCGACATCGCGCGCGACCCGCAGTACCTGGCACGGGACATGATCCTTGACACCACCAGCGCCGACGGCTCGCCGCTGAAGGTGCCGGGCATCGTGCCCAAACTCAGCGCCACGCCGGGCCAGCTCCGCCACTTGGCGCCCACCCTCGGTCAACACACCGCCGAGGTGCTGGCCGCGCCGCGTTGGCCCGAACGCTCCTCTCCCATGAACCAGCCCCACCACCCAGACCCCGCGCACGAACAGGAACGGCTCACCAACCTGGAGATCAAGGCCAGCGTCAACGACGACTGGATCGAGGAACTCAACGCGCAGGTGTACCGCCAGCAACTGCAGATTGAGCAATTGCAGCGCGAACTCGCGCGGCTGTGCAACCGGTTGGACGATGGCACTCCGGGCGCCTTCCGCAGCCTGCGCGACGAACTGCCACCCCATTACTGACCCGACGGCAACCGGCCATGAAACTGACCGAGCGGCTCACCGCCTGGGCACGGCTCGTCAAGCGGGACGGCACTGCGCTCTGGTTCGCGGGGCGCCACCCCGACACCCCGTGGTACGCCAAGGCACTGGGCGTGTTCGTGGTCGCTTATGCGTTGAGCCCCATCGACCTCATCCCGGACTTCATTCCAGTGCTGGGCTACCTGGACGACGTCATTCTGCTGCCCGCACTGATTTGGCTCACGGTGCGACTGTTGCCGCCGCACGTGCTGGCCGATGGCCGGGCACAAGCGGAGCGCTGGTTCGCCGAAAAGGGGCGCAAACCCACCAGCCGGTGGGGCGTGACCTTCGTGATTGCGGTGTGGCTGTTGTGTGCGGTATGGCTCGCAAGAGCGCTCTGAACGACCTTCCCCCGTTCCGTCCCCGGATCAGCAGCGGTGAACAGGCCGCGAGGGCAAAAAACAGCTTCAGACCAAGTGGTTGACCTGGGTGCCCAAGGAGCCCGAAGTCGCGAGCGGCAGGGTCGCAGGAATCGCCTGCAACAAGGCCATGGCGCCATTCTCCTGCACATCCAGAGCCTTCTTCAACACCGACACCTGCACCTCCTGGGCCAGTTGGGCTTGTTGGGTCTGCACGGCGGCATTGACCAAGGCAGCGGTGGAAACGTCCATGCTTCAAACTCCGTGACGATGTAGTTTTATCGGATTCATTTGGCGATTCTTGAGCCCAGGATGAAGGCGCTCGGGCGCCCGATCGCACCCAGTGGCGGTCAGCAACGGGGCTTGCATCGCCGGGGCACGTAAGATGGGCACTTTGACCCGCCCCCATGCCTGCGAACTACGCCCGTTTCTTGGTCGGACGCGACCGCACCGTTTCCGCCAACCGGCAACTCGGCTGGTTGCTGGCGTTCGTCGCAGGGGCCATCAATGCGGGCGGCTTCCTGGCGGTGCAACAGTACACCTCCCACGTGACCGGCATGCTGTCGGCCATGGCCGATAACCTAGCGCTGGGGCACCTGACCCTGGTCGTGGACGGCATGGTGGCCGTGTTGTCGTTTCTGCTGGGGTCCATGTGCTGCGCCATGCTGGTCCATCTGGCGCGGCGCAGGGCCATGGCCAGCGAATACGCATTGCCCCTGCTGCTGGAAGCCTTTTTGATCCTCTGTTTCGGTCTGCTGGGCGCTCAATTGGCCGCGTTGGAAGGATTGCTGCTCCCGTTCACCGTCGTCCTGCTCTGCTTCATCATGGGGTTGCAGAACGCGGTCGTGACCAAACTGTCGGGCGCCGTGATCCGCACCACCCACATGACCGGCATCGTGACCGACCTGGGCATTGAACTCGGCAAACTCGTGTATTGGAACGCCCATGACAAAACCCCACACGAACCCGTGAGAGCCGACCGGGACCGAATCAAAGTGCTTGGAGGCCTGTGGACGGCCTTTGTGTTGGGCGGTGTGGCGGGCGCTTTCGGCTTCAAAACGGTGGGCTACGGCTTCACCATCCCGATCGCGGTGCTGCTGGCGTTGATGTCCCTGATTCCCGCCTGGGACGATCTGACAAAACGCGGCAGGCCATTGTGAATGGCCCACAAAAAAAGCCCTCATTGAGAGGGCTTTTTCACCAAGCTGGTGGCTTGGTCATGTTGGTTGCGGAGGCAAGATTTGAACTTGCGACCTTTGGGTTATGAGCCCAACGAGCTACCAGGCTGCTCCACTCCGCGTCAAGACATGAATTATAGCACGAATTACTCGGCTGCTGCAACTTCTTGCGCTGCCGCGCCTTCTTCAGCGCGGTCCACCAGCTCGATCAGGGCCATCGGAGCGTTGTCGCCCACGCGGAAGCCCATCTTCAGAATGCGGGTGTAGCCACCGGGACGGTTGGCAGAGCGCTTGCCCAGGTCGTTGAACAGCTTGGTGACCACGTCGCGGTCACGGAGGCGGTCGAACGCCAGACGGCGGTTCGCCACCGTGTCAACCTTGGACAGGGTGATCATGCGCTCGACCACGCGGCGCAGTTCCTTGGCCTTGGGGACCGTGGTTTTGATGACTTCGTGCGTGAGCAGCGAGTTCATCATGTTGCGCAGCATGGCCTGGCGGTGGGCGCTGGTGCGGTTGAGTTTGCGAAGGCCGTTTCCGTGACGCATGGTAATTTCCTTTCAAATAATCGCCTGCGGCCGGATCAGGTACCGCAGGGGGTCAGGGCAGTTAAAAAACGGAGATCAGTGCTTTTCCAGACCGGCGGGCGGCCAGTTTTCCAACTTCATGCCCAGCGTCAAGCCGCGCGAAGCCAGCACTTCTTTGATTTCGTTGAGCGACTTGCGACCCAGGTTCGGGGTCTTGAGCAGCTCGTTCTCGGTGCGCTGAATCAGGTCACCGATGTAGTAGATGTTTTCGGCCTTCAGGCAGTTGGCCGAACGCACGGTCAGTTGCAGCTCGTCCACCGGGCGCAGCAGGATCGGATCGAACTGCTGACCGCCACGGGCCGGCGCAGCCCCCATCTCGAAGGCGTCTGCGCCTTCCAGTTGGGCAAACACCGCCAGTTGCTCGACCAGGATCTTGGCCGCTGCACGCACCGCTTCCTCCGGGCCCACGGCGCCGTTGGTCTCGATGTCCATCACCAGCTTGTCCAGGTCGGTGCGCTGTTCCACGCGGGCGTTTTCGACCGCATAGCTGACGCGCTTGATCGGGGAGAACGAAGCGTCCAGCACGATGCGACCGATGGAGCGGGTGGCGTCATCGCCACGGCGCAGGTTGCCCGGCACGTAGCCACGGCCCTTTTCCACCTTGATCTGCATGTCCAGCTTGGCACCAGCGGCCAGGGTGGCGATGTGGTGCTCAGGGTTCAGGATCTCGACATCGTGCGGGGTCTGGATGTCGGCCGCCGTCACCACGCCCTCGCCGTCTTTGCGCAGGCTCAGAGTCACTTCGTCCCGGTTGTGCAGCTTGAACACCACGCCCTTGAGGTTCAACAGGATGTGCACCACATCTTCCTGAACGCCGTCGATGGCCGAGTACTCGTGCAGCACGCCGGCGATCGTCACCTCGGTCGGCGCATAACCCACCATCGAAGACAGCAGCACGCGGCGCAGCGCG
>JACCDS011059983.1_pt1 | contig 11941 bp, 8 predicted proteins | sample 7446441 | NCBI WGS metagenome assembly JACCDS01 (sample SAMN15323445, study PRJNA562643) | freshwater metagenome | isolation source: river surface water | place: USA:Blue River Watershed | collected 2017-08-17
CTTGCTGACCGGTTCCCGTCGGACCGCTGCATCGGCCGGCACCACATCCCTCAGACACAACACATACCATGGTTCACAAAGATTACCGTCAGGAAGTCGGATTGAAACAGTCCTCGAAGAACGTGCCGCGGCCGGTGGCGTACGCGGTGTTCGCGGCCGTCGCGGTCGTGATTTCGTTCAGCGCGGTCCAGATCAACGCCGCGGCCGGCAAACATCATGCGAAGGCGAAGCCGGCGTCGGCTCCGGCGGCGCAGGCGCCGACGGGACAGTAAAGCGCCTCGGTTCCCTTTCGGCCGGCCCGGATTTCCGGGCCGGTTTTTTTTGCCCGGACGGCGAGGTCAGGTCCGGGACGGGCGGATGAGGATTTCCTCGATCGTCGCCCGCGCCGGCAGCGTCGCGGCGAACCAGGCGCAGGCCGCGATGTCCTCGGGCTGCATCATCTTGGTCCGCGCCTCGGGCGGCGGCGGGACGGGGCGCTTGTTGAGCAAGGGGGTGTCGATGTCGCCGGGAAACACACACGTGGCGCGAATGCCGTGGGGGCGTTCCTCGGCGTTGATCGTCTGGGTGAGCCCGGTGAGGCCGAATTTGGAAACGACGTAGGCGGCGCCGGCTTTGGCGGAGGCTTGTTTGCCGGCTTCGGAGCCGATGTTGACGATGGTGCCTTGGCCGGCCGCGCGCATCGCGGGGAGAAAGGCCTGCACGATCCAGAGGACGCCGGTGACGTTGGCGTCCATCACCGCGGCGTAGTCCGCGCGGGAAAGTTCGCCGAGGGAACGTTGCGGGATGTTGCTGCCGGCGGCGTTGACGAGGACGTCGATGCGGCCGCAACGCGCGAGGACGTCGCGGGCGAGGGCGGCGATGGCGTCCGGATTGCCCAGGTCGCAGGGCACCGCCGCGAGCCGGGCCCGATCCGCGGCCGGGGCGAGGGCGACGGTCTCGGCGAGAGCCTCGGGCCGGCGGCCGACGAGCGTGACGTGCCAGCCGTGGCGGGCGAAGAGAAGGGCGGTCGCGCGGCCGACGCCGGAACCGGCGCCGGTGACGACTGCGACAGAAGGGGAAGCGGGGGCGGAGGACATCGAAGATTGGAAACGCGCAGGGCTGCGGACGGTGCCGCAACGCAGCCACGCCGGCGGGACAGCGGCAAGCCCGCAGCGCGCGGCGGCCTGGTTTAAGCCGCGGGACGTCGGGCTTACGGGACTTCGTAAACCTCGACGAGGGCGACGCCGGTGGTGCTGTTGGCGCCGTTGACTTGGACTGTGTAGGCGCCGGCGGGGAGCGTGACGACGAAGGCGGCGTCTTTGCTGCCGGTTGGCAGGGCAAAGGCGCCGACCTGGGCCGCGACGGTCGCGGTGGTGGCGGCGCCGGGGCCGGTGCTCCAGTCGTCGTTGGCGAGAATCGATTGGGCGCCGCTGAACAATGCGAGTTGCGGATCGGCAAGCGAGCCGGTCACGCCGAAGCCCCCGAGGGTGGGGCCGACGGCGCGCACGAGGAGCGTCTTGGTGCCGGAGCCGGAGATGACAAAACCGGCGGCGACGGCGGCGTCGCCGGTGCCGACGAAGGCACGGGTCGCGAGATTGGCGAGGCGGCTGACCGGTGAGCCGGCATCGGCATCGTAGAGTTCGACGAGGGCGACGCCGGTGCCGTCGTTGGGGGCGCCGACGGCGGCGGTGTATTGGCCGGGCGCGAGATCGACGAGCAAGGCGGCGTCGGCGGCGGTGGCGCCGAGCGGGAAGCCGCCGACGGCGGCGGTGGTCGTGGTGACGGTGGCGGCGTTGGTCGCGGCGGCCCAGTTGTCGTTGGCGGCGACGGTCGAATAGGTCGCGGTGGCGGAGTTGTAGCGTTGCAGCGTCAGATTCGGATCGGCGAGCACGCCGGAAACGCCGAAGGCGCCGAGGGTCGGGCCGACGGCGCGGATGAGGAGACGTTTGCTCGCGGAGCCGGCGACGACGAAGCCGGGGACGACGGCGTTGCTGCCGGTGAGCGATTGCGCGCGGGTCGAGATGTTGACGAGGCGGGAGGAATTGGTGCCGGTGGCGCCGACGACCGTGAGGACGGTGGTGTCGCTGGTGAGGGTGGAACCGTCGGCGGTAACGAGCACGCGATAGGAGCCGGAGGTGAAGGCCTGGGCGCTGGCGACGGTGTAGGTGGCGGCGGTGGCACCGGTGAGATTGATCCAGGTACCGTTGACCAGTTGCTGCCATTGGTAGGAGACCGGGCCGTTGGCCGAGACGCGCACGCCGATCGTGGCGGACGAGCCGGCGGTGGCGGTGACGGCGGGGCCGGCGAGCGCCGCGATGGTGACGGTGGAGGAATCGGCACTGCCGGGGCTGCCGTTGGCGGCGGCGGAGGCGCGCCAACTCGAGGCGGTCGAGAGCGCGCGCACGGCGGTGGCGGCGGGCGAGCGGACGGAGAGGGCGTAGCCGTTGCCGGCGGTCAGGGGTTGCCAGGTGGATTCGTAGCGGAAGCGGACGATGTGGACGTACCACGGCTCGGGCAGCGTGAGCGCGATGTTTTCCCCGTTGTTGTCGAGGGTGCCGGAGAAGGTGCCGGGCGCGAGGCTGGCGGCGGCGGCGGGGTAGCGGCTGAGAAAGGCGGTGCGGTTGCGCGCGACGACGGTGTAAGCGCCGGGGGCGAGGGACGTGCCGGCGGAGAAGGTGTAGTCGAGGCCGTTGGTGAAACGCACGCCGCCGAGGTCGAGGGCGGTGCTCCCGATGTTCTGCACTTCGACGAATTCGTAATCGTTGCCGCCGGTCGGATTGTACATGACTTCCGTGATCCGCAGTTGCGCGAGCAGCGCGGAAAACGCGGCCGGCAACGCGGTCGTATTGGCGATGCCGGGGGTCGGGATGTCGAAACTGGCGTAGGCGGGACCGCCGTCGGGACTGCGGCCGGTCGAGGTGTCGAAAGGTTGGGAAACCAAGTCGACGGCATCGATGGCGGCGCCGTTTTCACCGGCCAGGAAGATGAAGTCGAAATCGCCGTCGAGGCCGAAGCCGAAGTCGGCGCCGTAGAGCGGGAGGAAACCGGAGGGGGCGATGAAGGAGAGGCCCGGGAAGACGAAGCGGTTGGGCCGGGCGAAATCGTCGCTGAGCCGCAGGCCGGCGATCGCGACCGGTTGGGCGGCCGGGTTGTGCAATTCGATCAGATCGTGATCGAGGCGGAATTCCACGTGGGCGGCCCATTCGTTGAGGCGCACGCCGGACGGGGCGGCGAGGGCGACGGGGGAGTTGTTGGCGGAGCCGGCCGTCGGGGCGGTGAGAGCCCAGGTCGTCGCGCCCGGACCGGTGCGGGAGATCGAGAAATCGGGGATCTGGAAACCGAAGGCGACGCTGTCGAGGAGGACGCCGTTGTTGCCCGGGCTGTCGTAGAGGCGGACGGTGTCGCCTTCGGCGTCGAGGGCGAAGCCGGTGTTGAGGCCGGTGGCGACGGAGCCGGCGGTGGCGGAGACGACGAGAAAGCCGCCGGCGGGGATCACGGTGTTGGCGGGGAAGACGTATTTGCGGGGTTCGGCGGGGTCGTCGGTGAGGCTCTTCCCGGTGAGGGAAATCTCGGTTGGGCCGGCGTTGTGCAGTTCGATGAGGTCGGGAAACGCGGTGCCGTTGGCGAGGCGCGTGTTGGCGGCGAGGACTTCGTTGAGGCGCAGGAGTGGCGCGGAACCGGCGGTTGCGGTGGCGGTGCTCGTGGCGGCGGCGGGCGCGATCTTCGCGGCGCCGATCAGGCCGAGCAGGTGCGTTTGCCGCGCGGTCATGAACGATTTGATCTGCTGGCGGTAGCTTGCCGGCGTCCAGCCGAGGTGGTTGTCGACGAATTGGTAGAACGGCGGATTGGCATTCGTGGAGGTGTCGGCGTCGAAGACCGAACCGAAGAGTTCGCGGATCGTCGTGAGGTACTTCTCGCGGAAGGCGGCGTGGCCGGGCCGGGTGGAATCGCCGAGCAGCGGCAGCAGCGGCTCCATCTGGGTATCGGCGAAGTTGCCGGTGCGGGGACCGATCTCGGTGCTGTCGTAGAGCCCCTTGGCGGTGGCGGAAACGGCCACCTCGCCGAGGCCGAAGGTCGTATCCATGTCATGGGGCAACGGATACATCCGGGTGCGGGTGCCGTCGCCCACGAAGGCGGCGGCGTAGTCGTCGTCCTCGCCGGTGGAGAGGTTTTCCTCGGCGTTGGGTATGACCGTCATCACGGCGAGCCAGCGGGCGAGGTAGTCGAGGTCGGCGACTTCGGCGAGTTTGGCGTAGTCGGCCGCGGAGACCGGGGTGCCGTTCCAGGTGCCGGCCGCGACGTTGCCGGCGGCGCCGCCGGTGAAGTAGCCGGCGAGGGTGTCCTGCCAGACCTTGGTGAAGGCCATGACATCGTTCCAGTCGTTGGCGGCGCCGTTGTTCTGTTTGGACCAGCCCGACCAGGTGAGGTCGGGATTGGCGGGGGCGGCGGCGGAGGCGTAAGCCCAGTTGGAGATGGCGACCTTGCGGTAGAGTTGCGCGGAGGCGGCGAGCGGGAAGTGATTGTCGAGGAAATCGCCGTCGAGTTCCTCGATGCGCACGAGTTGGCCGTGGTCGGCGGTGTTGCCGACGGCGACCGTGGCTTTGACGCCGTTGCGGCGGACCTCGATGGGCGTGGCGTCGCCGGTGACGAGACCGGCGGCGCGTTGGATGCGGTGGGCGAGCAGCTGGACCGGGGCGCCGCGGGTGCCGATGATGAAGTCGCTGACGCCGCCCCAGCGGTCGTCGCTGGGCAGGGAGATCCGGAGGGGCTTGATGGCGTAGTTGCGGGAGCTGTTGCCGCGGACGCGCATCGAGGCGAGGTGCCGGACGGTGGCGTCGGCGCCGCGGGTGGCGACCAAGGTGAAGTTGAATTGGCGGTCGCCGATGCCGCCGCCCGGGCCGCCACCGCCGCCGCCGGGTCCGGCGACGGTGGCGGTGTAGGCGGCGAAGGCGGCATTTTCCGATCCCGTGAGGACGAAACGATAGACTGCGGCGGGGCCGGCCACGACTTCGTTGTCCACTTGGTAAACGGCGTTGGTGTTCTGGCCTTCGTTGCTCGGGGCGGGCCAGGTGCGGGCGAGGGCGCCGTCGGTGGCGGAGATGTAGTATTCGACGACCGTGCGGTCGGGCAGGGCGGCGAGACCGGCGGTGAAGATGCCGTCGCCGACGTGGTTCATGGCGACGGTTTGGAAAGCGCCGGGCGAAGCGGAGGTGGCGTCGCGCCAGTGGAGCGTCGCAGCGAGGGCGGAGGCGGCGGATTCGTCGCGGAGCCGCGCGGAGATCGTGACGGCCTCGGTGCTTTTCGGCACGGCCGGCTGGTGGGACACGCCCGAAATCACGGGAGCGAGATTGGCGGCGAGCAGCGAGTTGGCGGCGCCGGGGGTGCCGCCGGCGGCGGCCGAGGGGCCCCAATTGTGCGCGTGGGCGACGGCGAGGCGCGGATTGCGGCGTTCGAGCGAGCGGCCGGCGCCGAAGGCGGGGGAGACCCAGGACCAGCCGCCGAGCGCGTCGCGGGTGCGGACGGACCAGTCGCCTTCGTCCGCGTAGTCGACCCGGTCGACGACGGTGCCGGCGGCGTTGGCGAGGGTGACGGTCTCGCCGCGGTTCGCGAGGGTGGCGCCGGAGCGCCAAGGGCCCACGACGGCGGCGGCGGCGAGCGCCGGAGCGGCGGCGCGGAGCGCGGCAGGATTGGCGGCGACGACGAGATAGCCGCCGGCGGGAATCGAGGTGCCGGCGGGGAAGACGAAGTCGACGCCCTGGGTCAGCGCCCAGCCGGCGAGACTCGCGGCCGTCGTATCCGGATTGTGGATTTCGATGAACTCGAGGGCGGGGTCCTCCGGGTAGCCGGTGCCGGGCCGGGCCATGAGCTCGTTGAGCACCGGAGCGCCGGCGAGCGGGGTGGCGAGCGCCGAGAGGAGGGCGACAACGAGAGCGGCGACGGGACGGAGGCGGAACGTGGGCATGAGCAGAAGGACGAGCGCGAGGAGAATGGGACGGAAGTGCGACATAGGGCGAGCCAAGCGAGATCGGCGGCAGGCGCAGCGCGTCGGGGCCGAAGGCGGGGGAATCCGGTGCGGGCGGGGATTCGGCGGAGCGGAAGCCGGACCGGACCTTGGCTCCAAAAAAAGGCGGCTTCGTCCCACGGGACTCGGCGCGGGCGGGGATTCGGGCAGGGTGGCCGCAGCGTTTTCACCGTTGAACCCCGTGCCTGAGACTTCGACAACTCATCCTGTGCCGACCCCGACGAAAGCCCGACCTTGGCGCCTGCGCACGGTGCTGGCGGGGCAGGCGCTGCTGTGGGTGGTGCTGGCGCTGGTGTTCGCCGGTCTCATCGAGATGTCCGGCTGGTCGACACGCACGGAGGCGCTGACGTTTTCGGCCAGCCACTGGCTGCCGTGGATCGCGTTTGCGCCGGCGGTGTTCTGGTTGGCGCGGCGATTTCCGCTGGAACGGGGACAATTGCGGCGGAGCGTGCCGGTGCATTTGGCGGCGTGTCTGGTCTGTTCGGGGGCGATGCTGTGGATCGGGGCGCAATTTGCGCCGGTGCCGGGCTCCCGCGGCGGGCGCGGACCGATGCCGCGGGAACGTTTCGAAACGATGGCGCCCCCGGATGGGACCTTGCCCGAACGGAACCGCCGAGACTGGCGCGACCGGCCGATGCCGGAGGGATTCCGGGCGGAGCGGGAACGCCTGCCGCGCGTGCCGCCGGCGGATGCCGGGCCGGAGGCGCCGGGAGAAAAGGCCGCGCCGGATTTCCGCAGCGGGAAAGGCGGACCGCGCCCGATGCCGATGCCGGGCGGCGCCGGGAGCGGCTGGATGATGCGGTTCTGGCCGCCGTTCAGCGGGATTGTCCTGCGCGCCAATGTGAACGCGACCATCTATGCGATCATCGCCTGTCTGGCGCATGCGTTTGCCTACTACCGGCGCGCGCAGGACCGGGAGCGGGAAGCGATGGCGCTCGCTGCGGGCCTGAGCCGCGCGAAGCTCGATGCGCTCCGGCTGCAACTGCAGCCGCATTTTCTGTTCAATACGCTCAACGCGATCTCGACGCTGGTGCATCGCGACGCGAATGCGGCGGACGAGCTGATCGGCGATCTGAGCGAATTGCTGCGCCTTTCCCTGCAGACTTCGGAACACGAGGTGCCGCTCGCGCGGGAGTTGGAATTGCTCGATTGCTACCTGGCGATCGAGCAGACGCGGCTGGGCGAGCGGCTGAAGATCGTCCGGGAAATCGATCCCGCGGCCCTCGGGGTGCTGGTGCCGACCTTTGTCCTGCAGCCGCTGGCCGAGAATGCCGTGCGCCACGGGATCGAGCCGCGGCGCGCGCCCGGCACGCTGACGATCCGCGCGGACCGCGAGGGCGACAATCTGCGGCTGGTCGTGGCGGACGACGGCGTAGGGCTGAAGGCCGCGGCGACCGCGACGTCGCGGCGCGGCATCGGAATTTCGAATACGGAGCAGCGGCTGCGCGCGTTGCACGGGGACGCGGGCCGGCTGGAATTGGTCGCGCCGGAGGCGGGCGGCGTCGAGGTGCGGATCGTGCTGCCGGCCCGCACGAAGCGGGAGCAGGAACCGGCGGAAGGGGACGCCGCATGAAGTTTACCGCCATGATCGTCGACGACGAACCGTTGGCCCGGGAGCGGATCCGCACGCTGCTGGAAGCCGAGGGGGATTTCGAACTGCTGGCCGAATGCAGCAACGGGGCCGAGGCGCTGGAAGCCTTGCGCGGCCGGCGGCCGGATTTGCTGTTTCTCGACGTGCAGATGCCGGAGATGGACGGCTTCCAGGTGCTGCGCGAATTGGCGCCGCCGTTGCCGACGGTGATTTTCGTGACGGCGTTCGACGAACATGCGGTGAAGGCGTTCGAGGCGCAGGCGCTCGACTACGTGCTGAAGCCTTTCAAGGTGACGCGTTTCAAGGCGGCGGTGGCGCGGGCGCGGGAGCAATTGGCTCGGAAGCAACCGGACGAGGCGACGCAGCGGCTGCTGGCGTTGCTCGCGCAGCAGGCCCAGCCGGCGGCGAAGCCGGAATACCTGGCGCGCGTGGTGGTGCGGGACCGCAACCGGGTGCGTTTTGTGCGCACGGGCGACATCGATTGGATCGAGGCTTCGGGCAATTACGTGGTGCTGCATGCCGGCAAGGAAAACCACGTCGTGCGCGAGACGCTGGCGACCTTCGAAGAGCAACTGTCGCCGAAGGAATTCGTGCGGGTCAGCCGTTCCGCCATGGTCAATCTCGACCGGGTCGAGCATGTGGAACCCACGTTCAACAACGAGCACGTCATCGTGATCACCGGGGGCACGCGGCTGCCGATGACCCGCGGGTTGCGCGAATTGCAGGACCGGTTGAAGTTCGGGTGAACGGACCGGGCGCGGAAAACCGGAGTTCGAAAACCGGAATTTCAAAACCGGAAACCGGAATTCGGAGACCGGAGCCGTAAGGGCGTAAACCGGGAGACCGGCGCCGAAGCGCCGGGTCAGGCGGCGAGGCGGGTGCCGGTGGCTTCGCCGACGGCGGTGCGCAAAAACGGGCGCACCCGGGTGAGGCGGGCTTTGACGGCCCCGAGGGTCAGGCCTTCGCGCGTGGCGATCGTCTGGTAGCTGTGGCCTTCGACGACCAGGGCGACGAGGGTGCGGTCCTGCGGGGACAATTGCGTCAGCGCCAAGTCGAGGGCCTCGGTGATTTCGGAAAGGAGGGCGGGGCGACTCGGGTCGGCGGATTCGAATTCCGCGATATCCTCGATGAGGGTTTCGGGCCGGCGGCGGCGGCTGCGCAGAAAGTCGAGGGCCGTGCTGCGCGCCATGGCGAAGAGCCAGGATTCAAAGGAACCGGCGTCGCGCAGGCGGTTGAGTCGGCGGACCATTTTGATGAAGACCGTCTGGGTAACATCTTCGATGGCGCCGTGGTCGCGCAGCATGGTGCGCAGGAAACCGGCGATCCGGTGGGAGTAGCGGCGGACGAGATCGGATTGGGCGGAGAGATCGCCGGCTTGGGCCCGGAGGACGACGGCGGCGAGTTCGCGGCGCGCGGCGGTGATCGGCTCAGGGACGGACAGGACGGAAGCGACGGTGGCCAGTTGGTCGGAATGCGGGTGCCTCATGCGCCCAAGAGAGCGCGGCAGGGCGGCGGACCCAACGCTGCGGGGATGAAAGGGCGGTAATTTGGAGCGAAGCGGCCGCGCCCGGGAGTGCGGGCCGGGCGGCGGGGCGGCCGGGCGCGGCCAATCGCCTTGAACGGCGGGGGCGGCTGTGTCGCGGTAGCGGGGATGCCCGTGCCGCGATCCCCCGTGCCTTCGCCGTTGCCCGCGTTTGTCTCGCAGCAAGTGACCGCTGCGCGGCGGTTCTACCTGAATCTGCGGCCGCGGACCGCGCGGGAGTTGACGGTGGTCTGCGGGGGCGTCGAGGCCTGCGCGCCCGACTATGTCGTGGCCCGGCGGGATTTCCCGTACCTGTGTTTTGAATTTGTGGCGGCGGGCGGCGGGGAAATTGTTTTGGGCGGAAAGACCCTGCCGTTGGCGGCGGGCTCGCTCTTTGCCTACGGGCCCGGGGTGGCGCACACGATCCGGAGCATGCGGGGCGCGCCGCTGGTGAAGTACTTTGTGGATTTCATCGGGCGGCCGGCGGCCGGTTTGTTGCGCGGCTGCGGCCTGGAGCCCGGGCGGGCGGCGGCCGTGGCAGCGGTGGGCGAGGTGCGGCAGGCGTTCGATACGCTGGTGCGGATCGGCGCCCGCCGCGACCGGCACACGGAACGGATGTGCGGCCTGCAACTGGAACTGCTGCTGCGCACGGTCGCGCAGGCGGGCCGGCCGGAAGCGGCGGCGGAACGCCGGGCGCGGGCGACCTTCGAGCGTTGCCGCGGGTACGTCGACGCCCACTTCCTCCGGCTGCGCTCGGTCGCGGAGACGGCGCGTGCCTGCCATGTGGATACGTCGCACCTTTGCCGGCTGTTCCGGCGTTTCCACGACGAGGCGCCGCTGCGCTACCTGCAGCGCCGGCAGATGGATTGGGCGGCGGACCGGCTGCACGCGACGGGCGCGCTGGTCCGCGAAATCGCGGCGGAACTGGACCTGGATCCGTTCCAGTTTTCGCGGACGTTCAAACGCGTCCACGGCGTTTCGCCCCTGGCGTTTCTCGGCGCCCGGACCTGAGCCGGGATCAGGGAGTTGAGAGTTGAAAGTTGAGGGTTGAGAGATCGATCCGCCGAAGCACGGAACCTGAGGAACCCAAAGCTTCCGCTCCCAGCGCTCAACCAAGCTCTCTCAACGGCATGAATTCGGCTGGCCGGCTTGGCGCCGTCGGAATTCAGGTCAGGGCGACGATGGCCTTGATGACGCCCGACTCGGGTTTGAGCCACGAGGGAAAGGCCCCGATCATGCCGGCGAAATCGCTGCGGTGTGTGATCCACGGTCCCGTGTCGATGCCCCCTTCCTCGATCAGGCGGATGATGCGGGTGAAATCGCGGGAATGGGCGTTGCGCGAACCCATCACCGTGAGCTCGCGGCGATGCAGGTAGGGCGCCTGGAGAAATGAAATTTCCTGCTGGGTGATGCCGACGTAGACGAGTTTCCCGCCGAAGGCGCAGTAGGCGAGCGCGCCGCTCATGGATTTGTGGTGGCCGGTGGCGTCGATCACGACATCGGCCAACTGGCCGTTGGTGATTGCCTGCAGCGCCGTTAACTCGGAGCCGTCGCCTTTGGCGACGATGGTATGCGGCACCTTCAGCCGGTCGCGGCAGAAGGCGAGGCGACCCTCGTTCATATCGAGCACGATGCAGGTCGCGCCGGCTACCTTGACGAACTCGATCGCGGAGAGGCCGATCGGGCCGGCGCCGATGACGAGGACGTTGTCGCCGGCCTTGACGCCGCCGCGATCGACGGCGTGGCAGCCGATGGCGAGCGTCTCGACGAGGGCGAGTTGGTCGTAGCTGAGGGTGCGTGAGACATGCATTTTCCGCGCGGGCAAGATGAGCCGTTCGCAGAGCCCGCCGTCGCACATGACGCCGAGGGTCTGGTTCGATTCGCAGCAATTGGTGAGGCCGCGGCGGCAAGAGTAGCAGCGTCGGCAATTGAGGTAGGGCTCGACGGAGCAGCGGTCGCCCGGGGCGACGTTGGTCACCTCGGCGCCGACGGCGAGGACCTCGACTCCGAGTTCGTGACCGGGAATGCGCGGGTACGAGTAGAACGGCATTTTGCCGAGGAACCCGCCGTAGTCGGTGCCGCAGATACCGACGCGGTGCGTGCGGAGCAGGACTTCGCCGGGACCGGGCGCGGCCGGTTCGGCAATGTCGATGGCGCGGAAGGACAGGGGCTTTTCGAGTTGGATCGCTTGCATCGGGACGGGATCAGTTGTTTTCCGGCAGGCCTTCGCGGTGGCCGATGTTTTTCACCGGGGCGAAGATCGCCTGCACTTCGGCCAGAAGCGCGAGGTCGATCGGTTCGGCGGCCCACTTGGCCCAAGTGCGGATGTTGTTCGGGTTGGCGCTGCCGGCGACGGTCGTGGCGATGTCGCCGTGGGCGAGGGAAAATTGCAGGGCCAATTTCGCGATGTCGGACCCTCGGGAGGCGCAGAGGGCTGCGGCTTGGCGGGCGGCGGCCTTCACGTTTTCCGGTTCCTTCAACCAGGCCGGGAGCGGTGCGTTGGTGAGCAGGCGGGCGCTGAAGGGACCGGCGTTCATCACGCCGACGCCGCGGGCTTTGAGATAGGGGACGACCTCGTCGGCGAAGCGCGTGTTTTGCAGCGTGTACTGGTTGTAGCTGAGGACGCAGTCGACGTCGGTCTGATCGAGAATGAAGCGGAAGATCTTCATCGGGTAACCGCTGAAGCCGATGTAGCGCACTTTGCCGGCCTGCTGGATTTCGCGCAGGGCCGGGAGCGTTTCGTCGACGATCTGCTGCATCGGGACGAACTCGATGTCGTGGCAAAGGACGATGTCGAGATGGTCGGTGCCGAGACGGTGAAGCGAGA
>JACCDS010147317.1_pt1 | contig 11938 bp, 14 predicted proteins | sample 7446441 | NCBI WGS metagenome assembly JACCDS01 (sample SAMN15323445, study PRJNA562643) | freshwater metagenome | isolation source: river surface water | place: USA:Blue River Watershed | collected 2017-08-17
AACGAGGTACGACCGCATTCGAGTCTGGACGATGAGACCCCAGAGGCGTTTAGCAAGAAAGTACCAACCGATTTATTAATCGGAGCTATCCCAAATTAACGTGGTCCGAAAAATCCGGGCAGGTCAATGCCAAGACCGAAAATGATGGCAATAGCGATCAGCCTGATGTTGGACGACAAGGCGATCAAATAACGGACACGGAATCGCTTGAATCAGCGCGGAAACGGCACATGCTGAATATGTGGCAGGCTCGGGCGGCGGACTGGCACTTTGGGTTAGATCCCGAATCGCCTGAGCCCGCAACCCTTTCCGGCGATCGCCTGCAAATTGTTCCAGACAGTAACGATAGAAAGCGCGGGAGCGGGTTGAAGCTGTCTCAGGGTCTGCGAACTCATTTTCGTTGGCTCTCCCCCCTAAGGGTCTGTCGCCACTCTGCAAGCAGCACAGCGGCAACGGTTTTGGCAACTTGAAGGTCAGCGGTGCGACACGACTGCACGAATTCTCTTCGTCCTACGACATGCCGGAGGCGCTCAGGCACGACCAAGCGTGTCCACCAGACACCCCCTCGGCGCGCAAGATGACTTGCCATGCTCCACCTTTTGTAGCAGAGCGATGTAGCAGAAGCAACTTCTAGACAGGAAATCCTTGGATATCAAGGACTTCCAGAAGACTGGCGCGGCTGGCGGGGGCGAAACTTGTCTTCGCGAAGGTACTTAGTTTCGCGTTTTGACATTGTTCTGCTTTTGGAAACCCTCGACCCAACCCGTTCACAATTAGCCGGCTCAAGATACACAGCGCAAGAACAGGATTACGCGCAACGCCGTGACAAAAATCCGTCGGCTCGTCCAGACCGCTGTGTGCAGATAAACGGCCATCACCTCCAGCTAACGGCACCCCAGCTGACGCAGAATAAACGAGGATCCCTTTCTTTTTGTCAATTTCGCCGGCGACCCCAATATTGCTATATTGATAATTTAATTAACTAACGACAACATTTGGCTGAGGCCAGACTGACGGATGCGCGAACAGCGATAGTCATCTTCGCGACCCCACCCTTGATCGAGCTTGTCTTGTTTTTTGGCATCAGTCTAGGCCTCAACTTAGGGCAGTTTGGATTACAGGCGAGCGGTCGCTATAATTGGCTATGTGATAGCGTTCCCACCGCTGGCAATTCATACTTGAGGAAGCAAAAACGAAGCGACAAGGGGAAGGTTGACCATCAATGACCCATGTACGTCGGCATCTAGATGCCGGTCTAATGTGCAAAGTGAGGCGTGTCCGAATTTTTGTGTAAACGGTGTTGAAATCAGTTCTGTGAGAGCCCTATCGACACAAAATTATGCATACCTTCACCGAAACACAATCATTCTGATTGATATTCGATTGTGATACGAACCACTAAATACTGCCAGTCGCCAGGCTCATTAGCAGATGCAGACGTTCGAAATGCACGGAAACTCCAGCTGATTGAACCACATATCAAGCCTTTAAAGCGGTATGTAGCTTCGCTCAGAAAAAAACTTGGAACTGGCTTCTTCGTGCCAGATTTTGATCCCTGCGATGCCGGCAGTAACGCACAGTGCTTGCTTTTACTTGAGTCTCCCGGACGCCAAGCTAGAGACTCCGGGTTCGTTTCGATGAACAACCCAGACCCTACTGCACGAAATTTATTCAGTTTTATTTCGAGCGTGGATTTTCCTCGCACAGAAATTGCAATTTGGAATGCGGTTCCTTGGTACGTCGGCGATGATAAGCGACTAGGAAACATCACCGCCGAGGACGTACAAAAAGCTGCTGTGGAAATTCCGAAATTAATTAACTGCTTTCCCAAGTTGAAAGTAGTGGTGTTCGTTGGAAGAAAATCGCTAAATCTTTTGAACTATGTATCCGCGTCAAGTCCTTGGTTGATGACTTTGGAGTGCCCCCATCCAAGTGGGCGACATCTAAATGCGAGTGTTATTGCCAGAGAAAAAATTAAGGAAACTTTAAAAACGGCGAAAAAATTTCTTCGTCTCTAAAGTTAATTAAACTTGGCTTAGCCATCATAGTGACTAAAATGACTGCTTTGCCATATTAAATGCTATCAAGACTGAACTATATTGAATCACCTGCATTTGGAAAACCCAGAGGGCTTTCTATCCTATTCAATCAATTCGACGAATCTGCAACCCTCTGTAGGTATTACGAATGGTCAAATCGGCTTTGCTTACCCACGGAAGAAATCGCCGTAGATCTGAGCGAAGAGCGGATCGATTTTATTCAGCGTAATGCATCAAGGCTTTGCTTACCGATAGTTCCAGAAGAACTCATGGGTCTTGATGGCATACGATATAAGCTTGAGTTGCATGCTGGCATGCATCAAAGTACTCTCGAATGGTGGACGGAAATGCCGCCATCTTGGCAGTCGCTCCAACACCTTTGTGAATATATTAAAGGCCTGTTTCCCTTGCTAGATTCAGTAAAATGAATGTCATTAATGATCTGCTTAGGGCAACCCGATTGGTACACAAAACTTGTGCAAGCTATGGGTTTATGACGCAGGGATGAATTGCCAATGGCGATCAAACTCACCTACTACACACTTGTGATTCCAACATCGACGGTCTTATCGAAATTCCCTGATGGATGGGCGGCATGGGTTGAGCAAAACGAATCGGATGGCTGTGGCGCATGTTGGTGCGATGAGCATTTGTTTGCTCGTGCCACGATGAGCCCGCTAGGGGCGGAAAAAATTCAATCGAATTGGCAACAACTTGGCTTTATCGGCAAGACTGAAATCAACGGCGAAATTGTTTGGAAAGATTTCTGCTTTGCAGAGCAGGGAGGTCGATGTGACTGGTTGTCTTACTCTGATAATTCCATTCATCTCACAGGTCGCGAGCCGGGACTAGTTGTTGGGCCTTGGTCAAGGTCAGCGGATAGGTCAGATACGCTGCAACATCACTTCTTGGACAAGCTTGGGTTTTCTGCATTTCTCGCTGTCCTATCGGCCTTAACTCTTTTTGTCTGGTCGGCTGCCTTCCGTTCATAATTTTTCGGACGTGCGCTCTGTAGAGCGTTGAATGTTGGGAAAATTCTTTTGGCTGGCGGCCGAAGCAGGAAATGCAGTGTTTCGTCCTACCTGAAGCAACCGACCCTCGGTCAAAACTCGCGTATACGGCAAGCTGCAGTGGCGCCGGGATCGTCTTTACTGTTCAAGTTTCAGTTGGAACGGAATTTGTAACAGAAGTTATTTCGCCATACCTCGTTAAGCGGCGCGAAGCAGCTTTTCACTGACGGGACACTGTTCTCGTGGCTCGCACGAAGGTGCCACCTATTGACAGCATTGCGCTGCCAGATAAAATCAAATCGCCTACCTAATGTGTTGCTACTTCCTCTGATGGCTGAATGAGCCGCATCGTCAGAACACCGGTCAGCAAAATTGTATTAATCGCACGGCAATCCTGCCGAAGCTGATGGCTGTATGAGCCTTCGTATTGCGAAAACGCTATATGAGGAATTCGTATGCCATCACGCGTCGTTTCTACTGATCTGCCCAGCGTAGATCAACTGATTTCTCCAACAGAAGCTCAGCATCGCCTTGCAATTGGGCAGACCACTTATTACCTCTGGGTAAAGAAGGGCTGGCTTCATCCCATAAGATTCAGTCGTCGACTCATCCGCATTCGTGCAGCTGAGGTCAGTGACCTGATAGCGCGCATCGCCAATGGCGAAGGAGTGTGAAATGATTAGTCATACTTCTACTGTCGAATTCGCCCTGGCCTACGTGCGTCTCGGCTGGCACGTGCTTCCGGTTTGGTCCGTTGATGAAAACGGCCAGTGTCGTTGCGGACGACCAAATACCGAAAAAGATCACAGGGCTGGAAAACATCCACAAGGGTTACTAGTCTCGCACGGCCACCTCGATGCGAGCATCGATCCAGAGGTAATCTGCAAGTGGTTCAACAAGGATCCAGATGCCGGCATCGGGATTTCACTTGCCGAATCGGGACTCATCGCGCTAGATGTTGATCCCCGGAACGGCGGCGAGGAGTCTTTAGAAGGCCTTGAAGCGGCATATGGGGCGCTGACCTCGGACTGCGTTGCATATACTCAGGGCGGCGGAGAACACAGGATTTTCATTGCCGAGCCGGGCGTATCCTATCCGGCAACTCTTGGCCCCGGCCTTGATCTAAAGCACAACGGCTACATCTGCGTTGCCCCCACCCGAGGCCCGTCAGGGATGTATCGCTGGGCAGAAGGTCATGACCCTCTTCAAAGCGCGCAGCCTTCGTCACTACCAAAATTCATCGCCGACAAGGCTTCGGGTCAATCCAACGGTAAGCAGCACACAAATCGATGCTTCCCGGTAGCTACGTCAGAGACATTCCTCGAACTGCGTAGCGCGCTTGGATACATCAAAGCAGACGATTACCACACGTGGATCAAGGTGGGCATGGCTCTTCGGCCGTACGGCGAAACTGGATACGATATCTGGACCGAATGGAGCAGTACCAGCAAGAAGTTCAACGCTGATGCTCAGCGGCCCAAATGGGAGCGAGATCTTGGCCTACCCCATAGTGTGTCTTATCTGAGCATCTTCAAATTAGCTAATGATGCTGGCTGGCAAGGATGCTTGTCGGCAACCAAAACCGTCGAGCTCGTTGATGACGAGCAGATACCAGATCCAGAAAACCTTTTTGAAACCGTCGAGCCTGCCGACTTCTCTCCGGATGCCTGCCTTCCGACCGTTATCGCGAACTGGGTTAATGCCAATTCCCAAGCTTCGGGTCTTGACGTCGTAGGTTATGCGTTCGCAGCGCTTCCAGTGATGGCCGCTGCGACGAATCGCACTGTTCGTATCGACTTGGGCGGTGAACACAACGTGCCCATCATTATCTGGTCTGCCATTGTGGGCGTAACTGGCAGCGGGAAGTCGCCTGCAATGAACGCCGCCCACGGACCACTATCGACAATCAATGGTATTGAAGCACGGCGCGCACATGATGCATACAGCGCTTGGAAAAAGCAGTCAAACAAAGATCGCTCACCTGAACCACCACGAATGGCCCGGGTACGATATTCAGCCGACACTACGACGGAGGCACTGACAGCCAATCTTGCCCTATCAGATGGCCCAAGAATCTTGGTTCACTATGACGAAGGTAGCGGCTGGCTCAACAACATGGGGCGCTACTCGTCTGGCGGAGATGGTGACCGAGCCACCTATCTGTCATCATGGCTTGGACTACGTGACCATATGGTCAATCGGGTCAGTCGAGGCGTAATTCACGTCCCTGAGCTCGGTGCGTGCATCTTATTCGGGATAACCCCGAACAAGATTAAAGAAGGTCAGAAAGAGGCGACTGCCGAGGGCCTCCTTGGTCGAACCCTTCTTTGTCTCATCCGGCGAAGGAGTCACCAGCTACAACTGGGCACGCCTGACGATGCTGCGTTGAAGTCATCGAATGCTGCTTATGCTGCCCTGATTGAAACGCTTACCAAGGTCTCGGACTGCAAAATTACCCTTAGCCCAGAAGCTTTTCGGGAATTCAGGGCGCAATGTCAGAAGTATGCCAACCTGTCTGTAGAACTTGAATCGACTTATCCAGGTCTTGCGGCGATGCTTGCCAAGGCAGGCGAAAACTTGGGACGTCTGGCAGGACTGTTTCGGCTGTGTCGTCAACTGGAGCTCTCAAGCGGTTCTCACTATTCCCTTGAACAAAAGTGTACGGTCGAACTTGCAGACCTAACCTTAGCCAGCAACCTTATTTCTGTTGCCGTTGATCATGCTGCTTCAGCCTACACAGGATTGCTGATGGTTGACGAGCCGACCGCAGTCACAGTGGATTGTGCTTTAAAAATTCTGCGGTTAGGGCATGAAAATTCGAAGCTCACTGAAGTGACACGCGATCATTTCATGAAAGTGACGTCATTCAAACAAGCATCGCCGCCGGTTCGTGCTGCGGCACTCGATTTACTGAACACCTACCACTGGCTCATCGAGAACACTACGCAGCGTAGTCGATCAGGTGGCTACCGTTTCAGTGATGGGACTCGTTGGCGTGTAAATCCCAAGGTGTTGGACGGCCGATTCGAATCGCAAGCGGCAGCTAGTGTCCGGCAAGCCCAGGATGCCCTAAAGGCCCTTCGGCAACTTCGCCACAAGAGCGAGTAGAGGTCTTTATCCCCCTTATCCCCTCCATGCATGAGACACGTAAAAATTAAGTTTTTATATTAATTTTTAACATACATGGATCAGCATTTCCGAGGGGATAAAGGGGACAAGACTGCCAAAGTACCGGCACATGATTCCCATCCGATTTCGGTGGGAATGGTTTTTTCTCAGACAGAAGCCACCGATAATTTTTATCGTCTCGCCACAGCACGGCATTACGGACGATAACTAATAACCTCAAATCATGCTGACTGACACATCAATCCGGCAATTGCGGCCGCAGCCCCCAAAAACAAAGAAAGTCTATGACGGTAGTGGTAATGGCCTTCACATCCTTTGCCATCCCAGTGGTCGTAAAGTATTTGCTGTTCGCTATACCAGCCCGGTCACGCTCAAGGAACAAACGCTTACCATCGGTGAGTATCCCCATATCAGTCTCAAGATGGCGCGAGAACGTGCCGAGGCGGCACGAGCACTGCGTGTGTTGGGGGTTGACCCACGAATGGCTCAAGAACGCGAGAGAGAGGCATCTCGTTCCGCTTCGCAAGATACCTTTGGGCAGATCAGCAATGACTGGATAAAAACGCGTGGCGCACGATGGTCTGAAACCTATCGCCACAAAATACGAGTAATGCTCGAGCGGCACCTCTTCCCGACATTGGGTGAAATGCCGATAACTCATATTGAGGCTCCGTTGCTGTTGTCGGTGCTTCGCCCGATCGAAGGTGTAGGTAAAACCGACCTCGCGCACACCCTGCTGCAACAAGCCGGTGCCATTTTCCGATTCGCGATTGCCACTGGAAGAGCGTCCAATGACCCGGCGGCTGCGCTGCGTGGTGCTTTAGCACCTCATCGCGGGAAAAACTTCGCTGCAATAATTACCCCTGACGAGTTCGCAGAGTTGCTGCGATCTATCGACGCCTATCAAGGGGAATACATAACTAAGGCAGCTCTTGAGTTCACCATGCTGACCTTTCAGCGCAGTCAATCTATTCGCCTCGCTCTGTGGGATCAGATTGATTGGACCAACAGCGTCTGGCGCATACCCGCTGAGATCATGAAAATGAAAGAGCCGCATCTTGTGCCTCTGTCGACGCAGGCAATCGGGTTGCTAAAACAATTACAGCCGGTCACTGGCTGCTCGGAATTTATTTTCCCTTGCACTTTCAAGCGCAGCAAACCGATTAGCGAAAATACGATGCTTTACGCATTGGTCCGGCTTGGCTACAGAGGCCGTATGACCGTCCACGGATTTCGTACGACCGCATCAACATTGCTAAATGAAAACGGCCATAACCCGGATGTGATCGAAGCCGCGCTTGCTCATGTCAAAGGTGACGTCCGATCAATCTACAACCGAGCAAAATACCTGCCTGAGCGTGCTCGTATGTACCAATGGTGGGCTGATTATGCAGATTACCTTCGTAATGCAAATTGCAAATCGGAGACCTCTCCTAATGGACAGCGCTTCACCAAGCCAATCTTGTCTTGCTGATCATGAGAGATTTACACTCAAATTTCTTAAAAAGTACATCAATATTATTGAGGTCGCTTATCCACTACGAAGCACCTTGCTAAGGTAATGGATTCGGGCATTTCAAATTTTCCAGTTATGACATGAATAAAATCGTCGCTTTTCTTTCGGGCTTGGGGAGAGATCATGTTGGCCGCTCCCTTGAAGAGATCTTAGAGTTTGATGATGCAACGAAAGAATTTACCCATGACTATATTCAATGGATGTTTCCTTTGAATGAGGCCAGCGGCTCTAATTTCAAGGCCCCAATACTTAACAATGAAGATATTACTGAAATTCGAAACTCAAAAGAGGCTCAAGGCAATTTGCTTAGGTCAGCCGACTCCATGCGAGTTTTTTTCGAAAGAAGTGGAGATTTTTTAAGATTCACGAATCACAACCATTTGAGGGTCACAAGAATAATTAAATCACTCAGGCTTTTACATTCAGATGAGGCGGCCGATAAATTTAAAAAAGATGTATTTGGCATCGTAGAAAGTTCTAGCGCGAAAATTAATCCCATTACCATTAATTTTTGGCTGGCCGCCTAATAATTTTGCACCGACTTTGCTGATCGATTGCGATGTCAGTCACATCAACAATTCTCGATTCCTTGATAGCTGGCTCTTTCTATAGCCGGCTTGTAGCGCACACTAATCGCCGAAATTAGTATAGAGAATAGAAAAATCAAGGCGCTTTGCTGTTTTCTCCTCGCTTAGATGTTCAGAAAGAAATATCTAATCGATTAATTTTTATTTCTTAACCACATTTTTAATATTTTCCCCAAGCCTCCAGGAATCCGGCCGCTTCTCTCAACCCCTCGCACAACGTGCAAATGGCTACTGTTCCACCCCTCTGTAATTCCCCAGAGTTGATGTTTTCTAAGAACTACGAGGTGTATTTGTTTACTAAGCGCTTTCGGAATCAGAGTCTCCCGTAAATATTTCTGTGCAGCCCAAACACTTGGTAACCCGGCGGCATGATTAATCTCCGGGGTCTCCATTGATCTTGACTCATACGCACAAACATTCAGTACTGCCACCTTGTCGCGAATCTCATCCATTGTTAATGCGAGCGGTTCGGCGAGTTTACCGCGATACCATTTATCCCACTCTTTTGGTAACGGGCGACGGCCATCTCTTTGGCTCATAATTAATTGTTTAATATCGCCATCCAAATTATCGTAACTGGGATTCGCTAGACAAATAACGATAGTCGCTTTATCTAATGGGCCATCAAATGGACAGGGAGGAAAAGTAAATTCGAAAGATGCAGGACGGTGGTTTTTACCCCGTGCTTTTTGCATATCTTGAAGAAATTGTCGGTCGTCGGGGTGAACGTTAAGTTCCCGACAACGAAGCCAAAATTCATGAAAGGAGGTTGTGGTGTACAACGCCAACGCCTAACTTTGGTGATTGGGTATTTTGTCCCGTGGTATTAGAACCGTCAACCAAAGACCATTTTGGGCATGGCAAAGCCATCCCCAAAATACGCAGGCAGCAAAGAACTCGTCTCTTTGGGTGAGGCTATTCGACGCGCTCGAATTGAAGCCGGGCTTTCGCAAGAATCGCTAGCAGCTGAAGCCGAGTTAGACCGTAGCTACATGGGTGGGGTTGAGCGCGGTGAACACAACCTGACGCTCATGAATCTGTGCAAGATTTCAGCAGCGCTGAACATCAAACCGTCCCTGCTGCTCGCAAAGTGCGGCCTTTAATCGCTGGTAACACGTATACACAGCAATACGCGCGCGAGGACTGGCTGATATCGAATGCTCCGCGCGCGCGAAGGTAGTACCAGCAAACTCTGAGAACCCTCACAAGCGCTAGCTTTTCGACGAATCGAAGGGTTTGGAAAAGCAGCTAGCGCACACAACCCCGTCAATAAACCCTTCGCAACCCCGGCTGCAGGCGAACGACCACGACGGTTTGCGAAACCTAACCCGCGCAAAAGGCCTGCAAATGCTGGCGTTTCTGGAAATAAAAACGCCACCTCGAAGGGTGGCGAATTTGAATTTGGCGCGGCTGGCGGGGATCGAACCCACGACCCTTGGCTTCGGAGGCCAATACTCTATCCACTGAGCTACAGCCGCGTTACAGGAAGACCGGCAAGGATACCGGTTTTCAGTCGGACAGTCCATGAAAGCCGTGGGTTTGCGGGAATATTGCTCACTTTTTCGTCTATAATCATGGGCTTTGCGAACACTTCTTGGTATCGCGCCAACACCAACTGAGGAAATCATGAGCGACGCCCACAACGAGCACGAATCCCTGATCAAGACGCCGACACAGCTGATCGCCGTCATCGTCGCCAGCTTCGTCATCCCTATCGCCATCATCGTAATGCTGGTGCACTACGTCGGTACGGCACCGAAGACAGGAGCAGGCTCGAATGCGCAGTCAGCTGAATCGATCGCTGCGCGTATCCGCCCGGTCGCCGACGAAGGATTCACGCTGGCCGCTGCCGGCGGCGCACATGAGCTGAAGACCGGCGAGCAGGTCTATACCGCCGCTTGTGCGGCCTGCCATGGTTCGGGCGCTGCCGGTGCACCGAAGTTCGGCGATGCCGGCGCCTGGGGCGCACGTATTGCCCAAGGCTACGACACGCTGGTGTCGCATGCCATTAAAGGCATCCGCGCAATGCCGGCCAAAGGCGGCAACCCGGATCTGGATGACGTGGAAGTGGCGCGCGCCGTGGTTCACATGGCCAATGCGGGCGGCGCAAAATTCAAGGAGCCGGCCGCACCGGAGCCGAAAGCGGAAGCAGCCAAGGCTGACGAAGCGAAGAAGTAATTAGCACAACACAGCGACTCATCAGCGAACGGCACCGCGCCGCTGTGCCGCTGGCAACGCATCAATCCCGGCCCTGGCCGGGATTTTTTTCGTCTGTCGCCTGAGCGGCGGACGCGGCATCACCGTCCTGCGCCGGCTCAGGCGTTGCGTCGCCACGACCCCAACGCTTGAGCAAACCCATCAGCGCCGCTCCGGCGCCCGCCACCAACGCACCACGCCGGACGATACGTGACACGCGCCCTGCGCCCAGCAGCAATGGCAGCACGCTCGTTAGCAGCGCGCTGCCTTTATGCTGAAACAAAAAGCTCAGCAATCCAGGCAATCGGCGACCGACGATACTGTTCGCCACGCCGTTGCGCAATACAGCTTTCGCTTCAAGAATCTCCAGCCGATACAGCGTGCCCTGAAGCAGCAACAGCTTCTTGCGAGCGTCACGCGGCGTGTCGGGTCTCATGAGGCCTCGCTTCCGCCGGCCGCGTCACCAAAGAGCGCGGCGCGGTCTTTGTCGAGCTCTGCCATCGTCACAGGCAGGCCCAGTCGCCCATCGGCGACGATACGCATCGCTCGCTGCATCAAAAGCGCGGCCAGCGCAGCATAGACAACCGCAAGGATCAGCAGGATGCGCCAGCCAAGCGCATCCCAGAACAGCACGACCACCAGGGCCGACAAGCACACCAGTCCCAGCAGGGCGGCAGCCAGCGCCACCGCGCCCAGCAGCAGCATGCGCAGCAGCGCATCGCGTGCATCCGCCAGCTCCAGCAGGGCGAACGACGCGCGGACACCAAACAGCCTCAGCACACTGCCGGCCAGGCCGCCGGCGCTGGTGAAAAGACTCGCCCCGGCGGAACGGTCGTCGTCAGACATGGCTTGAACGGCTGAGTGATTAGCTTAACGGCGTGCGATCAGCATGCCGACCAATACCCCGACCGCGCCGGCGATGCCGATCGCGCGCCACGGATGCTCATGGACGTACTCATCGGTGTCATGTGCGATCTTCTTGCCCTTCTGGACAGCGGCGTCCTGAAATTCGTGCGCACGTTCTAGGGCCTTGTCGAGCAGGCGCATGCCTTGGGTGCGCAATTGCTCTGCTTTCGTGCCGCCAGCGGCAGTGGCTTCATCAAACAAGGCCTGTGCATCACGCACCAGAGTCTTCAGGTCCTTGCGAACGGTCTCGATATGGCTCTCCTGCATGATGTCCTCCTGAAAAAAAGGTTTTAATATCATAACTGACCGCCACGAAGACTCTCGAAAAAGCCATGGCGAATAGTCAAGCTAACCGCTGCGCGCCAGTAGTGGCAACAGCATTCACGATTTATTTTGAAAAAACTGCATTTCCTGCTCGACACATTTAAATGTGTTCTGTAGAATGCGCGGCTCTCGAGTGATACTTACTCGACTGGAGCGGTAGTTCAGTTGGTTAGAATACCGGCCTGTCACGCCGGGGGTCGCGGGTTCGAGTCCCGTCCGCTCCGCCAGACA
>JACCDS011198671.1_pt1 | contig 11938 bp, 8 predicted proteins | sample 7446441 | NCBI WGS metagenome assembly JACCDS01 (sample SAMN15323445, study PRJNA562643) | freshwater metagenome | isolation source: river surface water | place: USA:Blue River Watershed | collected 2017-08-17
CATTGAAAGTAGCAAAGGCTACTTCATAATCTTTTTCTTGAAGGCTTTCTTTTAAATCATTCAGATTTTTTTTCAAATCTTCCAATATTTTTGCTCCGACAACATTCATCGATTGTGAATTATCAATTGCCAAAACCACAGTTTTCTTTTGAATTTTCTGACTTACTTGTCGGATAAGAAAGCTCAACAAAAGCATACTTAGAATACTTACAGCTAAAAATCTGAAAGTAGCCATTAAGTAATTTTGCGTTTTACTCCAGTTTGCGTTTTTCTGATATAACACAAAAGCATACAAACCAGCCAATAAAAAACAAAGAGGAATAAACCAAGGGGAAGATTGAAAGAGAAAATCGAATTTCATCATGTGCGTTGTTTGTTGTCTCTTATCAAAATTATTTAGTGATTGAGTGAATTGTGAATTAGTGATTAGGTATATACGAAGGACTGAATTTTGTTCAAAATATTTCTTAAATTAATATTTTTTGCAAGGGTTTGTCGCTACATTAACTTCCGTTTAAAAGACAAATCTAAACCTTCTTATAATGCTAGTTAGTGATTGAAAATCACTCAATCACTAACTCACTCATTCACTAAATAACTAGGTAAGCATTCCGCCATCTACTTGCAATACTTGTCCTGTAATGTATTTTGACATATCCGAAGCCAAGAAAACACAAGCGTCAGCTACTTCTTCTGGTTGACCGCCACGCTTTAATGGTATAGATTTTTTCCATTCTTCTGTAGCAGCAGCGTTCAATTCGCCAGTCATTTCAGTTTCAATAAAACCAGGAGCGATTGCATTTGAACGAATATTTCTTGAGCCTAATTCTAAAGCAACTGATTTAGTAAAACCAATAATTCCTGCTTTAGAGGCTGCATAATTTGCTTGTCCAGCGTTGCCACGAATACCCACTACCGAAGTAAGGTTGATGATAGAACCAGCTTTGGCTTTCATCATTGGTTTGGTGGCTGCTTTTGTTAGGTTGAAAACAGATTTCAAGTTTACTTGGATTACAGAATCCCATTGTTCTTCCGTCATTCTCATCAATAAACCGTCTTTTGTGATACCTGCATTGTTAATCAATACATCGATTCCACCAAAATCAGCTACAACTGAATTCATCAATTCCTCAGCTTGCTTATAATCAGAAGCATCCGAACGATAGCCGATTGCTTTTACTCCTAGTGCAGACAACTCTGCTTCTAAAGCCTGTCCTTTTTCTACAGATGAAAGATACGTAAAAGCAACATTTGCCCCTTCTTGAGCCATTTTAAAGGCAATTGCACGGCCGATACCTCTTGAAGCACCCGTTACCAACACTACTTTGTTTTGTAATAAAGCCATTTATTTTGAATTAATTGTTATTTCCAAAGTTCAAAAATAACATAACGCCCCAAGACCGCAAAATTATATGCTTATCTTTCATATAATAAAGTCGGTAAAGTAGATACACTTTCGAGTTTAATTTAACTTATTGTAAATCATTTTGGCTGGCCAAAAGTGCTAAAAATTGTTCTTCGTTGATGATTTTAACTTTAAAAGTTTGAGCATCTATTCTTTTGGGACAAATTTCATTCGCCTGAATTGATCCAATTATTAGAAAATTTGTTTTGTGGGTCACATTTTTAACATGAATTCCACCCAAAGCCCTAATTTTTTCTTTGATTTCGTAATGTTTAAAATGTTGAAATGCTCCTGCAACGGCGATATTTCTTCCAAAGAAAGAATTTGAGTTTAAAGTAACTACATTACCTTTAGTAGTCTCGCTTTTATTATTAAATATCAATTCACCTTTTTCTTTTTTTAACTTTAAGAAGATACCAGTACACAAATCCACATCTTTTAACATTTCACCGCCTCGTGCTTTTAAATATAAATTGTCGGCGAGCGAATGCAATTGAAAATCTGGAAAAACCCAAGTTTTTTTTGCGTTGAGATAGGTACAAAATGTAGTGAATTTAGGCACGAGTAATTGGGCAGAACACAACGCAGATTTAAGTGCACCAATGTTAAAATCAGCAAAGTGAGCAACAATCTTTTGATTGATAATGTAGGGATTAAGTTCTTGCCAAACTTCAGCAAAAGAATTTGCGTCCGCTAAATCTTGTCTAGAAAAGCTAGAATTCTGAAAATAGATTGGATTGATATTAAAAGGATTAGGGCGAACAAACCAGTGTCTCTTCTCTACAATTTTATCATTTTTTAGTGCCACAATTGCAACTGAAAAGATACTTTTAGGTTGAAGATTAGCCGTTTTAATATCCAACACTACATAATCAAAATCAAAGTTATGCGGTGTAGAGATTGCTTTTGTTTTTGGCAGCTTCGTAACAGAAACCTGTTGTGCCAATGTTGTCCTATTATCCACTTTTTTAAGTGCTGAGAAAACTTTTTCAAGGATTTTCATAGAAATATTGTTTAAGATAAGCGTATGATTTTCAAGTAATAAGTTCAAAAATAGCATTCATCTTAAAAAAACAAAATACTTAGAGAAGTATCTTGTTTAAAAGTGACTAAAATTTATTATTCGGTTATATTTTAATTTTTATTGGGAGTAAAAGGACTCAAACAAAAAGCGATGACTCATGAATGAATCATCGCTTTGAGCTTACATTAATCCCTATTTCGTCTATATAGATTTTACATAACTACCCAGCCATTTGATTTCGGAAGCGTGTTTTGCCATGATTTTCTGAACGCTTTCGTCGAGGAAATAACCATCAAATTCCATCAAAAACCAGAAATTAAATTGTTCGCCTTCTTTTACAGGACGACTTTCAATTTTCAAAAGATTGATTCCTTGACTTTCAAACTCTTGCAAGAAACGAACCAGTGTTCCTGGCTTTCCATCTTCTGGTAATTTAGCGATGATTGTCGTTTTATCATTTCCACTATTTTGATTGATAAAATCTTTACCAATGATAAAGAAACGAGTACGATTTTGTGCCGAGTCTTGAATATTATCAAATAGAATAGGTACATCAAATAATTTTGCTGCAATGTGCGAACAAATTGCTGCCGAATCAGTTTCTAAACCAGCTAGTTTAGCAGCTTTAGAAGTAGAATCTACTTGTACAAAAAAGTCATCATCTTTAGCCCCAAAATAATCATTCAAGAATTTTTCACATTGCCCAAAGGCAATGTCTTTTGAATAAATCCTTTTTATATCTGATAGCTTTTCAGCTTTAGTTGCAAAAGTAAAATGTACTGAAATCACTACTTCTGAAACAATTTTCAAATCTGTTTCGTTAAGTAAATCAATTGTTTCTTTTACAATTCCTTCCAAATTATTTTCGATAGGTACCACACCAAATCTTGCACGACCAGTATCGATACTTTCAAAAACAGAACGAATATTAGGCAGTGCCAAATAGTCGCTCATTGCACCAAATCTACTTTCGGCTGCTTGGTGTGTAAAACTACCCTCAGGACCCAAATAGGCAATTCTTTCTGGCAACTCTAAATTTCGAGAAACCGCAAAAATCTCTAGGTAAATTGCTTCAATGGCGGCTCTGTTCAATAATCCTTTATTGGCAGCGGCAAGCCTGTCTACAATTTGTTTTTCTCGTTCTGGACGATAAATGACAGTTTGAGTTTGTTTTTTTAACTCCCCTACTTGTTTTACAACATCCATTCGCTTGTTGAGAATTTCAAGCATTTGGTTGTCGAGCGAGTCGATTTGATTTCTTAATTCTTCGAGAGACATTTTTGACAGTATTAGATTGAGAATGTTTTGATTGTGTGAATTCGTTACAACAGCATATCATTCACACAATCATGGGCATTCTCCTGTATTAAATTAAGCCGCTAATTCGGCTGGATCTTTTTCAATAATTAGGTTTTCGATAATAAATTTCTGACGATCAGGTGTATTTTTCCCCATGAAGTAAGTCAAAATTTTAGGTATCGTAGTATCTTTTGTTAGAATGACAGGTTCTAATCGAATATCATCATTGATAAATTTGCCAAATTCCTCTGGTGAAATTTCTCCTAAACCTTTAAATCGAGTAATCTCAGGTTTAGGGCCTAGCTTTTCAATAGCATTCAATCTTTCTTCGTCTGAATAACAATAAATAGTTTCTTTTTTATTTCTTACTCTAAACAAAGGTGTTTCAAGAATGTACAAGTGACCATTTCTTACCAAATCTGGAAAGAATTGTAAAAAGAAAGTCATCATTAACAAACGAATGTGCATACCATCCACATCAGCATCAGTAGCGATAATGATTTTATGATAACGCAAACCTTCTAAACCTTCTTCAATATTGAGGGCGTGTTGAAGTAAATTAAATTCTTCATTTTCATAAACAATCTTTTTGGTGAGTCCAAAGCAATTTAACGGCTTACCTCTGAGGCTAAAAACTGCTTGACTCTGTACATTTCGTGACTTCGTAATTGAACCACTGGCAGAATCACCTTCAGTGATAAAAAGCATAGAATCATAACGATTATCAGCTTTTTCGTCAGTCAGGTGAACTCTACAATCTCTTAATTTTTTATTGTGTAAATTGGCTTTTTTAGCACGTTCGTTGGCCAATTTTTTAATACCTGCCATGTCTTTACGTTCACGTTCAGACTGTTCAATTCTTTTCTTTATGGCATCTGCAACGGTAGGATTTTTATGTAAATAGTTATCAAGATTTGTTTTGATGAAATCTCCTACAAAACTTCTAACCGACTGTGAACTTGAATCAGGCGACATTGTATTAGAGCCTAATTTAGTTTTTGTTTGTGATTCAAATACGGGCTCTTGAACTCTAATGGCGATTGCTCCAACGATACTTGCACGAATATCTTCAGGAGCATAATCTTTTTTATAGAATTCACGAACAGCACGAACGATTGCCTCACGGAAAGCTTGTAGGTGTGTTCCACCTTGCGTAGTGTTTTGTCCGTTTACGAACGAATAATACTCTTCACCATACTGGTTTCCATGTGTAAGTGCTACTTCTATATCCGAGCCTTTTAAATGGATAATAGGATAACGGCGTTCTTCTTCAGCAGAATATTTACTCAATAAATCAAACAAACCATTTTGCGAAAAGTACTTTTGTCCATTAAAATTGATGGTCAAGCCAGCATTTAAATACGCATAATTCCAAATGAGGTTCTCTAAGTATTGAGGGATGTAATGATAGTTTTTGAAAATCGTATTATCAGGTTCAAATATTACGTAAGTACCATTTCTAGCATTCGATTCTGTACCGTCTGGTGACTCTGCAATTAATTCACCTTGTTTAAATTCAGCCCATTTGGTTTTACCTTCACGAAAAGATTGTACCTTAAAATACGATGAAAGAGCGTTAGTAGCTTTAGTACCAACACCATTTAAACCAACTGATTTCTGAAAAGCACCCGAATCGTATTTACCACCTGTGTTTATTTTAGAAACACAATCGATTACTTTACCTAGAGGTATTCCACGACCATAGTCACGCACCTCAACACGGTGGTCACTGATTTTAATTTCAATCGTTTTCCCATTTCCCATCATGTGTTCATCGATTGAATTGTCCATGATTTCTTTCACTAAAACATAAATACCATCATCAATAGAGGAACCATCTCCTAATTTCCCGATATACATACCCGGACGAAGGCGAATATGCTCTTTCCAATCGAGAGAGCGAATATTATCTTCAGTATATTGTACAGAAGTAGGGTTTGTTGACATATTTAAAGCAAGGGTTAATACTTTATAAAAGCTATTCAGAAAACATTTTTATTAAAATGCAAAAAAATCATTCATAATTTACCCAAAAGAGTACTTTCAAAATTGTACGTTTACTCTATTGGATATATCAATGAAACAAAGCTACAAAAACATTAAGAATTTATAAAATTAGCATAATTTAATCTAAGAAGAGATAATTAATGTTTGAGAGGGGCGTTAGAAATTAGCAAAAGTTGCTTTACTTTGCATTTTGTTTAGAATTAATTCTTATTGTCAAAAAGATTAAATTGATCGAAAAACAATCCTTTTAAACCCAAAGGCAACTTTTATATGTTTAAAATCATGCAAGCAAACGAATGCTTTAATACAGCAGGCACACTATTTATCTCTTCACGTTCAAAAAAGATTTTTGTTTCTGCCCTCATTTTGTGTCTTTCATTTATTTCAGTAATTAGTAATGCACAAAATTTCACACTTGGCGACTTACAAAATTTGGCACTTCCGATGCAAGGAGGTAAAATTTCTACCTCTACGGCAAAATCTCCAAATGTTGACCCTCGTAAAGTAAATGACCCTACAAGCGAAAAAGGCATTAATGATTCATTAAAAGTTAAAAAAAGTACGAGTGCAATCAGTCCCGCTGATTCTGCAAGTGCAGCTTACAGAAAAAAAATCTTTGGTATCAATATTTTCAATAATCCGAATATCACTTTTGAAAGTTCTTTGAACATACCCACTCCTAAAAACTATATTTTAGGCGCAGGAGATGAAGTAATTATAGATATAAACGGATATTCAGAGGAACATTACACGCTACCAGTTACCTCAGAAGGCTACATCAAAATTGCCAAAGTGGGCAATGTTTTTGTAAGTGGTATTTCAATCGAAGAAGCTAAAAAGAGAATTATTGATAGATTATCAAAAATATACGTTGGTTTAAGACCTTATGGCGGCGCACCAGCTAATACAACAGCTACGATTTCATTGGGTAGTATTAAAACCATCAGAGTTTCAGTACTTGGTGATGTAGTAGCACCAGGCACATATTCAATATCGTCATTATCAAGAGCAATGAACGCACTTTATCTTGCAGGAGGACCAAATGAAAATGGTACTTTTCGTGAGATTAAGGTAATCAGAGATAAAAAATTAATTGCCAAATTAGACTTATACGATTTGCTGACAACCGGAAATCTTCGTCAGAATGTTGGTTTGCAAGACCAAGATATTATACAAGTAGGCTCGTACAAATCAAGAGTAGAAATTCTTGGAGAAGTAAAAAAACCTGCGGTTTTTGAAGCCCTACCAAACGAAAGCCTAGAAAAAATTATCACAGAATATGCCAATGGCTATACTGCTATTGCGTATAAATCTGTTTTGAAAATTCAAAGAGTGACTGAAAAAGAAAGTAAATTAATTGATTTGAGCAACGATTTAATCTCATCATTTTTTCCTAAAACTGGAGACGTAATTACGGTTGATAAAGTTTTGATGAATAGAATCGAAAACGCAGTAACACTAGAAGGTGCTGTTTTTAGACCAGGTAAATTTTCAATAAACGACAGTCCTACCCTAACAAGATTAATCAAAAGAGCAGATAGCTTTAGAGAAGACGCATTTCTAGGTAGAATTTTAATCGAACGTTTACGAGATAATCTTACCAAAGAAAATATTGCAGTAAATTATAATGATATTATATCAGGTAAAACACCTGATGTGGCGCTTCATCGTGAGGACAAAGTAACGGTTTATTCTGTGGTAGATTTAATGGAAAAATATACTGTAAGAATTCAAGGTGAAATTAATTTAAAAGAAACTGCACCACTTACTAGTGCTATTGAGAAAGGTTCAACAGCGGTTTCTGCCACGCCAGAAGAAAGTCCAAATAACGAAGCTTCAGTGGGTACATTCCCCTTTGTACACAATATGACTGTTGAGGATTTAGTAGAAAAAGCAGGAGGTTTAAAGGAATCCGCTGCAACAGGTCGTATAGAAGTAATTAGAAGAAAGAAAAATATTGGTAAAGACGACCCGTCTCAAATCAACTCTACAATTGGAGAACGCTTTAATTTTGCGATAAATAATAATTTAGCAATTGACCCAACTGCTTCAAAATTCATTCTTGAACCATTTGATGAAGTATTTGTCCGTTCTTCTCCGAACTACGAAAAGCAACAATTCATTTCAATTGAAGGACAAGTTACTTTTCCTGGCGTTTATGGGCTTGAACGTAAAAATGAAAGACTTTCAGAAATCATCGCAAGAGCAGGAGGCTTAAATGCTCAGGCATATCCTAAAGGAGCAACTTTAGTTAGAAAATTTAAAATCAGCAAACAAGAAGCCGAAAGAAAAAGTGAACAGTTTAGTGAACTTTCAGACAATACTCAAGAAGCCTCAGTAAAAGTTAAAGCTGTTAAAGAAGAAACATCAGAGTCGATTGGCATAGATTTAGTGAAAGCACTTGAAGAACCAAACTCGGTAGCTGATATGTTACTTCAAGATGGTGATATCATCAAGATTCCAAAAGAACCACAAACAGTTAGAATGCAAGGTGAAGTATTGTACCCAACTTCAACAAGATACGTAGAAGGCTTGCCATTCAAACATTACATTTCAGAAGCTGGCGGTTTTACTGAATTATCATCACGCAAACGTTCTTACATTGTGTATGCCAACGGTTCAGTAGATAGAACAAGAAAAATATTAGGTTTAGTAAATATCTATCCAAAAGTTTACCCAGGTTCAGAAATCGTAGTACCAAGCTTGAACATCAGACAAGGAGCTTCACAACAAGTATTACAATCGATTCAGACTTTAACAGCGGGTATAGGAAGTATTGCGACTCTTATTTTACTTATCAGAACGTTTAAATAATATAATAATTAAGGATTTAAAATGTCAGCAAAACAACATACATCACTACCCGAAGATCAATTTTCACTAGAGGATATTGTTATAAAACTTATTAGGTTAAAAAATCTAATTGTTAAAAATTGGATAATAATTACGATTGCCACCGTGGTTGGTGGTTCTTGCGGTTTGGCTTGGGAGTTGATTATTAGAAAACCGCCCGTTTACACTGCCTCTATTCTTTTTAATATGGAAAACGGCGGTTCAAACACAGGTGGCGGAGGATTATCTGACTTGGCAAGTGCATTTGGGGTAAATACAGGCGCTGCACCTTCTTCTAACTTGTTTGCAGGCGAAAATTTCAACGAATTAATTAGAACCAAAAACCTTTATAACAGAGCCTTGCTAGCTAAAGTAAAAGTTAATGGTAAAGATGAAATTTTTGCAAACTATATGATGCGTAAAAGTGGTATTCGTGAAATTGAATTAGAGGATGATGAAGAAATTCAAAATTTCACTTTCAATCATAGTAAATACAATGAATGTACACTCAAAGAAAAATCACAACTGAGAAAGATTCAAAACTTTTTGATTCCGCTTACTAATATGGTGAATGAAAGTAAAAAAGCTTCATTCATTACCTTGAAAGTTATCACGAGAAACGATACATTATCTCATCTTTGGTCGCATCTTTATTTAAAAACTATTACGGATTTTTATATCGAAACAAAAACCAAAAAATCGAAAGATTTACTCACATTGATAGAAAATAGAGTAGATTCTCTTCGAAATGAGTTGTATAGAACACAAGGAGCTGCCGCCAGATTTGCTGATCAAAATCAACAAGTGATTGTACAGCAAGGCTTGATACAGCAACAACGTTTAGCTACTAATAGCTCGCAACTACAAAGTTTATATTACGAAGCTGTTAGAAGTCTTGATAATATGAAGTTTTCGATGGTGAAAGAATCACCACTTTTTACAATTATTGACGATGCCGAACTCCCTATTCCAAAAGAAATTGATAGAATTACTAAAGGTACCATCATTGGTACAGTATTAGGCTTGTTACTTTCAATTTTATACGTGGTATTTAAAAAAACAATCGGAAAAGTATCTGAAAAGATATAAAGTAAATTTACACAAATGCAAGAAACAGTAATAGAGTCGGGTAGATCAGAAAAGTACTATTGGCAAGATCTTTGGAAGTTTAGAGAGCTTTTGTATATCTTATCTGCTAGAGATATAAAAGTAAAATACAAACAAACATTTATTGGAGTAGCGTGGGCAATCTTTCGACCTGTACTTACAGTATTAGTGTTTATTTTTGCTTTTGATAAAGTTGCTAAAATTGAAAGTCATTCTACGATACCTTTACAAATTATTATTTTTACAGGCGTAATTTTTTGGAATTTCTTTGCCATGTCATTCCAACAAGTAAGTAATAGTATCACTGGAAATGCCAACTTAGTATCAAAAGTTTACTTTCCAAGATTATTGATGCCACTAAGCGCAGTAGCTGTACCTTTACTAGATTTTATTGTTGGCTTTGTAGTGATGATTCCCTTTTTAATTTACAAAGGCTATACACCCACTTTCAATATAATTTTTGTACCTGTATTTTTATTACTTGGTTTTTTGGCTTCGTTTAGCCTTGGAGTAATTTTCGCTTCGCTAAACGTCCAATTCAGAGATTTCCAACAAATCGTTCCGTTGGTAGTTCAATACGGATTTTTTGTTTGCCCAGTTGCCTACCCCGTAGCCTCTATCAAAGATTTCTCATGGTATCCGTATTATCAATGGTTAAATCCGCTGGCAGGAATTATAGAAGGTTTTAGGTGGTGTTTAATTCCAGATTACCCATATTTTCAGTGGGAATCATTCATCCCAAGTGTTGTGTTTGTAGCAATAACAACAACCCTAGCTATAATTTTCTTCCGTAAAAAAGAAAATTCTTTTGTGGATTATATTTAAAATTATTTAAATACTGAAGTAAAACCCTTTGACAATGACGGTAATTGAAGCTGAAAATATAAGTAAAAAATATATTATCGACCATATTAAAAGTAATGCAAAAGCCAATACAATCAGCGAACTTGTAACAGAAAAGTTAAAAAATGTATTCAATAAAAAAACTGACGAACAGGTAAGTCATGAAGAGTTTTGGGCTTTAAAGAATGTAAGTTTTAAAATTGAACAAGGCGATAGAGTTGGTATTATCGGTTCAAACGGAGCTGGTAAATCAACAATGTTGAAAATTTTGAGTAGAATTACTGAGCCTACCGAAGGAAAAATCAAGATAAAAGGTAGAGTGGCTAGTTTGCTCGAGGTAGGAACAGGATTTCATCCTGAACTTTCTGGTCGTGAAAATATCTATTTGAACGGTTCTATTTTAGGAATGAAACGAGAGGAAATCAAACAACACTTTGATGCCATCGTGGATTTTGCAGGCGTTGAAAAATTTTTAGATACACCCGTAAAACGTTACTCATCAGGGATGTATGTGCGTTTGGGATTTGCAATTTCAGCCCACCTCGAACCTGAAATTTTAATTGTAGATGAAGTATTAGCGGTTGGTGATGCAGAATTTCAGAGAAAATGTTTGGGTAAAATGAAAGATGCTTCTAGCTCTGGAAGGACAATTCTTTTTGTAAGCCATAACCTTACAGCAGTACAAGGACTTTGCAACAAGTCTATGTATATGAAAAAAGGTCAACTCCTTGAAATGGGCGAAACCAATCAAGTTTTGGCTACTTATTTAAGCCATGTACAAAAAACTGATTTAGAATCAAGTTGGTCAAAACCAGAAGAAGCACCTGGAAATGACAAGGTTAGGCTAAAGAAAGTAAAACTTACACCCGATTATCAAGGAAATTTAAAACATATTGATGTTAGAACTTCGTTCAAAATTCAAATTGAGTTTTGGAATATGATTGACAACATCGATGCCAATATTAGTTTGCACTTAAATTCTTTGACAGGCGAATGTATTTTCAATATAGGTACACCATCACTTGTAATCAAAAAAGGCATAATATATGCTGAATGTGAAATCCCTGCAGACTTCATGAATGATGGTTCCTATTCTATATCATTGATGATTGTCCAAGACAAATCAAGCTTAGTTTATAACTTCGGCGAAGTATTAGTCTTTGAAATTGAAGATTATCGTGAGGGAACAGCCTGGTATGGGAAATGGCCAGGTTATATCAGACCTAAAATAAACTTTCCTATTTCTCAACTTGAACTAGAAAATGTTAGTTAGGAAAGATAAACTTCAACAATCTTTTCCTTTAACATCAACAAATGATAAACGTTACAAAAACATATTTACCTCCCATTGAAGAGTACCAACAATATGTACAAGGTATTTGGCAGAGAAATCAATTAACTAATAACGGCCCATTAGTTCA
>JACCDS011340757.1_pt1 | contig 11936 bp, 10 predicted proteins | sample 7446441 | NCBI WGS metagenome assembly JACCDS01 (sample SAMN15323445, study PRJNA562643) | freshwater metagenome | isolation source: river surface water | place: USA:Blue River Watershed | collected 2017-08-17
CAAAACCGACCGCCAGACCCACCGTGCGCGAGAGCGTTGGCTTGTCACCCAGCCAAAGCCAGGCGACCAATGCACCAAACAGCGGCACGGTGGCGTTCAGGATGGATGAAAACCCCGTGGTGATGTGAATCACTGCAAAGGAATACAAGGCAAACGGGATACCGCTGTTGAGCACGCCCACAAACAGCACGGGCTTCCAGTGTTGGCGCAAATCGGCCCAGTGGCCTTTGGCCAGCATCAGGGGCAGCAAAAAAACCGAGGCAATGGCCACACGAACAGCGGCGGTGGGCAAAGCGCCCAGTTCCAGTGCCGCCACGCGCATGAACAGAAAAGAAGAGCCCCAGATGGCGGCCAGGATCAAAAAGTCGGCCAGCCAGCCTTTGGCGGGAGAAACATGCATGGAGAAAAAAGTCAGATGCCGGGATGGCCTTCCAGCTGCAGCAGCGCCTGTTTACGCCACAGCCCGCCTGCGTAGCCCGTGAGTTGGCCACCGGCACCCAGCACGCGGTGGCAAGGCACGATGATACTCACCGGATTGCGCCCCACAGCTGCACCCACGGCCCGCACCGCTTGGGGTTTGCCCAGTTGCCGTGCCAAGTCGCCATAAGTTTGGGTGTGGTGCGGGTTAATGCCCAGCAAGGCCCGCCAAACCGATTGCTGAAACGGCGTGCCCGCTGACAGGTCGAGTGGGAGATCAAAAACCTGGCGCTGCCCAGCAAAGTAGGCTTGCAGCTGCGCTGCTGCAGCTTCCAGCAAAGGGTGTCCGGCATGGGGCTGCCAGCGCTGGCGGTCGGCATCGGATGGGCCGTGCTTTTGGTCATCAAACCAGACACCGCACAGGCCTTGGTCGCTGGCGGCCAGGGTCATGGGTCCCAAGGGGCTGTCGTAGCGCAGGACGTTCAACGGTTTCATGGCGTATCAGATGGTCACGGTGGGCTCCATGGTAGCGGGGAAACCCTGTTTCGGGTGTTTCACGCGGCTGGTTGAGGCGCTGTTTGGGAGCGGTTTGGGAGCGGTTTGGACGGACTTGCCGCCTACAATGCAGTCTAGGCACAAAGCCAAGCCCATGCGGCCATTTTGATTGTTGGATCCCATGCAAATCACCCCCTCTATTTTTAAAGCCTATGACATCCGCGGTGTGGTGCCATCGACGCTGAATGAGCAAGTGGCCGAGGGCCTGGGCAAGGCCTTTGGCACTCGGGCGCTGGCCGAAGGCCAAACCACGGTGGCCGTGGGGCGTGATGGCCGCCTGAGCGGGCCAGGCCTTGCAGCTGCGCTCATTCGTGGGCTGGTGTCGGCGGGCATCCAGGTGATTGACATTGGTTTGGCCACCACCCCCATGCTCTACTTTGCAGCCAGCACCGTGTGCCAAAGCGGCATTCAGGTGACGGGCAGCCACAACCCCAAGGATTACAACGGCTTCAAGATGGTGCTGGGCGGTCGCGCCATTTATGGCGACGAAATCCAGGCCCTGCGCCAGATGATGGAGGCTGAGAGCTGGCAGCTCCAGAAGGGGGGCGGCGTGAGTCAGCGCGATGTGCTGGCCGATTACACCCAGCGCATCGTGGGCGACATCCGACTGGCGCGCCCCATGAAAATCGTGATCGACTCGGGCAACGGCATCGCGGGCGCTTCGGCCCCCAGCATCTTCCGCGCTCTGGGTTGCGAAGTGATCGAACTCTTCAGTGAGGTGGATGGCAACTTCCCCAACCACCACCCCGACCCGAGCAAGCCGGAAAACCTGCAAGACCTGATCCAAGCCTTGAAAACCACGGGCGCTGAATTGGGCCTGGCCTTTGATGGCGATGGCGATCGCCTGGGCATCGTGACCGCAGACGGCCACAACATTTACCCCGACCGCCAGATGCAGTTGTTTGCGCAAGACGTGCTCAGCCGCGTGCCTGGCGGCACCATTTTGTTTGACGTGAAGTGCTCACAGCGCCTGGCCCCGGCCATCGAGGCTGCAGGCGGCAAAGCCCTGATGTACAAAACCGGCCACTCGCTCATCAAGGCCCAGATGCGGGCGATTGAGGCCGCAGGCGGCCAGGCCCCCTTGGGGGGCGAGATGAGCGGGCACATCTTCTTCAAAGAGCGCTGGTACGGTTTTGACGATGGCACCTATGCCGGCTGCCGTTTGCTCGAAATTGTGAGCAAAACCCTAGACGCCAACGCCGTCTTGAACGCCTTGCCCACCAGCTTCAGCACACCTGAGCTGAACGTGGCCTGTGCCGAAGGCGAGCCCCACAGTGTGACCAGCGCCTTGCAGGTGCTGGCAGGAGATGCCTTCAAGGCGCCTGCCAGAGTTTTCACCATCGACGGCTTGCGTGTGGACTGGCCCGATGGTTTTGGCCTGATCCGCGCCTCCAACACCACCCCGGTGCTGGTGCTGCGTTTTGAAGGGCAGACTGAAGCGGCCTTGCATCGCATCGAGGCCGATATGCTGGCGCTGCTGCGCTCGGTCAAGCCTGATGCGCAGATACAGGCGGCGGCGCATTGAGCCAGAGCGCCCAGGAAAAACCTTCATGAATGCCCTTCACCCTTTGCTGAGCCCGGACCCTGAGGTCATTGTGTTCAACTTGAAGCAGCGCTACACAGGTGTGTCTGCCACCATCAATGCGCTGGTGCCCTTGCAGGCCCAGCAGTGGCGTTTGGGTTTTTGCGGCACACGAATGTCCAATGGCATCGATGGCATGACACTGGGTCAAGCGATCGCGCTGTCGCGCAAACCGCCAGCAGGTCGGCCTTTTCGCATCTGGCACGTGCGGCGTGATCCGGAAATGATGGCGGCGATTTTTGCACGTGATGTGTTGCGGCTGCCGATCAAGTTGGTGTTCACCTCGGCGGCCCAGCATTTGCATGGGCGCTTTCCACGCTGGCTGATTTCCAAAATGGACGCGGTCATTTCCACCACGCCTCTGGCGGCCAGTTTTGTGCCCAATACCACCGCCGTGGTGCCGCATGGCATTGATTTGTCTCGTTTCAGTCCACCGCCGGACAAACTCAAGGCTTGGGCCGATTCGGGTTTGCCAGGGCAATACGGCATTGGTGTGTTTGGTCGTGTACGGCCTGACAAAGGCAGTGATGTGTTTGTGCACGCCATGATCCAGGCTTTGCCCCAGTTGCCGGGTGCGACGGCTGTCATCGCTGGGTTGGCACAGCCGCAGCACCAAGCTTATCAGCAAGATCTTCAGCGCCAAATCGATGCAGCGGGATTGCATGACCGGATTGTCTTTTTGGGCGAAGTGCCTGCAGGTGAGGTTCACCTGTGGTACCAACGCTGCCTGTTGTGTGTCGCGTGTCCGCGTTATGAGCCCTTTGGCTTGACGCCGTTTGAGGCGGCCGCCACGGCTTGTGCACTGGTTTGTTCGCGCACGGGGGCCTTTGACCAATTGGCCATACCCGGCCAAACCGGTGAAATGGTGGACACCGACGACGTGCCAGGACTGACCCGCGCCGTCGTCTCTGTGCTGAAAGATCCGACCCATGCGGTGCAGATGGGGCAGGCTGCACGTGCCCGGGTGAGCGAGCACTTTTCGCTGGGCCGGGAGGCCGAGGGCATCTCGCGCGTGTACAAGGGACTCTTTGAAAAGGCCCGAGCCGGATGACACGGGTATGGCCTGGTTTGACTGGCTTCGAGCGACTGGCCTTGACCGCCTACGGTGTCTTGTTGCACGTTTTGCAGCCTTTGCTGCGCCAAAAGCTGCGCCGTCGTGCGCAGCACGAGCCTCAATACGGGCTGAATGTGGCGCAAAGGTTCGGGCAATACGCTGACAGCTCTCCTGAGGGTGGTTTTGTTTGGCTTCACGCCGTGTCATTGGGGGAGACCCGTGCTGCGGCCCTGCTCTTGCCGGCATTGCGCGAGGCTTTTCCGGGTATGCGCCTTCTTTTGACACACGGTACGGCCACCGGCTGGGTGCAGGGCGGGGCACTGCTGGAGGCTGGGGATGTTCAAGTGTGGTTGCCTTGGGATACGGCGCAGGCGACGCGTCAATTTCTGGCGCACTTCAAGCCCAGCATGGGCTTGCTGATGGAGACCGAGGTGTGGCCCCAACTGGTGCAGGCCTGCCGTCAAGCGGGTGTGCCCTTGTGTTTGCTCAATGCACGCATGAGTGAAAAATCCTGTCGCCGTGCATTGCGCTGGCCCGCGCTGTCGGGGCCTGCTTACCGTGGTTTGAGTCTGGTGTTGGCGCAATCCGTGCCCGATGCGCAGCGTTTGTTGCGTCTGGGTTGCCGGGATGTGCGTGTTGTCGGGAACCTGAAATTTGATGTTGTGGTTTCTGACCAAGCCCGAAAACAGGCGACACTTTGGCGTAGCGGTCTGGGCAGTCGACCCGTCGTGATGCTGGCCAGTACCCGCGAGGGGGAAGAGGTGTTGTGGTTGCAGGCGCTGCAGTCCCAACCCGATCGTCTGGAACAACTCAAGGCGCTGGGCGTTTTGTGGCTTTTGGTGCCTCGGCACCCGCAGCGCTTTGACGAGGTGAATGCTTTGCTTGCACAGGCCGCGTTGCTATGTGAGCGCAGAAGCGCATGGGGTGATCGTGAACCTGATGCGGCTCGCATGACCAGTGCCGATGTGGTTTTGGGCGACAGCCTGGGCGAAATGCCAACCTACTATCTGGTCAGTCGCATGGCATTGCTCGGTGGCAGTTTTGCACCCTTGGGGGGGCAAAATTTGATTGAAGCCGCAGCGTGCGCTTGTCCCGTGGTCATGGGGCCGCACACGTTTAATTTTGCAGATGCGGCCACTGCGGCTGTTGAGCAAGGTGCTGCAGTGCAGGTGCAGGACATGCAAGCGGCCTTGGACCATGTGGTGCAGGCCCTGAGTCAGCCGCAGTGGCTTGAGCAGGCGCAAAAAGCTGCGGTTCAATTGCTGGAAAAAGGGCGAGGTGCTGTGCCCCAGCACATCAAAGCCTTGCATTCAATGGCTGCGATCAACAGGCATGGGGACATGGCATGAGCTATCCGGCTTTTTCGCAGGTCACCATCGTGGTGGTCACTTACAACAGCGCACATTGTTTGCCAATGCTTTCGCCCTTGTTATCGGTTTGTCCGAATGTGCTGATCTCGGACAATGGCAGTGACGACGGTACGGCGGAAAAAGCGCAGATGCTGTGGACGCATGTCACGGTTTTGGGACACGGTCGTAACCTCGGTTTTGGCGCAGCCAACAACCGTGCCTTGGCGCAGGTGAGAACACCATTTGCCTTACTGTTGAACCCCGATTGTGAAATGACGCCACAGGCTTTGCTGGCCTTGCTGTCATCGGCTGAAATTTTCACTGATGCCGCGCTTTTGGCGCCCCAACTCATGGCCTCAGAGGAGAAGGCGGAGGTCAATTACAGGTGGCCCTCTGCGTATTGGACCAGCCGTGGTCCTGCCGCCGAAGGTCCGCTGTGTGTGGGCTTTGTTTGTGGCGCCGTCATGCTGCTTCGAATGGAGCGGATGGCCCTGACCGGCTTTTTCGATGAACGCTTTTTTCTGTACTACGAAGACGATGACTTGTGCTTGAGGCTTTTTCAGGCAAAGCAGCCCATGGTGCTTTGCCCTGATGTGAAGGTGCTGCATCGGTCGCGAGGGTCTGTTCGAGGCCGATCACCTTGGCGCAGTGAATACCTGCGTGGTTTTCACCATGCACAATCGAAGCTGATATTTTTGAACAAACACGAGTCTTTGCAGGCGGCAAAAAAGTTGCAAAGACGACTGATTTGGATGACCACGCTGGCGTTGCCACTGCGGGTCATCCTGTTTTCGCCCAAGCTGCTGGCCCGCATGTGGGGTCGTTGGTGGGGGGTGTTGAAATGGAAAGCATCATGAAGTCTGTAGATCGACCCACGCTGTGCATCGGCATTCTGACGATGAACGAGGAACGCCGGATTGCCCAATGCATTCAAAGTGCCAAGTTCGCAGATCAGATTGTGGTCGTGGACAGTGGCAGCACCGATCGCACGAGGGAAATCGCCAAAGAGATGGGGGCAGAAGTTCAGCGCCTCGATGACTGGCAAGGTTTTGCGGCTCAACGAACTCGTCTGCTGCAGTATGTCAAAACGGACTATATTTTTTTTCTGGATGCCGACGAAGTGATTGGTGAGGCCTTGGCCGAGGAAATTCGCGCCGCTGTAGCCAGCCAACGAGATGCCATTTGGGAGGTCTTGTGGAACCAGGTAGCCTATGGCCGGCCGCTCACATTGATGAAATCAACAGCAGGCGTCCAGCGTTTGTTCAAAACGGCATCTGTCGAAAAATTTGAAGGTGTCGTGCACGAGGGCGCCATCATGCGCAATGGGTCACGTCCTGTGATCAAGTTTCGCGAACGCTTGTTGCACTACTCGCGGGAAACAGTGCATGGCAGTTTGCTCAAATTGGCGCAGTATGTGCAGCACGGTGCGGCCAAGAGGGCACAGCTTGGCAAAACTGGCGGCGTGTTGCGCGGGTTTGCGTCGGCCTTCGCCATATTTTTGAAACTCTACCTTTTTCGTCGTGGTTTTTTGTGCGGTGCAGAAGGCTTTTTGTTCTGTTTTTTCATTGCGCTCGAATGCTTTTTCCGTTACGCCGCTTTGAAATATGACTTCAATGAACCAGGGGTTGCGCTTTCAAAGCGTTGAATCACTTCACCAATCCAAGATTGATCCATGAAAATTTTGCTCGTTCATCAAACCAAGATTCCTGTCTTTTCTTATGGAGGGACTGAGCGTGTGGTGTGGGATTTGGCCAAAGGCCTGATTGAGCTGGGGCATGAGGTCACTTTTTTGGTTCCAGAGGGGTCAAGCTGTGATTTCGCCAAGGTGATTTGCATCGACGCTACGAAACCAATCATGGCGCAGATACCGTCTGACGCCTTTGACATCGTTCACTTCCAGTCGAACACGGAAATGGAACCTGATTTCCCTTACCTGGTCACTGAACACGGTAACAGCAAGCGGGAATATCCTTTTCCACTGAATACAGTCTTCATTTCCAAAAATCATGCGGATCGGTATGGCTCCAAAGAATTCGTCTACAACGGTTTGGACTGGTCCTCTTATGGGGCTGTCGACTGGAGCATGCCTCGCCTTCGCCATCATTTCCTAGGCAAAGGCTCGTGGCCTGTCAAGAACCTCAAAGGGGCGATTCAAGTGGCTCGCAGGGCTGGCGTGGAGTTGGCCGTGCTGGGCGGCACTCGATTGAATTTGTCTCGTACCTTCCGATTCACACCATGGCGCTCCATCCATTTTCACGGCATGGTGGGCGGTGAGCTGAAGTTTCGCTTGCTCAATGAATCCAAAGGCATGATTTTTCCAGTGCGCTGGAACGAGCCTTTTGGCTTGGCCGTGATCGAGAGCCTGTATTTCGGCAACCCGGTGTTTGCAACCCCCTATGGCGCGCTCCCGGAGATCGTGTTGTCTGACCACGGATATTTATCTGATTCCGTTTCCGACTTGGCTATGGCGGTTCGTGAGAAGAAGTTCGATCCTCGTGAATGCCATCAACGAGCGGTTTCCATGTTTAACCATGTGGCGATGGCGAAGGGGTATCTGGAAAAATACCAGCGCGTCCTGGATGGTGAGCGCATGAATGCAACACAACCCGTGCTCAAGGAAAATGGCCATCAGCTGTTGCCCTGGAAGGCCTGAGTCAGCCTCAGGAAAAATACCCCTCAAACTTTGAACCGGTATTCTGCCTGGCGCGTTTGCCGAATCTGATCCGCGCTGCAGAGTGTGCCGGCAAAATTTACTGTCCAAAAAGACTGTTCAGTGTTTGAACATCCTCCGCCTTGAGCACTCCTGCCGCTTGACGCAGCTTCAGTTGGCCTAATAAGACGTCGTAACGGGCTTTGGCCAGATCGCGCTTGGTCTGGAAGAGTTGGCTTTGGCTATTAAGCACATCGATGTTGATGCGCACGCCCACCTGGTAACCCAGCTTATTGGCGTCCAAGGCGCTTTGGCTGGAGGCTTCGGCGGCTTCCAGGGCTTTGACCTGGCCCAGGCCGGATTGCACGCCGAAAAAGGCGGTGCGGGTGGCTTGAGCGACCAAGCGCTGCGTGGCATCCAGGTCGTTGCGGGCTTTTTCCTGCAAAGCTACGGCCTCTTTGATTCGATTTTGAGTCGCATAACCAGCGAATAATGGAACTTTAATAACGATGCCGATGTACTTGGAGGTATTGTTACCGGGAATGCTGGTGTTTGAACTTTCTAGTGACGAGTTGTTTGGAATGCCATTTTTTTGTGTGTAGCTAATGCTATTTTGAGTCAGGGTTTGACCACTAGGATTATTTCTGCTGATAGAACCAGTCAAGGCAACAGTTGGTAAATGCCCAGATTGAGATTTTGAGATTTCAAGTTTAGCGATATCGAGTTCCAATTGCTTTGCTGCTACTTGAACATTTTCATCTTGTGCAGTTTTAACCCAATGATTTTCATCACCCTGAATAAGGTTCAGCTTTGCCTGATTTTTTAGTGGCCATGGTTGTGAGTTTTGTAAACCAGTTAGCTGATCTAGTGCTCTGGACTTCACGACAAGGTCAGACTCAACAACAATTTCTTGCGCCAGTATCAAGTCATATCTTGACTGGGCTTCTTTTGTGTCGGTGATGGTGGATGTGCCGACTTCAAAATTTCGCTTCGCAGAGGCTAATTGTTCTGTAACTGCTACTTTTTGAGCGGTAATGAAGCTAAGTGTTTCTTTAGCTGCCAACACATCAAAGTAAGCTTGGGCTAACCTGATGATTAAATCTTGTTCAGCCGCTTTAAGTGCTGCAGTTCCGAGTTGCAAAGAAACTTCAGCCTGTTTGACTGCGTAATCGTTTGCTTTATTGAAGATGCTTTGCTGCAAATTGATAGTAAGTCTTTTTTCTGTGCTTTCAGTTTCTGAGGTTGAGGTCGTGGCTGAGGCATCGACAACAGCGTTATTTGCTGAAGTAGAAATGGTTGATTGAGATGATCCGTTGTTCTGGGTTTTTCCAAGACTGCCTTCCAGGCCAACTGAAGGCCGGCGTAATGCATAGACTTGTTCAACTTTAAATTTTGTGGATTCGAACAATGCTTTGGCTGATTTATAGGACGCATCGTGTTGCATAGCAGCTTGATGTAACTGCAAGAGACTTTGAGCTGATGTCGCGGAGGTTAATAAAGTGCCAAGCGACGCAATGAGGAGACGCAGTTTCATGGAAAGCTTTCAAAAATTCAGCGAGGCCAGTCGATTCAGTACACCGGGATGGTCGGGTCGACTTGGGCAGACCAGGCGTGGATGCCGCCCGAGACATTGACCACCTGGAAGCCATGCTGTTGCAAGAAGGCCGCCACTTGCATGCTGCGGCCGCCGTGGTGGCACAGGCAGGCGATGGGGCGGGATTTGTCCAGCTCATCCAGGCGTGCAGGAATGGTTTGCATGGGCATGTGCACCAGGTCCAGCGCGTCGGTTTTGGCGCTGGCGGTTTGCACTTCCCAGCCTTCACGCACGTCCAGCAGAATGGGGCGTTGGGTTTGGCCTTTGGCCCAGTCGGTCAGCTGTGCGGGGGAGATTTGTTCCATGGCGGGCCGTTCAGAATTGAAAGCGTGAGTGCTCGGGGAAACCACTCAGGCGAGGGGCGTTGCTGTCCCAGGGCTCTGTGGTCGTCCAGCTGCTCTCGCTGGTGCGGGTGATCAGCGTGGCACGCATCATGGGCTCGTCCCCCACGATGGCGACCAGACGGCCACCCACGGCGAGTTGCTGCAGCAAGGCGGCAGGCACTTCGGCCACCGAGCCGCTGAGCACGATCACATCAAAGGGGCCATCGGCCGCTGCGCCCTGGCTGCCATCGGCTGTGCGCACGACCACATTGGTCACGCCCGCTTTTTGCAGGTTGGCTTGGGCTTGGGCGGCCAAATGGGCGTCGATTTCCAGGCTCAGCACGCTGGCGGCCTGATGCGCCAGCAAGGCGGCCATGAAGCCGGAGCCAGTACCGATGTCCAGCGCTTTGTCGGTTTTTTTCACCGCCAGGTCTTGCAGCATGCGTGCCTGAACGCGGGGCGCCAGCATGACCTGGTTGGGCGCGGCACCCAGCGGGATTTCCATGTCGACAAAGGCCAGTGCTTTGTGCGCCATGGGCACAAAGTCTTCACGGCGCACGACCGAGAGCAGTTCCAGCACTTGGGGGTCCAGCACTTCCCAAGGGCGGATTTGCTGTTCGATCATGTTGAATCGGGCTTGATTCAGATCCATTTGGGTACTCCTGAGGGGGTTATCGCTAAATGCATGGATTTTAAGGGGGGCTGATGTCCTGACCCTGACGGGCGGGGGCAAGGCCTGCTTTGCGGCGCAGCCATTGCGCCAGGTCGTCCATGTAGCAGTACACCACGGGCACGACCACGAGGGTGAGCAAGGACGAGGTGATGACCCCGCCGATCACGGCCTGGCCCATGGGGGCGCGTTGCTCCGAGCCTTCGGTCATGGCAAAAGCCAGCGGCACCATGCCGAAAATCATGGCCAAGGTGGTCATCAAAATCGGGCGCAATCGGACTTTGGCGGCCATCAGGAGGGCCGCGCTGCGTTCCATGCCCGGGATGCGGCGGCCGTCCTGGTCGGTTTGGTCTTCACGGGCGCGGATCGCAAAATCCACCAGCAAAATCGCGTTTTTGGTGACCAGGCCCATCAACATGATCACGCCGATGATCGAGAACATCGACAGGGTCGAGCGGAAAGCCATCAGGGCCAGCACCACGCCGATGAGTGTCAGCGGCAAGGCAGTCATCAGGGCCAGGGGCTGGAGGAAGCTCTTGAACTGGCTTGCGAGAATCATGTAGATGAAAATCACCGCCATCGCCAGGGCCGACACGGCGTAGCCAAAAGACTCGGCCATGTTTTTGGTGGAACCGCCAAATTGGTACCGGTAGCCCGGTGGCAGGTTGACACCGTCCATGATTTTGCGGATGTCAGCAGACACTTCGCCTGCGGCGCGGCCATAGGTGTTGGCGTTGATGGCCACCTCACGCGTCAGGTCGCGGCGGTTGATCTGGTTGGAGCCGGTGGATTCGCTGATCTTGGCCACCTGGCCCAGGCGCACCACACGCGGGTTGCCATCAGGCCCGGCAGCGACGGCAAACGGCAGCCGCTCCAGGTCTTGGGTGGCGTTGCGGCTTTCCGGGGCCAGGCGCACGTTCACGTCATAGGTCTGGTCGTCGGGGGCTCGCCAGTTGCCCACCGTCTGGCCAGCCACCAAGGTGCGCAACGGCCCGGCGATCTGGGCGGTGCCCAGTCCCAGATCGGCCGCCGAGTCGCGCAGCACCTCCACGCGGATGGTCGGTTTGTTGGCTTTGACGCTGGAGTCCAGATCCACCAGGCCGGGGATGTTGCGCACTTTGTCCATCACGCCCAAAGCCAGTCGCTCCAGCTCGCGCTGATCGGGGCCTTGCAGCGAAAACTCGACCTGTTTGTTGCCGCCCACCGAGTCCAGCAAGCCAACGTGCGTGACCGTGATGCCCGGTACTTGGCTCAAACGCTCGCGGAGCACGCCCGACATCTCGTCCACATTGCGTTGTCGGTCCTTGCGGTCGACCAGGCGGATGTAGATGCTGGTGCTGTTTTTGCCCAATGAATTGCCCGTGTTCAGCGTGGCCAGGGTGTAACGCACTTCCGGCAACTCGCGGATGATGGCTTCTACCTGACGGGCCTTGGCTTCGGTGGCCTCCAGCGAGCTGCCCACGGGAGTCTGGAAATTCACGGTGGTTTCAGAAAAGTCCGCCTTGGGCACAAACTCGGTGCCTACGAAACGCAGCATGAAAATGCTCAGCGCAAAAATGCCCACCGCCATCAGCACGGTTTTGCGTTTGTGCACCAGCGACCAGGCCAGGATTTTTTGGTAACCCTCGGCCAGTTGGTCAGTGCCCCGGTCAAACCAGCCGGTCACCCGGCCGATGGTCTTGTCGTAAAAAGTGACGGGGGCGTGGTGCTGGCCATGCGCTTCGATGCTCGGGTCGTGCCAG
>JACCDS012178569.1_pt1 | contig 11935 bp, 12 predicted proteins | sample 7446441 | NCBI WGS metagenome assembly JACCDS01 (sample SAMN15323445, study PRJNA562643) | freshwater metagenome | isolation source: river surface water | place: USA:Blue River Watershed | collected 2017-08-17
ACGCAACTATAGCAGCGCAGGATTGGGTACTTGAAGGCGGTTCAATAGAGACTGATGGCCAAGGTACATTGCTCACCACTTCTTCATGTTTGCTCAATAAAAATCGCAACCCTAACTTAACCAAAGACGATATTGAAACAAGATTAAAATCGGCATTCGGCGTGCGAAAAATCAATTGGCTCGATCATGGGTATCTTGCAGGTGATGATACCGATAGCCACATAGATACCTTGGCGCGGTTATGCCCCAACAACACTATTGTTTACACCGCTTGCGATGACGAACAAGATGAGCATTATGCTGAATTAAAAAAAATGGAGGAGCAGTTAAAAACCTTTACTAATGCCGATGGTGAACCCTACCGTTTATTGCCTTTACCTTGGTCTGGCCCAGTGTTAGGCCGCGACAGTGATGAGCGATTGCCGTCAACCTATGCCAATTTCCTCGTGATCAATGAAGCCGTGCTGGTGCCCATCTATGAGCTACCTATGGATGAGGATGCGTTAGAAGTGATTTCCCAAGCTTTCCCCGGGTTTGAAATTCTGGGTATTCCATGCAATGCCTTGATAGAGCAGGGCGGTAGTCTTCATTGCATTACCATGCAAATTCCCGAAGGTGTTCTGGAGCCACTCTAATGCACAATGAACGTTTAAAAACAAATCTACAGGTCGGTATTATTCAGCAAACCTGCAGTGCAGATCTGGCTGCAAATTTTGCCAAAACATTGCACAACATTCGCACCCTTGCTGCACAAGGCGCAGAGTTAGTTGTGCTGCAGGAATTACACCGGGGTTTATATTTTTGTCAGCAGGAAATTAGTGATCATTTTGATCAAGCCGAAACAATTCCAGGGCCCAGCACAACAGCCTTGGGCACTCTTGCCAGAGAATTAAATATTGTTATCGTCGCCTCACTGTTTGAAAAGCGCGGTGTTGGTTTGCACCATAATACTGCCGTTGTCATAGAGCGTGACGGGACCATCGCAGGAAAATATCGCAAAATGCATATCCCGGATGATCCGGGCTATTACGAAAAATTTTATTTCACCCCTGGCGATTTGGGGTTCCATCCCATCCAAACATCGGTTGGAAGCTTGGGTATCCTGGTTTGTTGGGATCAATGGTTTCCCGAAGCGGCACGATTGATGGCCATGGCTGGCGCGGATATGTTGATTTATCCAACCGCAATTGGCTGGACGCCAGATGAAGATTCAGCAGAAAAAGTCCGTCAGCGTGAAGCCTGGATAACAGTTCAGCGGGCACATGCAATTGCAAACGGCTTACCGGTGATCAGTGTCAATCGTGTCGGCCACGAATCCGATCCGGCGGGTGGTTGTGGTTTGGATTTTTGGGGCAGTAGTTTTGCTGTCGGACCGCAGGGCGAATTCTTGTGGTCGGCATCGACAGACCAGGAAGAGCTTGCTGTTGTGCAGATTGACCTGAAGCGCAGCGAATCTGTGCGACGCATGTGGCCTTATTTACGTGATCGTCGAATTGACCATTACGGGGATCTGTTAAAAATTTATCGTGACTGAGGTCAAGTGCGTAATTCTGTGGCGATCTATCCAGCAGTGGTTTTTTTAAAAAGGCTTCTGGTTGTGGTAAGCGAATTCGTCTAGACTTTGACGAATATATACCTTCAGTGGTCATTAACTAAAAAGTGCGTATGGATTCCTTACCTCTAGCCCCAGATTCATCGTCTTTATGTTGCCCCTGTGGGGCAAAGTGCCAGTTCATGGATGAACTACTAAACCTTCGTAGTGAAGTTAATGATCTTCGGCATCAGGTTCAAACAGATGCACTCACCGGTTTGTATAACTTCCGTTTTTTTTCCAATATTTTGCCCTTGGAGATGGAGCGAACCCGCCGTGCTGCTCAGCCTTTATCGCTCATTATCCTGGATATAGATAACTTCAAACAATTCAATGATCGCTGGGGGCATGAGCTTGGTAACCAGGCGCTGGTTCATGTTTCCCAATTGATTGCACAGACAATCCGCAAGTTGGATTTTGCATGCCGTTTTGGCGGTGAAGAATTTGCTATCGTATTGCCCAATACCGATTTGTATCAGGCTATCAATGTGGCAGAGCGATTGCGTTTTGCAATCGACAGCAGCCCTTTGGAAACGGGCAATGATTTGATCCCATTAACCGCCAGTGTCGGCGTGGATGAGTTCAAATCGACCCATACTGACAATCCTCAAGGTTTTATTGAGCGCGTTGATGCTTGGTTATATCAAGCCAAAAAGCTGGGGAGAAATTTGGTTAAAGGGCCAGTTGTTTCTCCTGTCGATACGAATACAAATGTTACCGCTGATGAAAAAGAAGCACTGTTCGGTGTATTTAAAAAACCGGATGCCTGATCTGATCCTGCTACGGTCTTATCACGTAATCACGTGAAATTCATCCTACCTAAATTAGTTTGAGAGCGTTTTATTATGAGTCTACCTAAGATTGGCAATTTGGCACCGGCATTTTCCCTTGTAAATCAACGCGGTGAAAAAGTGTCGCTAAAAGATTTCAAGGGTAAAAAAAATGTTGTCTTGTACTTTTACCCTAAAGCGTCAACACCCGGTTGTACTGTACAGGCCTGTGGTATCCGCGATACCCAAAGTGAATTTGCAAAACTGGATACTGTCGTATTGGGCGTAAGCCCGGATTCGCCGGGAAAACTACAGAAATTTATAGATAAATATGATTTAAATTTTGATTTGTTGGCCGACGAAGATCATGCCATCGCAGAGACTTATGGTGTATGGGCACTTAAGAAGTTTATGGGCAAAGAGTTCATGGGGATTCTACGTACCAGTTTTATTATCGATAAAGAAGGCCGTCTGCGTCATATTATGGATAAGGTAAATACCAAAACTCATGATCAGGACGTGCTTGCTATTCTCCAAAATGGCATTTGATACAACCTTTTATATTAAAAGGTGATATGAAAAATATTTGTGCGTGAAAAGTGTACGCATTTCTCTTTGCAGCGATTCGATATAGACTATAATCAGCCATGCTGAGTGTGGCTTGCTTGACAGAAGGACGATTTTTGAACCTTGGTTTCGTTTGAGACTAAGTAACACTCCTTAATTCTATAATTGCCCTTAATTGGCAAAGGAGAAGCCTGGATGATCCAATTACAGCGAATTTACCGAAATAATGACAGCTCGTCAGATAACTCCTTTGTTGGCTCTGAAGCAAGATCCTACGAAGAATATCTGGCTCTTGCTGAGATCCCCAAATTCGAGGGGGTTTCTGCAAGAGTAATCGATGCCCTGAAGCAGCGTGTTGGGCGCGATGATTTGTCTATAGATCGGATTGCAGAAGATCTGAAGTTATCAAAGCGTACATTGCAGCGTCGCCTGCAAAATCAGAACGCTAATTTTGCTCAGATAAGAGATGCCTTGCGGTTCCATTACGCTATCAAGTATCTGATTGGTGAGCATATGAGCGTCGATACTGTGTCCAAGGCGTTGGATTTTTCTGATCGTACAAGTTTTACCAATGCCTTCAAGCGCTGGACAGGGCTTTCTCCGAGTGTATTTAGAAAGCTTTTCCGCGATTACGCGTGATTGTTGTCTCTATCTTTTAATAGTCTCCAATTTAAAGAGCGCTAATTGCCTGTATGTTTCAAAACAGGTACAGTTAGCGCTCTTTATTCTGTGAGGTTAGTTTCATGAGTTTCTTTATAGCATCTGCAATGGCCCAAACTGAGGCTGCTTCTGCGCCACAAGGCAATCCAATGATTACCTTGTTAATGTTTGGCGGCATGTTTTTGTTTATGTACCTACTCATTATCCGTCCTCAGCGCAAACGTCAAAAAGAGCACCAAAATTTGGTTTCTGCGTTAGCTAAGGGTGATGAAGTGATTATGACTAGCGGAATGCTGGGTAAAATCACCAAGGTTGATGAGAATTATGTGGTTCTTGAAACTGGCAATAATGTTGAGCTCAAGTTCCAAAAGGTTGCGGTGCATGCTGTTTTGCCAAAAGGCACTATCAAAACAATTGAAGCGGCGTAACTGCTGAATCGAAAAAAGGGGCTTAGGCCCCTTTTTTTATACTTATTTTCCGGAGTTTTTGGTGATGGAGTTAATCCATAAGCTTGTTGTGCAACTGAATGATCTCGTCTGGGGAGTGCCGATGCTGGTGCTCATTCTTGGGACGGGTATGTTCCTGATGGTAATGCTGAAAGGCATGCCCATTTTGCGTATTGCATTAGGTTTTCGCCTCATGTGGCGAGGTAGGGCGAAAGAGGCTGCATCATCAGGACATGTAAGCCCATTTCAAGCGCTTATGACTGGCTTGTCAGCAACCGTGGGTACAGGAAATATCGCTGGTGTAGCTACTGCGATTTTTTTGGGTGGGCCGGGTGCTCTCTTCTGGATGTGGTGTACAGCACTGGTGGGGATGGCAACAAAATACTCGGAAATCGTCCTTGCTGTTCATTACCGGGATGTTGATGCAAATGGCGAGTGCAGTGGTGGTCCCATGTATGCCATTAAGAATGGCTTGGGGCGCTCATGGCATTGGCTGGGATTTGTCTTTGCTGTTTTTGGTGGGTTGGCTGGCTTTGGGATCGGCAATATGGTCCAGTCCAATAGTATGGCAGAAGTTATAAAAACAACATTTGGTGTTGAGCATTGGATAACTGGCGCGATTACTACAGCGATTGTTGCATTGGTCGTTCTTGGTGGCATTAAGCGCATTGCCAAAGTGGCATCGTCATTGGTGCCGTTTATGTGTATTGGCTATATTGTAATGTCGGTTGTGGTGCTGGTTTTATACGCATCCCAATTACCTGCTGCGTTTGGCCTTATTTTTACCCACGCATTTACGCCGGTAGCTGCTACAGGTGGATTTGCAGGTGCTGCCGTTATGATGGCTATACAATATGGCGTTGCCAGAGGAATTTTTTCAAATGAGGCTGGTTTGGGTACTGCCGGTATAGCCCAAGCTGCAGCGGCAACAAATAGTTCCGTGCGGTCAGGATTGATTGGGATGATTGGCACTTTTATCGATACCATTGTTATTTGTACCATGACCGGGCTTGTTATTGTGTGCACTGGTGTTTGGGATAGTGGTGAGCGAGGTGCAAGTCTGTCTTCGGCGGCATTTGAATTTGCTTTGCCGGGTGTTGGAAGTTATTTATTGGCACTGGCTTTAATTATATTTACCTTCACCACAATATTGGGGTGGAGTTATTACGGTGAGCGGTGTTGGATGTATTTGGTGGGTAAAAAAGCCATATTGCCGTTCAGGGTCTTGTGGGTTTTGGCGGTTTTTGGCGGTGCAGTGTTTCAGCTGGATTTTGTCTGGTTATTGGCGGACACACTCAATGCGTTAATGGCAATTCCAAACTTAATTTCTTTGTTGTTGCTCAGTCCTGTCGTTTTTAAACTGACAAAAGACTATTTTGAAATCAATAGGAGTGGATACTAGTTATAGGCAATTTGTCGGGCGCGGCAGCCCGGCAATTTTGCTGGCAATTTTGGCGGGGCTTGGCGGAAAGAGAGAGAGCAAATAAATACTTTTACCTTTTTCGGCTCCCAGTTGTTTTTCTGTATATTTTACGAGTGCTCTCATTGCTGGGGAGATTTGAAATTCGCTGTAAAACGATTGTAATAAGCTAATAATTTCCCAGTGCTCAGGTGTTAATGCAATACTCTCTTGCTCGGCTAGTAGCGTTGCAACTTCAGGTGTCCACTCATTTAAATTTACAAGATAGCCATCTTTGTCCAGTGCTATATTGTGCCCCTCTATACTCAAATGCATTTTAATACCAGCTTTGAACGCAGCGATGCTCAATTGTTAATTGAACAAAACTGTTGTAGTCAATAAGTTCTATTGAAGACAGTAATTTGTCAGTAAGTCCGCGAGCTTTAACATCGGCACTAATAGCAAAAACGCGTGTTCCATCATGTATTAGTTGTTGCAGTTGTTCAGATTCCGGTGCTGATGTGAGAGCACCAAATACACCGTCCTCCAGTAATAAAATGGCATCGCTTTTTGAGCATATCTTTATGCAGGATGCGAGAGAGCTATTCGAGTAGGGTGATTTGTTAATAGTGTGTAGCGTGCTCATGCTAAAAACTCAGTAGATGGTCTTGTTGGTCTAGTAGTTTTTCTACATCTTCGCTTGTTAATATTGCAGCATCATCCAGGATTAATTCATTTATTGTTATGTTGCGTTCTGCTAGCGATTCCTTGTGTACATAAATGTTGTCGACCCCATAAAGTGATAATGCTGGCAGTATAGATGCGAGATTTTTTTGTAATATATCGTTGGGGTTCTGTGTTTTGAGTAGCTGGAACACGCCATCATCCATAAATAATATACCTATATCCTGATCATAGACTGCCGCAGCGAGAGCGACATCCAATGCCTCGCGTGGCAGGCTGCTGCCATAGGGCGCGTGGCGGCTGATCACCAGTAGTTTCTTATTCATGTAGCTACCCAAATGTAACAATGCGGTCAGAGGTTATCGCTGCTTCTATGAGTTGACCAAGGCCGCTAATAGAATAATCATCTGCAATATTGTGTGCAGGTTTATCATACCGCACCGCTTCCTCGCTATTGAGTATCCCTCGTTTGAGTGCTGCAGCTATGCAGATAACCAAATCGTATTTTGCTGCAAGGCTACTCCACGCTTGATAGAGGTTAAATTCATCTTGTGGAGGTGTGGCTAAGGATGATGCTGTGTGTACACCATCGTGATAGAAAAAAACGCGATGTAGTGTATGCCCCTGGCGAAGTAAGGCGGATGCAAATTCGTAGGCAGTATGGCTCGCTTGTGATGAGTAGGGGGCTGCATACACGGCGAGTGAGAAAATCATAATGTACCTGTGTGATCAAAAAAATAGGGCTCCAGAAAGGAGCCCATGGCAATGCAATTTGTGTTTTTAATCGTTGCTGGATACGCCGAGAAGATGCAGCAAGCTGGTAAACAGATTAACTATTGATAAATATAAACTGGTGGTCGCCATAATGTAGTTGGTCTCTCCACCATGGATGATTTCGCTGGTTTGGTAAAGGATAAGTGCAGACATGAGCAATACAATACCAGCAGAGAAGGCAAGGTGTAACCCCGAAAATTGGTAGCCAAAAAACGAAGCTCCAAACAGGAATAACATAACGGCCAGCATTAGCATTACACCAACAGCAACAAACCCTCCCAGGAAATTAAAGTTTTTGCGTGTGGTCAAAACGTAGGCTGAGAGACCTATAAAAACAACTGCTGTGCCGCCAAGGGCCTGCATGATGATTGATGAGCCATTAGTCATGCTGAGGTATTTGTTTAAGATTGGCCCCAAACCTGCGCCAATGAGTCCGGTAAAGGCAAAAACAACAAGAAGACCAGCGGATGAGTTTGCTGTTCTCGGCAGTACAAACCATATTAATGCCATTGCTATAAGGCTCATAACAAGCCCTGCGCCATATCCAATTCCTGATGCCATTGATATGGCGGCAGCAACAGTACTAAATGCCAGTGTCATGCCCAGTAGCATATAAGTATTGCGCAATACTTTGCTTGACTCTATTTGGCTTACCGATTGATTTGTTTGTGTGCTATAGACTTCTTGCATGGTTGTCTCCATTGATGAACTTTATTGCTAGTTACTCGCTTTTGATAATACAAACTACGGACTGTAAAGCCAAGCGGTTGATGCCGGTTATCGACGTTCATCTGGCTTAAGGGTATGGCTAGCTTATATTTTGACCCTGTATGCAAAAAATGGTTTCTATGTATTTTTTAAGAAACAAAAAAGGCGCTAGATTTCTCTAGCGCCTTTTTATGTATGGCGGAAGGGCAGGGATTTGAACCCTGGGTAGGCTCGCACCTACGCCGGTTTTCAAGACCGGTGCATTAAACCACTCTGCCACCCTTCCGAGTGGCGCAAATTATACCTGGCTTTTTATTTTGGGCAAGAGAAAAACCAAACTTTTATAGCTAAATGTTAATTTAAATTAAATTTTAAGTTTTTATTTGCTCACAAAAAAGCCGAATCGTTTCCAATTCGGCTCTCTGTGTGCTGTGGAGAGATTATTGCTGTTCTGAATGGCTGCGCTTGTTCAGTCGCGGATCATTCGACGGTCTGCTTAATGGGCGAGGATTGTGATCAACGCTCGGTGGCAGGCTTGTGTCCAGTGCGGCAGAAATTGGGGCTTCAATTGTCTCAGTAATGATGCTGACATTGGCTACCGGCTTTGGCGCTTTGCGTGGATCGTTGCTTGCGCGAGTCGGCGCGGTACTTTCTTCGGTTGTTGCAATCACCGTTTCTGTGTGGCTTGCGTTGGCATCGTTGCGTGCAGTTACCTCTTGTTCTACGGGAGCATCAATTGCTTCCGTAGTCTCTATTGTAGTGGCCACTTCCGGCTCACTGATCTCTAGTTGAGGGGCGGTGGCTGGTGCAATGATCTCGGTGTTGCGTGCTTCTACAGTTACTGCTTCTGTGGCAATAACCGGTTGCTCTGGTTCTGTATGGGGGTTGCTGGTTTCACTACTCTCATTTATATCAGCTGATGCAATAACTTCAGTGTCAATCACATAGGCTTTTGGTTGAGAGTGTTGTGCGTGTTCAGCAATGGCGGCAGAGATTTGCTGTGCCAGTTGAGCTGATTCGCTCAGCACTTTGGGTTCGCTTTGTTGATTTTCTTCCGCGTCAGTGCTCACGGGTGTGTTTTCGGCTTCCTGGGTGCGTGAGCGGCGGCGCTGTTGAGAGCGTGTGCGACGTCCTGCTGGGCGCTTGGATGGTCTTTGCTCATCGCTTTCATCCGTAGCCTCCTGGTTGTCTAGAGGCAGGTTTTCGCTAGCGATCACGGCTTCTTCGCGAGCTTGTGGGCGGCGATTGTCGCGTTCAGGGCGTTGATTGCGGTTGCGTGGCTGACGCTGTTCTTCATCACCCACTTGCACGTCACGTGTGGCATCGCGTTGCTGATCACGGTTGTTGCGTGAACGGCGCTGCTCATTGTTGTCACGGGCTGTGGCTTCGCGTTTTTCAGTATCTCTGGTGTTCTCACGCTTATCTTGTTCGCGGCCTGATTTTACTTCTCCTGCAGCGCGGTGTTCCAGGTTATCAAGGATCTCGCGATCTTCTTTGCGATCCTTATCGCGGCGATTATTGCGGCCATCGCGACGGTTGTTGCGTCCAGAGTTGCGGCGGCTATCGCGTTTGTGTTCGCGCTTGCCTTTGTTCTCTTCGCTTTTTTCACCGCTGAAAATGCTGCTGATGGATCCAATCAGGCGTGACAAGAGTCCAGGCTTTTTGACGGGCTCTGGTGCTGGCTGGCTTGGGCTGCTGGGTTGCACCAATGGCTTGGGTGCATTAATCGGTTTTGCTTTGAAATCTTCTTCGTCTGATTTGGCTTCATCGGTGTGCGCTACGATTTTGTAGCTGGTTTCCAGTGTGCCTTCATCGTCGTCACGCAAGCGTTGAACCTCAAAGTGAGGGGTCATAAGCTCTGCGCTGGGTACAATGACTACGCGAGTGTTATTGCGGGATTCAATGCTTGAAATGGTTTTGCGTTTTTCATTCAGCAGGTAGGTAGCTACAGATACTGGACAAATTGCGCGAATTTCTGCGCTGCGCTCTTTTTGGGCTTCGTCTTCAACCAGGCGGAGGATTGATAGTGCCAAAGAGCGTGTGCCGCGGATGCTACCTACGCCATCACAGCGTGGGCAGATTTTGGAGTGGGTTTCGCCCAAAGAGGGGCGGAGGCGTTGGCGCGACATTTCCATCAGGCCGAAGCGTGAAATGCGGCCAATTTGCACGCGAGCACGATCCATCATGAGCGCATCGCGTACACGGTTCTCTACTTCACGTTGATTGCGTACAGGTTGCATGTCTATGAAGTCGATAACAATCAGGCCGCCCATGTCGCGCAGGCGCAACTGACGGGCAATCTCGTCAGCTGCTTCCAGGTTGGTTTGCAGGGCGGTTTCTTCGATGTCGCCGCCTTTTGTGGCGCGAGAAGAGTTGATGTCAATCGCAACCAGTGCTTCTGTGGCATCGATAACAATTGAGCCTCCAGATGGCAATTTAACTTCGCGCTGGAAGGCTGTCTCAATTTGGGATTCAATCTGGTAGCGGTTAAACAGGGGGATGTCGTCCTGATACAGCTTTACTTTACTGCGGTAGTTAGGCATTACTTGCTGGATAAAGCCTGCCGCCAAATCAAAAGCTTCTTTGTTGTCGACAATAACTTCGCCCACGTCCTGGCGCAGATAGTCGCGGATTGCGCGAATAATAACGTTACTTTCCTGGAACAGAAATGCGGGCGCGGGTGATGTTTTTGCGGCTGTTGCAATGGATTCCCACAGTTGCAGCAGGTAGTTAAGGTCCCATTGCAGTTCTTCAGAGCTGCGGCCCACGCCTGCAGTGCGGATAATTACACCCATGCCGTTGGGGACTTCTACTTCGCCAAGTGCATCTTTTAATTCGGCGCGGTCTTCCCCTTCAATACGGCGGGAGATGCCGCCTGCCCGAGGGTTATTGGGCATTAAGACCAGATAGCGGCCTGCAAGGCTGATAAAGGTGGTCAGTGCTGCGCCTTTGTTGCCGCGTTCTTCTTTATCGATTTGAACGATGACTTCGGTACCTTCTTTCAGTACATCTTTAATCTTGATGCGGCCGTCTGAATCGCCAGGGTTTTTGGTGAAGTATTCGCGGGATATTTCTTTGAGTGGCAGGAAGCCGTGGCGCTCTGCGCCGTAGTCAACAAATGCTGCTTCGAGGCTTGGTTCTACGCGGGTAATGCGGCCTTTATAAATGTTGGACTTCTTTTGTTCACGATTGCGGTTTTCAATATCCAAATCGTAAAGCCATTGTCCATCGACCAGTGCTACACGCAACTCTTCGGGTTGAGTTGCATTGATAAGCATTCTTTTCATGTGTTACCTAATTGTCTGTGGCGTGAGGCTGACATGACAATCATGGTTAACAAAATAATGTTCTGCGCAACCTGATGGACTAGCTCGCTACCTGAATATCTGGCTCGCGCTAGCGGTTGGAGGGGTTTACCTGTCGGCTTTGCGGCATATCGCTTTGCAGCGGCCACGCAAGCATTAATTGACCAGTTGGCCCATTTGGCTCATTCATAGTTGCCGGCACTATCCGGCTTTCCTATTTGAGGTATCAGTCGAGACGGTTTCCATCCGATGTGACTGGGTTACTCGCGCGTTAATCCAGCTTGATCAAGCTCAGGGGGAGAAGAATCCTCGCGGCTGTTGCTTGTATCAGCGTAAGGCCTTGTGGGCCGCGCTTTGATGATCGGTAACCTTTAACCCTGACTTCGGATAGGGGGCTTCATTATGCTCACTATCCGGAATTTGCAAATAGAACTTGCTTGAGTTCAGCAAAACAAAAAACTGTTAACAATGAGTTCAACATCAGTTGACGCAGTTGTTAAAGGCAAATGTCGAGTGTTCTCGATAGTTGCCGTTGTTTAGTTTCAATAAGGGAGTTGCACTTGTGTTTGTTTCGATGCCTCAAAAACAGGCTCCCTTGCTGTCAGCGGTATTTCCTATTGATGCGCCTAGTGTTGCGCGCTACCCGGAAACCAGCCTGTATCAGCCGCTTGACTATAGCAGCTCTGTTTGTGGGCGGCAATTAAATCAGTGTGTTAGGTGATTTTAGGTGTCTTGTGGTTTGGGTTGTTTTGCGTCTTCGAGTATCATGGCTGTATGAAAAAACACGAAAAACTGACTGCACAAACTAACGAAAGCTTGCCTCAGATCGAGGTTTCTATTGTTGAAATTGATTCTGACCAGGCTGGACAGCGGCTGGATAACTTTCTTATTGCTCGCTTGAAGGGTGTTCCTCGCTCGAAGATTTACAATGTCATTCGAAAGGGAGAGGTTAGGGTCAATAAAGGGAGGATAAAACCCGAATACAAGCTGATGGCGGGCGATTCCGTGCGAATTCCGCCCATTCGCACTGC
>JACCDS010106781.1_pt1 | contig 11933 bp, 8 predicted proteins | sample 7446441 | NCBI WGS metagenome assembly JACCDS01 (sample SAMN15323445, study PRJNA562643) | freshwater metagenome | isolation source: river surface water | place: USA:Blue River Watershed | collected 2017-08-17
ATCCGAATTTATAAATGATTGTTTTGAAAAATTTGGGAAGATTGAAAATATTTCAAATTTTAATGAACTTAAACAAATTCGATTATTGAATGGAAAATCAAAGTATTTTGACAAACACTACATTAAAGAGAAAGAATTACTGGAAGATTATTATAAAAACGACAAAATTTCGAAAGAATTCTTCCACTATTTCACTAAAATGTTTTGGTGTCTAATCAAGTTTAATGAACTAGAAGAAAAAATTATAAACCCAGAAACATTTTTGTCAATAGAAAACAGTTTTAAGGAATCAGAGGAGTTATTAAATATCGAAGGATATAAAGATTTGCTATGGAATTATGTTGAAAAATCAATAAAAAAAAGAGGTTTAAAAAATGATTTATATACTCAAATGGATTTCATTTCAAAAAATATTTCCAACCAAAAAATTATAGACTATTTATTATACTCAAATATTAATAGTTCATTAAATGATCCATTATTAAAAAAAGTAGTTAATGAAAAATCAATCGAACTATTTAGAAACAACTGCAAAAATCAAGTCTATCTTGACGCTATAAACCTTGATTTACAGCCAAAAAACACACCTACTATTTTGCAAAATATTATAAATAAACACAAAGGAAAATTAGTATTAGTTGATTTTTGGGCATCTTGGTGTATGCCTTGTCGAGAAGAATTTCCAAGCGAGAAGAAATTGATGGAAAAATATCCAAATGTAGCTTTTGTGTTTCTTTCTGTTGATAAAAGCAAAGCAGCGTGGCAAAAAGCAATGTCTCAATACCCAGACATTCTCACGAAAGAGAATAGTTATTTACTTATTAAGTCAGATAAAGATACATTACTAAAAAAGATAAATTTATCTACTATACCACGTTTTGTTCTATTTGGCAAAGAGGGTAAAATTATAAGTTTAGATGCTCCAAGACCTTCAAGTACAACTATTGAGAAATTATTAGATGACCATTTATAAAAACTCATAAATCGAAGATGCAATTATACTTTGGACACTAACATTAAAATCAGCATCTATCAAATTTTTACCTATTGTCTAGAAAAGAAGAAGTTAGTATATTTGTAAATCTAAAGAAGAAATAAACTTAAAAAAATAATACAAATGGAAGTTACAGGAAGAGTAAAAATGATTGACCAAACTAAAGAAGTGGGTTCAAATGGGTTCAGAAAAAGAGATATTGTTGTTACTACAGACGAACAATACCCACAACATATTTTGGTACAATTTGTTCAAGACAAATGTGACTTGCTAAACAGTTACCAAGTAGGTGACCAAGTAAAAATTGACATCAATTTGAGAGGTCGTGAATGGACAAATCAACAAGGGGAGACTTCTTACTTTAACACCATTCAAGGATGGAGAATTGGAAAAGTACAAACTGAAGCTCCTGCTGCAGCTCCACAAACTCCTCCTATGCCTACTGCAGAAACTTTTGCTCCAGCAACTAATTTAAATGAAGACGAACCAGACGATTTACCGTTTTAATCTTTATAAATATTCAAACAAACCCGACTCAAAAAGCGTCGGGTTTTTTTATTTACATTTGTAATTCACAAATACTACCAAGCGATGAACTGGGAACAACTTTTATCATTAAAAAGACAAGGCGACAAAGGCAAAAGATTACGCGTAGAACAAGACGATACCCGTCTGGGGTTTGAAGTGGATTACGACCGTATCATCTTTTCGGCTGCATTTAGAAGTTTGCAAGATAAAACCCAAGTCATTCCACTTTCTAAAACCGATTTTGTTCACACCCGCTTGACTCATAGCTTAGAAGTATCGGTAGTGGGGCGTTCATTAGGTCGATTGGTTGGAAAAAAAATACTAGAAAAATACCCTCATTTAAAAGAAGTTCACGGCTACCATATGACTGATTTTGGGGCAATTGTTGCCGCTGCTTCATTGGCACACGATATTGGAAATCCGCCTTTTGGCCATTCGGGCGAAAAAGCTATTGGCGAATATTTTTCTATTGGGAAAGGTCAACAATACAAAGACCAACTCACTCCAAAACAATGGCAAGATTTAATCGATTTTGAAGGCAATGCTAACGGATTCTCAGTACTAACAGCCAACCGTCCTGGAATTGAAGGTGGTTTACGAATTTCATTTGCTACATTGGGAGCATTTATGAAATACCCCAAAGAAAGTTTGCCTAAAAAGCCAACCAAAAATATTGCGGACAAAAAATACGGCTTCTTTCAAAGTGATAAAAATTTCTTTGAAGAAGTCGCAGCAGACATGGGGTTAATCCCTAATAAATCAGGAAAAGACATTGGATTTGAAAGACATCCTTTGGCGTATCTTGTGGAAGCGGCTGACGATATTTGTTACACCATTATTGATTTTGAAGACGGTATCAATTTAGGTTTAGTTCAGGAGGAATATGCCTTAGAATATTTAATCAAATTGGTTAAAGATTCAATTGACAGCGCTAAATACAGTACTTTAAATACAAAAGAAGACCGAATCAGTTATTTGAGAGCATTAGCCATCGGAAGTTTAATTAACGATGCCGTTCGCGTTTTTATTGAAAATGAAGAAGCCATTTTAGCTGGGAAGTTCCCGTATGCTTTGATGGATAAAAGCAAGTACAAAGCACAAATGGACGACATTATCAAATTGAGTGTGAAAAATATTTATCAAAGTAGTGAAGTCATCGAAAAAGAAATTGTAGGTTACCAAATTATCCAAACCTTATTGGATAAATTCATTTCGGCAATGAACAATAAATTCAACGGAACAGCTTCAAATTACGACCAATTGATTTTAAAAATGCTACCCGAAAAACACAATTTAGAAAAAGAAAATCTATACGACCGATTGTTGCACATTTGCCATTACGTTTCGATGCTCACTGATGGGAATGCGTTGGAATTATTTGAAACTATAAACGGTACTAAGAAATAATTTTACCACAAGAACAAATTCATTAAACACAGATTTCACAAATTTCATAAATCATTGTGATGAGAAATGACGTAGTAATCTATTTTACACCGCAGATTCGCAGATTTTTTTTTAAGTTTTACCACGAAGTAGCTAATATTATAAAAATCAAAGCTATTTTGTATTGATTAGCATCCGTTCCGATTTCTTAAAAATTTACTTTGCGAACTTTGTGCCTTCTTTGCGCACTTTGTGGTTAAATAACCGAATTAATGAATTACTTCACCCTTACAATAAAATAGTTCTTCTTACCACTTTGCAAAAGCACAAACTGGTTATTAATCAAATCGTTAGTTGAAAGTTGGTATGCTTCGGTTATTTTTTCTTTGTTTACCGAAATAGAATTGGCTGTTAAGGCTCTTCTCGCCTCTCCATTGGATTTAAAGAAACCTGTTTTTTCATTTAAAACCGTCACAATATCCAATCCGTTTTCGATTTCGCTTTTAGCAATTTCAGCCTGAGGAACTCCGTCAAAAACTTCTAAGAAAGTGGCTTCGTCCAATTGCTTCAAATCGGTTGCCGAAGCATTTCCGAAAAGAATATTTGACGCTTGAATTGCTTTGTCTAACTCCTCTTTTGAATGTACAAAAGTAGTTACCTCTTCGGCTAGTTTTCTTTGCAAGACTCTCAAATGAGGCGCTGCTTGATGCTCTGCAATTAAGGCTTCGATGGTTGCTTTATCTAAAAAGGTGAAAATTTTAATGTATTTTTCAGCATCCACATCGGTCGTATTCAACCAAAATTGGTAAAATTTATACACCGAAGTTTTATCCGCTGTCAACCACACATTCCCACCTTCCGATTTTCCAAATTTAGATCCGTCTGCTTTTGTAATCAAAGGACAAGTCATCGCGTAGGCTTTCGCTCCCTCTGCATTCATACGGCGCACTAATTCGGTTCCCGTTGTAATATTTCCCCATTGATCAGAACCTCCCATTTGCAGTAAACAGTTGTATTCTTTATGTAAATGATAAAAATCGTATCCTTGAATCAATTGGTAGGTAAACTCAGTAAACGACATCCCTTCGCCTTCGCCAGACAATCGTTTCTTTACCGAATCTTTTGCCATCATGTAGTTCACGGTAATACGTTTACCCACATCACGGGCAAAATTGATGAACGACAAATCCTTCATCCAATCGTAATTATTCACTAAAACAGGCGCGTTTACATCCTTCGAATTAAAATCCAAGAAACGAGAAAGTACCGCTTTGATGCCTTCTACATTGTGTGCCAAAGTAACTTCGTCCAACAAATTTCTCTCATCTGATTTCCCTGATGGGTCTCCAATCATTCCTGTTGCACCTCCTACTAAAGCAATCGGTTTATGTCCAAAATTTTTCAAATGAACTAACAATAAAATAGGCACCAAACTTCCAATATGCAACGAATCAGATGTCGGATCAAATCCAATATAGGTCGTTGTCATTTCTTTCAATAGTTGTTCTTCGGTTCCCGGCATGATATCATGAACCAACCCACGCCATTGTAATTCTTCTACTAAATTTTTCATTTTTATAATCAATTTGCGCAAAGATAGGAATTTCAATGGCAAAATTCAATGGCAATGTCAAACTCAAAAATCAATTGCAATTACAAAATTCAATCTCAAAATTCAATCTCAAAATTCAATTTGAAAATTCAATTTGAAAATAGATGGATAACTAGATTGCTTCGTCATTCCTCCTCGCAATAACAAAAAAATTGCTCCCTTATGGATTAGTGGCAATAGCAAAAAAAAGTATCTTTACCACATGATTTTAGTTACAGGTGGAACTGGTTTAGTGGGTGCGCATCTCTTACTCCATTTAGTGGAGCAAGGAGAACATGTGCGCGCTATGTATCGAACAACAAATTCGGTTGATAAAACCAAAGATTTATTTTCGCTCTACAACAAATCTCATTTATTCGAAAAAATCGAGTGGGTCCAAGGAGATATTCTTGACATCCCGACTTTGGAAATAGCCTTTCAAAATATTGAATCCGTTTATCATTGTGCTGCGATGATTTCTTTTGACCCAAAAGACGAAGATATCATTCGGAAAACTAATATTGAAGGAACGGCTAACATCGTGAATTTTTGCTTGGCATACAGAATCAAAAAAATGCTATTTGTGAGTTCGATTGCTGCTTTAGGAGATCCAACGCACACCAAAACTACAATTTCAGAAACCACCGAATGGAATCCAGAAAAACCCCATAGCGATTATGCCATCTCAAAATATGGTGCTGAAATGGAGGTTTGGCGTGGGCAACAAGAAGGTTTAGATGTTGTCATTGTTAATCCGGGAATTATTTTAGGTCCAGGATTCCCTGAGCAAGGAAGTGGGAAACTGTTTTCGGCTGTTGCCAAAGGATTGTCTTTTTACACACTAGGAACAACAGGATTTATTGCAGTTACTGATGTGGTCGAAGCAAGTGTCCAGTTGATGAATAGCGACGTCAAAAACGAACGATTTACATTGATTGAAAACAATTATTCGTTTCAAGAAATTCTAAACTGTATTGCTGATTGCATGCAGATGAAACGTCCTCAATGGCATGCTACTCCATTTATAATGAATCTATTTTGGAGAATGGATTGGATTTTAACTACTCTTTTCTTTCAAAAAAGAAAACTGTCTCGAGCTAGTGCCAAAGCCTCGTATTCGAAAAGTAACTATGATAATTCTAAAATAAAAAAGGTTTTGAATACTGATTTTAAACCAGTTAAAGAATACTGCAATCAAATACTAAAAATATAATTTTATGTCACAATTAACTGTACAAGCCACTATAACTGCGCCAGTTGCAACAGTTTGGGAATGCTGGACAAAACCAGAACATGTTACAAAGTGGAATTTTGCTAGCCCTGATTGGCATTGCCCAAAATCAACATGTGTATTAGAAGTAAATGGAGAATTTCATCATATTATGGCTGCTAAAGACGGCTCATTTGAATTCGATTTTTGGGGCAGATTCACTCAAATTGAAATAGAAAAACAACTCCAAATCGAGTTAGGCGATTCTCGAAAAGTAACGGTTCTTTTTGAAGCTAAAACCGATCAAACCACATTGATTACAGAACATTTTGAACCAGAAAATCAAAATCCGTTAGATCTCCAAGAAGCAGGTTGGCAGGCAATATTGAATAATTTTAAACAATATGTCGAAACTCAATTATAGATTTTGCCTCAAAGCCAATACGAATTAAGCAATAAAAATCGCTTTCCTTCAACAAATTAGATACAATAAGACATAAAAAAAGCCTCTCAAAAAATTGAGAGGCTTTATGTTGGTCTACTAGGACTCGAACCTAGAAAGACGGCACCAAAAACCGTAGTGTTACCATTACACCATAGACCATCAGTGCTGTTAAGCGAGTGCAAATTTAATACAAATTTTATTTTGCGCAAACTTTTAAATTATTTTTATCAAAAAAGTTTTAGGTTTAGGTCATATCTATCGGGAACCTATTAAAAACCAATTCATTACTACTCTATTATCAATAATAGAATTTTTTGTTAATGCTCCCTTGATTCCACAAAAAAATAGTTTCTTTGCATGATAAATAAAAAACCCTGTTTTAAAGATGAATAAGGCCGATTTCAATTTTAATAAATGGAATACTATTTTAGGTTGGTTTGCGTTTGCGATAGCATTAATAACCTACACCCTTACCGTTGAACCAACGATGAGTTTCTGGGATTGTGGAGAATATATTGCTACTGCCGCAAAATTAGAAGTAGGCCACCCACCTGGAGCACCTTTATTTCAAATGATTGGAGCATTCTTTGCCATGTTTGCTATTGACAAAGAACATATTGCCTTGATGGTTAATATGACCTCGGTCGTTTCGAGTGCATTTACCATTCTATTCTTATTTTGGTCTTCTAGTATGATTTTGAAAAAAATCATCGGTTCGTATAATGAAATCAACAAAGACAACTCAATTGTTATTCTTGGAAGTTCATTCGTAGGTGCTTTAGCTTATACTTTTTCAGATAGTTTTTGGTTCAATGCTGTGGAGGCCGAAGTATATGCTATGGCTTCTTTACTAATTGCCTTGCTGCTTTGGTTAGGCTTACGTTGGGAACAAGAAATGAATACCCCAAGAGGAGACAGATGGTTATTAATTATTTCGCTGGTGATTGGACTTTCTTTTGGAGTTCACTTTATGGCTTTATTGACCATACCTGCGATTGGATTTTTATATTTTTTCAAAAATTACAAAACGGTTACCGTTAAAAATTTCATTATAGCTAACATTGTAGTTGTTTCTATATTGTTGTTTATCTTTAAAATGCTATTGCCTTTAACCATGGCGTTTTTTGGTAAAACAGAGATTTTCATGGTCAACGAAATGGGACTGCCTTTCAACTCAGGAACCATCTTCGTAACCCTTTTATTAATTGCGTTTTTCTATTTTGGATTGCGTTATACCAAACAGAAAGGATTGGTTTTTTATAACACAATTATACTTTGTACATTGTTCATTTTAATAGGATTCTCTACTTGGATGATGTTGCCTATTCGTGCCAATGCTAATACGGTAATTAACGAAAATAAACCATCGGATGCTGCCGAAGTTCTTGCTTATTATAATAGAGAACAATATGGTGTAAATCCGCTTTTCTACGGTCCACAATATACAGAAACATTTAGCGGATTAGATAAAGAAAGACCTTATTTAGACAAAGCGCCTAACTATGAGCGAAACTATACCACTGGCAAATACGATATCACAAATAATTTTAAAAATGCTGAACAAAATAGCGATGATAATCAAAAAACTATTTTGCCTCGATTGTGGAGCACTGAGCATATTGAAAACTATATCAACTTTACCCATCCACCAGAATTCAAAATTAATTACGACTACCCTTTTGAAGAAGATTTAGCCAAATATGGAATCGATGCTAATAAACTAACCGAAGAAGAATACAATAAGGCGATTGCACAACTCAAAGGGGAGATTGAGAAAGTGGTTACTGAATTCAGACAAGCCTATGCGCAAAAACAAATTGACAATGATGGGTATGTAGCTTTCTTACGAAATTACGGCGACTATTTAATCATTGAAAAACCAACTACAGCAGATAATTTTAGCTTCATGTTTGAATACCAATTTGGGTACATGTACTGGAGGTATTTGATGTGGAATTTTGTAGGTCGTCAAAATGACATTCAAGGACGATACGACAATTTAAACGGAAACTGGATTAGTGGCATTCCGTTTATGGATAGTTTACACTTGGGTTCTCAAGACAATTTACCTTCAGATGTTTTAAATAACAAAGGTCGCAATGTATATTTCTTCTTACCTTTTATTTTAGGATTGATTGGTTTAATGTACCACGCAAGCAAAGATCGAAAAAGTTTTTATGTATTGCTTTCTTTATTTTTATTTACAGGAATTGCCTTAAAAATTTACTTGAACGAAAGACCTTTTGAGCCTCGTGAACGAGATTATGCACTAGTTGGATCTTTCTATGTATTTGCAATTTGGATTGGATTTGGTGTATATTCTCTCTATGAAAGTGCTAGAAACTACTTAACACCAAGAGTTGCAGGACCTGTTTTTATTATAGGAAGTTTGCTAGCAGCTCCAGTACTTATGGCTGCGCAAAACTGGGATGACCATGATCGTTCAGACCGATACACTGCAGTAGCTATGGCTAAAGCGTATCTAAATTCATGCGATAAAAACGCTATTTTATTTACTATTGGAGATAATGACACCTTCCCTCTCTGGTATGCTCAAGAAATAGAAAAATACCGTACCGATGTAAAAATTGTCAACACAAGTCTTTTTATGACCGATTGGTATATTGACCAAATGAAAATGAAAAGCTATGAGTCTAATCCTCTTCCTATTTCATTCAATCATAATGAATATGTGGGTGACAAATTGGATTATGTAGCACATATCCCAAAAATTGAGACTAGATGGGACGTGAAAGACTTTATTGCCTTTATCAAAAATCCAAAATCAACAGTAGAGATGCAAAATGGACAAATCATTCATTTTTATCCAACAAATAAAATCAGAATTCCTATTGACAAAAACACCATTATTAAGAATAAAGTGGTGAGTCCACAGTATAACGATTCTATTGTTTCGGCTATTGACATCGACATCAAGGGAAGTGCTATTTACAAAAACCGACTAATGATGTTGGATCTTGTTGCCAACAATAACTGGAAAAGACCCATCTATTTTAGCGGAGGTGCTTTTGATAGTGACGACTACCTTTGGATGAAAGAATACCTTCAATTGGAAGGAATGGTTTATAAACTAGTTCCTGTTAGAACACCTTTAGACAAAGATGCTAGCCAAATTGATATGGGACAAATTGACTCCGAAATTATGTACAACAAAGTAATGCAATGGGATTGGGGTAACAGTGAAAGTAATGCAATATACCACGACCCTGAAACCCGAAGAAATAGTATTACTTACCGCATGAATTTATCTCGACTAATGGAGCAACTCATCAAGGATGGTAAAAAAGACAAGGCAAAAAAAGTGATTGATCTTGCTATGACTAAAATGCCAGTTGATAAATTTGATTATTATTCTTTAGTTGATCCCTTTGCCAAAGGATATTACGAAGTGGGTGAAAAAACTAAGGCAAGACAACTACTTGTGCAATTAAGTAAAAAATACACCGAAAATCTTGATTATTACGGCCAATTATCTGCTTCTGAGCAAATAGATATTGCTTCAGAAATAATCACTGATATTGAACGCTACAGAGGGTTACTTGATATTATGAAGGAAAGTGGCGACACCGTATTTTATAATCAATCCAAAAAAACATTCAACACTTATATTAGTATCTTTGAACGTTTTGGACGAAAAAAAGAATAAAAGAACTCAATCCAATAAAAAAGCAGCACTTGGTGCTGCTTTTTTATTGGATTCGTTAGAATAAGCTTCTTTACTGTTTTTGTAACTAGCTTTTCATTTTTTTCTCGTTGAACTTTTTCTTTTTTGCTTCTATTTTGATTAAAGCCTTTGCTCTATTTTTATCTTTCTCAATTCTTTTTACCACTTCTTCGTACATAATTTTATAATTCTTATAATCGGAAGCGTAGTACACATTATTCTGTGCTAATTGCAAACTATCTACCCCATATTTCTTATAAATAAACTGTTTGGGATGGATTTGATTAGAATCCAGCACTGCAGGATTTTGATACTTGATTGCTTCTAGTAAAGCTAAATCATACATAATGTTCACCATCTTTGATTTCTCAATAAGATGCTTTGGTTGTTTGACAACATCCTCTTTACACCCTAAAAAGGTCAAAATCGCTAAAAATGGCACTACCTTTTTCATCCTAAATTATCTATTAAATAACAATCGTTTTCCTGCACGAATGTCTTTTACTTTAAAAGCATTATATACTAACTGTCCATTTACAAAAGTATGCGTAATTCTTGATTTAAAAGTATAGCCTTCAAATGGTGACCAACCGCATTTAGACAAAATATTTTCTTTTTTTACACCCCAAGGTAATCCCGCATTGACAATAACCAAATCCGCATAATAGCCTTCTTTGATGAATCCGCGTTTTTCAATTTTGAAAATTTTTGCTGGATTATGACACATTTTCTCTACTATCTTCTCAATGCTTATTTTACCTTGATGATATGCCTCAAACAAAGCGACCACAGCGTGTTGTACTAAGGGGCCTCCAGAAGGCGCATTCAAATACAATTGTTGTTTTTCTTCCAAAGTATGAGGCGCATGATCAGTAGCAATTACATCGATTCTATCATCTAATAGTGCCTTCCATAATGCGTCTCTATCTTCTGCCGTTTTCACGGCTGGATTCCATTTGATAAAATTCCCTTTAGTTGCATAATCTTCATTAGTAAACCATAGATGATGTACGCAAACTTCGGCTGTGATTTTTTTGTCTTCCAATGGAATTTTATTGGTAAACAAATCCATTTCTTTAGCCGTTGACAAATGAAATACATGCAAACGCGCTCCAGTCTTTTTTGCCAAAGCAATTGCTTTAGAAGACGAAAGGTAACATGCTTCTGTGCTTCGTATTAAATGATGGGCAGTAACCGGAATATCCTCACCATATTGCTCTTTGTATTGAACTAAATTATTCTTAATCGTTGTTTCATCTTCACAATGCACCGCAATCAACATAGGAGTACTTGAAAAAATACGTTCTAATGTAGCTTCGTTATCCACTAACATATTCCCGGTAGAGGAGCCTAAAAATATCTTGATACCTGCTACATTTTTGGGATTAGTTTTTAGAACTTCTTCTAAATTATCATTGGTAGCTCCCATCATAAACGAATAATTCGCAAATGATTTTCGGGAAGCAATCTCGTATTTTTCTTCTAAAATTTCTTGAGTAACGGCATTCGGAACCGTATTGGGTTGTTCTATAAAAGAAGTAATTCCTCCCGCTACAGCAGCTCTTGATTCAGATTCGATATCACCTTTGTGCGTAAGTCCTGGCTCTCTAAAATGTACTTGATCATCAATCGCCCCTGGAATTAAATAATTCCCTTCGGCATCCACAATTTTACATTCTGCTGATTTAGGACTAATTGTTTCTGCGATCTCTACAATTAAGTCATCCTCAATTAAAACATCGCCCTCAAAAATTACCCCTTCATTTACTATTTTGGCATTCTTAATTAAAACCCTATTCATTCTACTTTCTCTTATAATGTATTGACTAATCTTTTTAATCGAAGTGCGATAACCCCAAAAACCGCCTCTACGATAATGGAATTACTCATTTTTGATTGTCCTTTGGTTCTATCGGTAAAAATGATAGGTACCTCGGTTATTTTAAAATTTTTACAAAAAGTTCGGTATTTCATTTCGATTTGAAATGCATAACCTACAAATTTGATTTGATCTAAATTGATACACTCTAAAACCTGTCTTTTATAACAAACAAATCCTGCAGTAGCATCATGAATTTTCATTCCAGTAATTAA
>JACCDS012184826.1_pt1 | contig 11933 bp, 6 predicted proteins | sample 7446441 | NCBI WGS metagenome assembly JACCDS01 (sample SAMN15323445, study PRJNA562643) | freshwater metagenome | isolation source: river surface water | place: USA:Blue River Watershed | collected 2017-08-17
CTGCAGGGTGCAGTGCACATCGTCAACGCCCTGCACGCCCTGAATGCCGATTACAAGAAGATCACCTCCAAGGTCGAAGGCATCACCCACCCGTATCTGAACGTCGGCCAGATCAGCGGCGGCACCAACACCAACGTCATGCCCGGCAAGGTCGTCTTCAAGCTCGACCGCCGCATGATTCCCGAAGAGAGCCCGGCCGAGGTGGAAGCCAGCATCCGCAAGACCATTGCGGACGCGGCCGCCAGCTTCAACCCGCCCCGTGGCGGCAAGCAGCTCAAGGTGGATATTCGCCGCATCCTGCTGGCCAATGCCATGGTGCCGCTGGCGGGCAACCAGCCCCTGGTCGATGCGATCCAGAAGCACGGCGGCGAACTGTTTGGCGAGCCCATCCCGGCTGTCGGTACCCCGCTCTACACCGATGTGCGCCTGTATGTGGAACGCGGCATTCCCGGCGTGATCTACGGCGCAGGCCCCCGCACCGTGCGCGAATCCAACGCCAAACGTTCGGACGAGCATGTGCAGCTCGAAGACGTGCGCCGGGCGACCAAGGTCGTGGCACGCACCTTGCTGGACTTGTTGAGCTGAAGTGACGGCACTGGACCGGCAACAACCGCGCGTTCCAGAGACAATACGCACCTGTACCCGGCCAGGTTTTCTCCGTCTCTGACGGAACTGAACCTCCGCACCACACGGGCGGCTGTGCCCCACAGCCGCCCGTGCACTTTTGTCTGACAAGGATTTCCCCATGCGCCCCAGCCTGTGGCCTGCCGCTCTGCCCACGCCCGCCCGCACTGCTCCCCGACACCTTCATCTCGCCACACTGGCGCTGTCCTGCGCCCTGTTGCTGGTCGCCTGCGGCAAGGAGCAGCCAGGTCCTGGCCAGATGCCTCCGCCCCCCGTGGGTGTGGTGACCGTGACCCCGACCTCGGTGCCGATTGAAGTCGAGCTGTCGGGCCGTCTGGAGCCGATCCGCACCGCACAGGTGCGCGCTCGCGTGACCGGCGTGGTGCACAAGCGCCTGTTTGCCGAAGGCGCGCTGGTGCAGGCGGGGCAAAGCCTGTACCGCATTGATCCGGCGCCCTACCAGGCAGCACTCGAGAGCGCACTGGCCGCTGAAGCCAAGGCCGAATCAGCCATGGCGCAGACACAGTCGGCACTGGAACGCAATCGCGCCCTGTTTGACTCACGCATGATCAGCGCGCTGACATGGGACGCTGTGCGCAACAGCCACCGCGCTGCAATGGCCGACGTGGCTGCTGCCAAGGCGGCCGTGCAGCAAGCCCGGCTGAACGTGGAATACGCCTCGGTGCTGGCCCCGATCAGCGGGCGCATTGGCCGCTCGCTGGTGACCGAGGGCGCTTTGGTCAGTCAGCTTGAGGCCACCCAGCTCGCCACCATCCAGCAAGTCGACACGCTGGTGGCCAACTTCACCCAATCGGCCAGCGAGGCCATGCGCATCCAGCGCGCCATCGCTGCGGGCGAACTCAAGGGCAGCACATCCGCCCAGGTCAAGGTGCTGCTCGAAGACGGCAGCACTTACCGCCTGCCGGGTCGCCTGATGTTTGCCGACATCGCGGTGGACCCAGCCACCGGCCAGGTCACGCTGCGCGCCGAAGTGCCCAACCCCAAGGGCGAACTGCTGCCCGGCCTGTTTGTGAAGGTGCGCTTGCAGGTGGCGCGCAGCGAGCAGGCCATGGTGCTGCCACAGCAGGCGGTCACGCGCGGCACGTCCGAAGACACAGTGCTGGTCGTCGGCGCCGATGGCCAGGTCAGCAAGCGCCCGGTGCAGCTGGGCGGCATGCTGGGGGATGCCAGCAACCCGGCTGGCCCGCAGTGGGTGGTGAGCAGCGGCCTCAAGAGTGGTGAACAGGTGGTGGTGGACGGCTTCCAGAAAATACGACCCAAGGCCCCGGTGAACCCGGTGCCCTGGCAGCCTGCCGCGGCACCAGCCGTTGCCGCGTCGTCACCCGCACCTGCATCCACATCTGCAGCCAAGTAAGCGCAGGAAGTCCCTCATGAATTCCCGGTTCTTCATCGACCGGCCCATCTTTGCATGGGTCATTGCCCTTTTCATCGTGGTGCTGGGCGCAGCCGCCATCACCCGCCTGCCCGTGGCGCAATACCCCACGGTGGCGCCACCCTCCATCGTCATCAACGCGGTCTACCCCGGCGCTTCGGCGCAGGTCATGGAAGACAGCGTGCTCTCCGTCATCGAGCAGGAACTCAACGGCTCGCCCGGCCTGATCTACATGGAAGCCGCGGCCGATGCCAGCGGCACCGGCACGCTCACGGCCACCTTCGAGCCCGGCACCGACGTGGCCGTGGCGCAGATCGAGGTGCAAAACCGCCTCTCGCGCGCCACGCCGCGCCTGCCCAGCGCCGTGGTGCAGCAAGGCGTGCGGGTGGACAAGGCCCGCTCGAACTTCCTGATGTTCGTGATGCTGACCTCCACCAATGCCAACTGGGACCCGGTGGCGCTGGGCGACTACGCCGTGCGCAACATCCAGCCCGAACTGCTGCGGGTGCCCGGTATCGGCCAGGTGCAGCTCTTTGGCACCGAAAAAGCCATGCGCGTGTGGATCGACCCGCAAAAACTGCAGGGCGTGGGCCTGTCGGCCAACGATGTGAACAACGCCATCCGTGCGCAGAACCTGCAGGTCTCGGCGGGCAGCATCGGGGGCCTGCCCAGCGTGGCCGGGCAAACCCAGTTCGCCACGCTCAAGGTCAACGGCCAGCTCTCCAGCGTGGAGCAGTTTGGCCATATCCTGCTGCGCGCCAATGCCGACGGCTCCAGCGTTCGCCTGCGTGACGTGGCCCGCATCGAAGTCGCGGGCCAGGCCTATGTCTCGTCCTCGCGCCTGAACGGCATGCCCGCCACCGGCCTGGGCATTCAGCTCTCGCCCACGGGCAACGCACTGGCCGCCGCCACGGGCGTGCGCGAACGCATGGCCGAGCTGCAAAAGTACATGCCCGAGGGCGTGAGCTACGAGGTGCCCTACGACAGCTCCAAGTTCGTGCGCATCTCCATCCACGAGGTGGTCAAGACCCTGCTCGAAGCCATCGTGCTGGTGTTCATCGTGATGCTGGTCTTCCTGCAAAACATCCGCTACACCCTGATCCCGACCATCGTGGTGCCGGTGGCCCTGCTGGGCACCTTTGGCGTCATGCTGGCCATGGGCTTTTCGATCAACGTGCTCACGCTCTTTGGCATGGTGCTGGCCATCGGCATCCTGGTGGACGACGCCATCGTGGTGGTGGAAAACGTCGAGCGCATCATGGCCGAAGAAGGCCTGTCGCCGCGCGAAGCCACCATCAAGGCCATGGGCCAGATCACGGGCGCCATCATCGGCATCACCGTGGTGCTGATTTCGGTGTTCGTGCCCATGGCCTTCTTCAGCGGCTCGGTGGGCAACATCTACCGCCAGTTCTCGCTGGCCATGGTGGCGTCCATGGTGTTCTCGGCCACGATGGCGCTGTCGCTCACGCCCGCGCTGTGCGCCACGCTGCTCAAACCGGTGTCGCCGGACCATCACCACAAGAAAGGCTTTTTTGGCGCCTTCAACCGCCGCTTCAAGCAAGCCACCCATGGCTACGAAGCGGGCGTGGCCCGCATCCTGCCCAAGGCCGGACGCTGGCTGCTGGTGTATGGCGCCATCGTGGCGGCGGCTGCCTTCATGTACCAGCGGCTGCCCAACTCATTTTTGCCCAACGAAGACCAGGGCTACCTGATCGTCAACGTGCAACTGCCGCCGGGGGCCGCCCGCGAACGCACCGAAGCCGTGATGCAGAAGGTCGAGCAGTTCTTCCTCGGCCAGCCCGAGGTGGACAAGGTGGTGGGCGTGCTGGGCTTTTCCTTCTCGGGCTCGGGTCAGAACGCCGCGCTGGCCTTTGTGCCGCTCAAGCCCTGGGACGAGCGACCGGGCAAGGAACACAGCGCGCAGGCGCTCGCTGGGCGCGCTTTCGGCGCCCTCATGGGCATCCGTGACGCCTTCATCTTCCCGCTGTCTCCACCACCCATTCCTGAATTGGGCACGGCCACCGGCTTCAACTTCCGCCTGCAGGACCGCGCAGGCATGGGCCACGACGCCCTGCTCGCCGCGCGCAACCAGTTGCTGGGCATGGCCATGCAGAGCAAGGTGCTGCAAGGCGTGCGCCCAGACGGGCTGGAAGACGCGCCACAGCTGCAGCTGGACATCGACCGCGAACGCGCCGCCGCCATGGGCGTGGGCTTTGACGCGATCGGCAACGTACTGTCGACCGCGCTGGGCTCGGCCTACATCAACGACTTCCCCAACGCCGGGCGTCTGCAGCGCGTGATCGTGCAGGCCGAGGCCCGCGCCCGCATGCAGCCCGACGACGTGCTGCGCCTGACGGTGCCGGGCAACAAAGGCCAGCTGGTGCCGCTGTCGGCGATTGCCAGCGTGCGCTGGGTCACCGGCCCCATCCAGACCGTGCGCTACAACGGCTACCCCGCCATGAAGATCGGTGGCGACGCCGCCCCCGACTATTCCACCGGCGACGCCATGGCCGAGATGGAGCGCCTGGCCGCTCAGCTGCCCCAAGGCTTTGGCTACGAATGGACGGGCCAGTCGCGTGAGGAAAAACTCTCGGGTGCTCAAGCGGGCATCCTGCTGGCGTTCTCAATGCTGGCGGTGTTCCTGTGCCTGGCGGCGCTGTATGAAAGCTGGAGCATCCCGATGGCGGTACTGCTGGTGGTGCCGCTGGGTGTGGTGGGTTCGCTGGTCGGCGTGTGGCTGCGCGGCATGCCCAACGACGTGTACTTCAAGGTCGGGCTGATCACCATCATCGGCCTGTCGGCCAAGAACGCGATCCTGATCATCGAGTTCGCCAAGGACCTGCAGGCCGAAGGCAAGGGCCTGATCGAGGCCACGCTGCAAGCCTGCCACCTGCGCTTTCGGCCGATCATCATGACTTCCTTCGCTTTCATCCTGGGCGTGCTGCCCCTGGCGATTGCCAGCGGCGCGGGCTCGGCCAGCCAGCGTGCGATTGGCACCGGCGTGATGGGCGGCATGGTCACGGCCACGGTGCTGGCGGTGTTTCTGGTGCCGGTGTTCTTTGTGGTGGTGCGGCGGCTGTTCCCGGCCACGGGACATGAGGCGCCGCACGGCACCAGCATCGGCTCGGCCGCGACCGATGCGGCCCTGGCCGATCTGCAGGCACCAACGGCCAAGCCCTGATCTTGGATCCCACAAAAGGGCCGGACGGTGTCCGGCCCTTTTCTTTGCCTGGACCTCAAGGGTTAACCCTGATCTGGCCACCGGATATTTTGTATACAGTTCCGCACACAAAGCTGCACAGTTCTAGCGGCTTTGGGTTCTTCCCCACCGTTTATTTCCAGGAGATGACTCCATGACAACCTCCACCCATCCGGTCGACGAGCGCCTGCCCTCGGGCAAGCTCGCTGCACTCGGTCTGCAACACGTGCTGGTGATGTATGCCGGTGCCGTGGCCGTGCCGCTGATCATTGGCCGCGCCCTCAAGCTCAGCCCCGAAGACGTGGCGTTCCTGATCTCGGCCGACCTGTTCTGCTGCGGTCTGGTCACCCTGATCCAGTCGCTGGGCGCCACCCAGTGGTTCGGCATCCGCCTGCCCGTGATGATGGGCGTGACCTTTGCCGCCGTGGCCCCGATGGTGGCCATGGCCAACGCCAATCCGGGCACCGCAGGCGCGCAGCTCATCTTCGGTTCCATCATCGGCGCGGGGGTGATTTCCATCCTGATCGCCCCGGCGGTCAGCCGCATGCTGCGTTTTTTCCCGCCGGTGGTCACCGGCACCATCATCGCGGTGATCGGCATCAGCCTGATGCGCATCGGCATCAACTGGATTTTTGGCAACCCCTTCGGCCCCACCGCGCCGAGCATCGTGACGCCTGAGCACAAGCAATGGCTGGACGCAGCAGCAGCGGCTGCCAGCGCCCCCGGCTCCACGCTGCCTGCCGTGCCCAAGGACCTGGCCCTGCTGCCCAAAATGCCCAACCCAAAGTACGCCGACCTGACCGGCGTGGGCATTGCCGCCATCGTGCTGGCGTCGATCCTGCTGATCGCACGCTACGCCAAAGGCTTTGTGGCCAACATCTCGGTGCTGCTTGGCATCGTGATCGGTGGCGTCGTGGCCACCGCCATGGGCCTGATGAACTTCGACAAGGTCGGCAAGGCCGCCTGGTTTGATGTGGTCACCCCCTTCCACTTTGGCATGCCCGTGTTCGACCCGATGCTGATCCTGACCATGACCCTGGTCATGGTCGTGGTGATGATCGAATCGACCGGCATGTTCCTGGCCCTGGGTGAGATGACCGACAAGAAGGTGGATCAGGCGGCGCTGTCGCGCGGTCTGCGCACCGACGGTCTGGGCACCCTGCTGGGCGGCATCTTCAACACCTTCCCCTACACCAGCTTCTCGCAGAACGTGGGTCTGGTCGCCGTCACTGGCGTCAAGAGCCGCTTTGTCTGCGTGGCCGGTGGCCTGATCCTGCTGGCCCTGGGCCTGGTGCCCAAGATGGCGGCCCTGGTCGAGTCCCTGCCCACCGTGGTGCTGGGTGGCGCGGGTCTGGTGATGTTCGGCATGGTGGCTGCCACCGGCATCCGCATCCTGGGCGGCGTGGACTTCAAGAACAACCGCTTCAACGCCCTGGTCGTGGCCATCTCGATCGGCATCGGCATGATCCCGCTGATCGCCCCCAACTTCAAGCAGTGGATGCCGCATGGCCTGCACCCGCTGATCGAGTCGGGCATCCTGCTGGCTTCCATCAGCGCCGTGCTGCTGAACCTGTTCTTCAACGGCGCCAGCGCGGACAGCCGCGATGCGATTGAAGCGGCCAAGCAAGCTGAAGCGCACTGAAGCCTCCAGCCCGTTGCAGCAAAGGCCAATCCAAACGGATTGGCCTTTTGCTTTTTAGGGGGGTAATCCGCAGGACTTCGGCCCGCCAAATGGGTTACCCTGCACTGTGTGGCTCCATGCCACACCAGAACAGAGACACCCCACATGAGCCAGAACCTTTCCCCCGCCGAACAAGCCCTGCGCGACGCCGCCCGTGACTACCACCGCCTGCCCACACGCGGCAAGATTTCGGTCACCCCCACCAAGACCCTGTCCAACCAGCGCGACCTGTCGCTGGCCTATTCGCCGGGCGTGGCCTACCCCTGCCTGGACATCCAGGCCGACCCGAGCAAGGCGTTTGACTACACCTCGCGCGGCAACCTGGTGGCCGTGATCACCAACGGCACCGCGGTGCTGGGCCTGGGCGACATCGGCCCGCTGGCGGGCAAACCCGTCATGGAAGGCAAGGGCTGCCTGTTCAAAAAGTTTGCGGGCATCGACGTCTTTGACATCGAACTGGCCGAGCGCGATCCGGACAAGCTGGTCGACATCATTGCCGCCATGGAGCCCACGCTGGGCGGCATCAACCTCGAAGACATCAAGGCGCCCGAGTGCTTCTACATCGAGAAGAAGCTGCGCGAGCGCATGAACATTCCGGTCTTCCACGACGACCAGCACGGCACCGCCATCATCTCGGCCGCCGCCATGCTCAACGGTCTGGAACTGGTGGGCAAGGACATCGGCCAGGTCAAGGTGGCCGTCTCGGGCGCAGGTGCTGCAGCCATCGCCTGCCTGGACGTGTTTGTGGGCCTGGGCATCAACCCCAAGAACGTGTTCGTCTGTGACTCCAAGGGCGTGATCTACGAAGGCCGCGCAGGTGGCTACGACGAATCCAAAGCCCGCTACGCCCAGAAGACCGAGGCCCGCACTCTGGCCGATGCGGTCAAAGGCGCCGATGTGTTCCTCGGCTGCTCCGCCCCGGGTGTGATGACCGCCGAGATGGTCAAGACCATGGCCGATCAGCCCATCATCCTGGCGCTGGCCAACCCGGAGCCCGAGATCCGCCCCGAGCTGGCCAAGGCGGTGCGGCCGGACTGCATCATCGCCACCGGCCGCAGCGACTACCCGAACCAGGTCAACAACGTCCTGTGCTTCCCCTACATCTTCCGTGGCGCGCTGGACTGCGGCGCCACCAAGATCACCGAAGCCATGAAGCTGGCCTGCGTGCGCCAGATCGCCGATCTGGCCAAGGCCGACATCAGCGAGGAAGTGGCCCACGCCTACCCGGGCAAGCAGCTGTCCTTTGGTCGCGACTACCTGATCCCGACCCCGTTTGACTCGCGCCTGATCCTGCGCATCGCCCCTGCCGTGGCCCAGGCCGCCGTCGAGTCGGGCGTGGCCACGCGCCCGATCACCGACATGGACGCCTACCGCCAGCAGCTGCAAAGCTTCGTCACGCAGACCGGCATCCTGATGCGTCCGATCTTCAACGCCGCCAAGGCCGTGCCGCAGAACCTCAAGCGCGTGGCCTATGCCGACGGTGAAGACGAGCGTGCGCTGCGCGCCGCCCAGATGGCGATTGACGAAAAAATCGCCCACCCGATCCTGATCGGCCGCCCCGCCGTGATCGCCGCCCGCATCGAAAAAGCGGGTCTGCGCATGCGCCTGGGCGTGGATGTGGAGAACGTCAACCCCGAAGAAGACGCCCGTTTCCGCCAGTACTGGGAGCACTACCACCAGCTCATGAAGCGCAATGGCGTCACCCCCGCAGTGGCCAAAGCCACGGTGCGCCGCTCCAACACGGTCATTGGTTCGCTGATGGTGGCCCTCAAGGACGCCGACGCCCTGATCTGCGGCCTGGCGGGCAGCTACATGACACACCTGGAGCGCATCGACTCGATCCTGGGACGCCGCAGCGGTGTGAACAACTACGCCGCCGTGAACGCGCTCATGACGCCGCGTGGCCCGCTGTTCATCACCGACACCTATGTGCATGAAGAGCCCAGCGCCGAGCAGCTGGCCGAAATCGCCGCCATGGCCGCAGCCGAAATCCAGCGCTTTGGCATCGTGCCCAAGGTGGCCTTCCTCTCGCACTCGACCTATGGCTCGTCCAAACGCGCAGGCGCCCGCAAGATGCGCCTGGCGCGCGACCTGTTCGTGGCCCAGCACCCGGACATCGAATGCGATGGCGAACTGCACGGCGATGCGGCCCTCGACCCCGAGATCCGCAACGTCTACATGGAAGACAGCACCCTGACAGGCTCGGCCAACCTGCTGGTCTGCCCCAATCTGGACGCCGCCAACATCCTCTACAACGTGCTCAAGACCACCACCAGCGGCGGCGTGACCGTAGGCCCGATCCTGATGGGCACGGCCGGAACGGCGCACATCCTGACCCCGGCCGCCACGGTGCGGCGCGTGTTCAACATGACGGCCGTGGCTGCTGCCAACCAGCTCGCCTGACGAGCCAGGCGCCATTCTGGTGCAGTCCAAACGTGGCCAGCACCAGAACAGTGAACTCCTAAGGGACGACCCTGACAAACCGCGTCAGGGTCGTCCCCGATAATGGGCATTGAACTTGCTTCGCAAGATGTACCGTTTATTTGCCCAGGAGTCCCCATGAACAAGCGCGCTTTCATCAAGACCACCGCCCTGCTGGCGGCTGCTGCCGCCTTCGGCACGGCACAGGCCCAGACCACGCCCATCAAGTTCCAGCTCGACTGGCGTTTTGAAGGCCCATCCGCACTGTTCCTGGTGCCCGCAGCCAAAGGCTATTTCAAGGACGCCAAGCTGGATGTGACAGTGGACGCAGGCAACGGCTCCGGCGGCGCCGTCACCCGCGTGGCCTCGGGCACCTACGACCTGGGCTTTGCCGACCTGGCCGCCCTGATGGAATTCCACGCCAACAACCCCGACGCCCCCAACAAGCCGGTGGCCATCATGATGGTCTACAACAACACCCCGGCATCGGTCATGGCCCTCAAGAAGTCGGGCATCAAGAGCCCGGCCGACCTGACCGGCAAAAAGCTCGGCGCCCCGGTGTTTGACGCTGGCCGCCGCGCCTTCCCGATCTTTGCCAAGGCCAACGGCATTGGCAACGTCGCCTGGACCGCCATGGACCCGCCGCTGCGCGAAACCATGCTGGTGCGCGGCGATGTGGACGCCATCACCGGCTTCACCTTCACCTCGCTGCTCAACATCGAAGCCCGCGGCGTCAAGGCCCAGGACGTGACCGTGCTGCAGTACCCCGACTACGGCGTGAAGCTGTACGGCAACGCCATCATCGCCACGCCCAAGATCCTCAAGGAAAACCCGGCCGCCGTGAAAGCCTTCCTGGCCGCCTTCACCAAAGGCGCCAAGGATGTGATCACCGACCCGGCCAAAGCGATTGAGTCCGTGAAGGCCCGCGACGGTATCATCAACACCGAACTGGAAACCCGCCGCCTCAAGCTGGCCATCGACACTGTGATCAACAGCGCCGACGCCCGCGCCGAAGGCTTCGGCCAGGTCAACGGCGCCCGCCTGTCGCTGATGGCCTCGCAAGTGTCGGACGCCTTCAACACCAAGACACGCGTCAAGGTGGACGACATCTGGAATGGCTCTTTCCTGCCTTCCGCCAAAGACCTGGACATCCTGCCCAAGGGCAAGAAGTAATCGCCCGGGCGCTGTACGAGCGCCCTTCGTTTTTGCATCCGGGCCGCATGCGGCCCGTTCTTGACTTTGCATCAGGACTTCATCCATGTCCCAAGACGCTTTCGTCGATTTCCAGAACGTCTGGCTCGCCTACAACGACGCCCTGCTGGCCCAGAACCACTTCGCGGTGGAAGACATCAACCTGCAGGTGCGTCAGGGGGAATTCATTGCCATCGTCGGCCCCTCGGGCTGCGGCAAATCGACCTTCATGAAGCTCACCACCGGCCTGAAGATGCCCAGCAAAGGCCGCATCCTGGTCGATGGTCAGCCTGTCACTGGCCCGCTCAAGATCAGCGGCATGGCCTTTCAGGCGCCTTCGCTGCTGCCCTGGCGCACCACGCTCGACAACGTGCTGCTGCCCTTGGAGATAGTCGAACCCTACCGTTCGCACTTCAAGCAAAAGAAAGACGAGTACGTGGCCCGCGCCCGCAAGCTGCTGCAGACCGTTGGCCTGGGCGGCTATGAAGACAAGTACCCCTGGCAGCTGTCGGGCGGCATGCAGCAGCGTGCGAGCATCTGCCGCGCGCTGATCCACGAGCCCAAGATGCTGCTGCTCGACGAGCCCTTTGGCGCGCTCGATGCCTTCACCCGCGAAGAACTCTGGTGCACCCTGCGCGACCTCTGGACCGAGCAGCGCTTTAACGTGATCCTGGTCACGCACGACCTGCGCGAGTCGGTCTTCCTGGCCGACACGGTCTATGTGATGAGCAAGGGCCCGGGCCGCTTCGTGGTCAAGCGCGAGATCGACCTGCCCCGCCCGCGCGACCTGGAGGTGACCTACACCCCTGAATTCACCAACATCGTGCACGAGCTGCGTGGCCACATCGGCGCCATGCGCAAGAGCGGCGCCGTCATCAACCAGTAAGAGCAGGCCTGACCATGAACAAGAAAACCCTCGAACGCTGGTCCTCCTGGATCCTGCTGGCCATCACGCTCGTCATCTGGGAATTGCTCTGCCGTGCTTTCAATGTCTCGGAATTCATCTTTCCGAGTCCTTCGCGCATCTGGCAGCAGTTCATGGAATTCAAGGACGTGATCGCCGGCCACGCCTGGCGCACCTTCTGGGTGACCATGGCCGGATTCGGCATCGCCATCGTAGTGGGCGTGCTGCTGGGCTTCGTGATCGGCAGCTCGCGCATCGCCTATGCGGCCGTCTACCCGCTCATGACCGCGTTCAATGCTTTGCCCAAGGCCGCCTTTGTGCCGATTCTGGTGGTCTGGTTCGGCATCGGCATCGGCCCGGCCATCCTCACCGCCTTCCTGATCAGCTTCTTTCCGATCATGGTCAACATCGCCACAGGTCTGGCCACGCTCGAACCTGAGCTCGAAGACGTGCTGCGCGTGCTGGGCGCCAAACGCTGGGACGTGCTCATCAAGGTGGGCCTGCCGCGCTCCATGCCCTA
>JACCDS011078462.1_pt1 | contig 11932 bp, 14 predicted proteins | sample 7446441 | NCBI WGS metagenome assembly JACCDS01 (sample SAMN15323445, study PRJNA562643) | freshwater metagenome | isolation source: river surface water | place: USA:Blue River Watershed | collected 2017-08-17
AACAAAAACTACAACTATTTGTAAGAAAATCGCTGATGCTGGAATAATTACAACATCTTATGAACTTAACTAGAATTTATTCTTTATTTCTTATTCTTAAAAATGAAGCAAATTTTGGTTTATTATTTTTGGTTAAATCGTAGTATTTAAAAGTTACAATATCTCCAATTTTAGGTGGATTTTTTCTTTCAATTTCAGAAAATCCTCCACCTAAGTTAAAAATAATTCCATTATTTAATTTTATTATTAAACTTTTAAATTCATTGTTTTTTGAATAATTTAATCCTATAACTAAGCCCTCATCATCGTAAAAAGTTTTCACTTTTAAAATATCATCACTTCTTCCCACAAAATATTCTTTTTTTGGATTTTTGATTATTACTCCCTCAGCTTTTTGCTTTAATAGTTCTTTTAAAAAATCATTCAATTCATATTCATCTTTACAAATTTTTTGAGGAATTATTTTGATATATTTATTTGGATTATTTTCTAACCATAATTTAATTTTTTCTAATCTTTTGTTAAAATCACCTTTTTCATTTGGTACTTCAAAGATATTGTATGTTAATTTTTCCCATTTTATAGATGGATTTTCATCTAAAACTATATTCTGAATGTTTTCGAAGTCATCTCTTTTTGTCCATAATTCTCCATCAAGTTCAAAATTTGGAAAGTTTTTTATAAACCAATCTGGAGCGTTAATTTTGTTACCATTTTTACTTAATAATTCTTTACCATTCCAATAAGCTCTTATTCCATCTAATTTTTCACTCATATACCAATTATTTATATTGTGTTTAGATTTATCATAGATTTTTGGTTTTTGAAGTTCTTGGGAATATAAATTAAAAAATATGATGGATATAAGAAAGATTATTTTCATAAAAAGCCTTTAAATAATATTTATAATTATATTTTATATATTCTTAAAAATTTTGTTGTTTGTGCATTAAAAACATCATAAAATCATAATAATTATTTAGATAGAATAAATCACTTTTCTCAAAGTAATGAATGATATAAAAAGGATTTTGATTGAGTAAGAATATTGAATTAAATGAAAATGATAAAAAAACATTATTAGATTCTATAAGAAGTGTTGATGATTTCCCAAAAGCTGGAATTATTTTTAAAGATATTACGACTTTATTAAACAATAAAGAGGCATTTAAACTTTTAATGAATCATTTAGAAGAGAGATATAAATCTTATAATTTAGATTATATTGCAGGAATTGAATCAAGAGGATTTATTTTTGCTTCAGCATTGGCTGATAGATTAGGTGTTGGATTTGTTCCTGTAAGAAAAAAAGGAAAGCTTCCAAGTACAACAGTATGTGAAAAATATGAGCTTGAATATGGTTTTGATGAAATAGAGTTACATTTAGATGCATTTAATGATCAAAAAGGTGCAAATGTACTTTTAATAGATGATATTATTGTAACAGGTGGAACAGCTTACGCAGCTGCAAATTTAATAAAAAAATTGAATGTAAATTTGGTTGAAAGTTGTTTTTTAATGAATATTGCAATTTTAGATGGTGTTAAAAGATTAGAAAAAGTAGCACCTGTTTATGCAGTATTAGAAATTTAATAATAAAGAGAAAAAATGAGTAATTATATTCCAAAACCTAGTGTTTTTGACCCAGATGAAAAGGGACAATTTGGTATTTTTGGTGGACAATATGTACCTGAAACTTTAATGCCAATTTTAAAAGAATTAGAAGCTGAATATAAAAAATATAGATTTGATAAAGAGTTTTGGGCTGAAGTTAATTATCTATTAAAAGATTATGTTGGTAGAGAAAATCCCCTATATTTCGCAAAAAATATTAGTGATGAAATAGGTGCAAAAGTTTATTTAAAAAGAGAAGATTTAAATCATACAGGTGCTCATAAAGTAAATAATGTAATTGCACAAGGGTTACTTGCAAAAAAACTTGGAAAAACTAAAGTAATTGCTGAAACAGGAGCGGGACAACATGGGGTTGCAACTGCTACAATAGCTGCTCTTATGGGACTTGAATGTACTATTTTTATGGGTGCAAAAGATGTTGAAAGACAAGAGTTAAATGTATTTAGAATGAAACTTTTAGGTGCAAAGGTAATTGCTGTTCAAAGTGGAAGTAAAACTCTAAAAGATGCTATGAATGATGCAATTAGATATTGGGTTACAAATGCAAGGGATACATTTTATATAATTGGTACAGTTGCAGGTCCTCATCCATACCCTATGATGGTGCGAGATTTTCAAGCTGTTATTGGTTATGAAGCAAGAAAACAAATTTTAGAAAAAGAGGGCAAATTGCCTGATTATGTGGTTGCATGTATTGGTGGTGGATCAAATGCTATTGGTATGTTCTCACACTTTTTAGAAGATTCTAGTGTAACTTGTGTTGGTATTGAAGCTGGTGGTTTAGGACTTGATACAAATAAACATGGATGTTCTTTAGAAAAAGGAAGTCCAGGTGTTTTACATGGTCAATGCTCATATTTACTTCAAGATGAAGATGGACAAATTTTAGAAGCTCATAGCATCAGTGCGGGACTTGATTATCCTGGAATTGGACCTGAACACTCATTTCATAAAGATAATAAATCAGTAAGTTATGATTCAATTACAGATGATGAAGCAATAGATGCATTTGTGTGGTTAAGTAGAAAAGAGGGAATTATTCCTGCTTTTGAATCATCTCATGCAATAGCTTATTTGAAAAAAGCAAAAGAAAAATTTAAAGATAAAATAGTTATCGTAAATTTATCTGGTCGTGGTGATAAAGATATGGTACAAGCAAAGAGTTTATTAAATTTTGAATAAATAAAGGGGTTATAGTGAAAGAGCTATTTATAAAAATACAGCCCCATTCGGGAAAAATACTTGCAGGATTTTTATTTTTATTTTTCTCATTTTTGGCATTTAATTTATATCAAGCGCCAGTTTCTGGACTTGAAAATAAATTTGTCTATTTACTTAAACAGTATGGCTATATCATTCTTTTTGCGTGGGGAATGCTTGAGGGTGAAGCTGGTCTTATTATGGCTGGTTTATTATCACATTCTGGGGATATGAATTTGTATTTGGCTATCTTTATAGCTGGTCTTGGCGGTTTTTGTGGAGATCAAGTCTATTTTTATATTGGTAGATTTAATAAAGCTTATGTTCACAAGAAATTTAGAGGTCAAAGAAGAAAATTTGCATTTGCTCATATTCTTTTACAAAAATATGGTTGGCCAATAATTTTTATTCAAAGATATATGTACGGAATGAGAACTGTAATACCAATTTCTATTGGACTAACTAGATATAGTGCAAAAATGTTTGCATTTATAAATCTAATTTCAGCTTGGTGTTGGGCAGCAATTACAATAGTTCCTGTTTGGTACTTTGGAAAAGAGATATTAGTAGTTCTTGATTGGGCAAAACAGCATTGGTATTTAGCTCTTCCATTAGTAGCTATTTTTGGTGGAACTATTATATATTATGTAAATAAGGCTACAAAAAAAGTAGAAAAATGTAAAAAAACAATAAAAAGGATGACAGATGAAAATTAATTTAATTGAAAAAAGTATAGAAAATGTTAGTAATTCACAAATTGAGATAATTTTTGTAAAAAGTATTGAGAATTTAGCTGATAGAGAAATCTTAGAAATATTAGATTTTAAAGCAAAAGATGAATCATGCGTATTACTTGCAGAAGCAAAAAAAATATATGTTGGTTATGAAGATGATAACTATGATTGTATTGCTATTGCAATAGCAACTGCTATTAAAAAACTTCAAACTACAAAATTTTCAAGTGCAAAAATAGAATTAGATGAAAAATTAGAAAACAATTTTAAAGCAATAGTTGAGGGTGCATTACTAGGTGAGTATAAATTTACAACTTACAAATCACAAAAAGAAAAAGAGATAAAATTGGAATTAGATATTTTAGTAACTACAAAAACTGAAAGATTAGAAAATATACTAAAAGAATCAAAAATTATTGCAAAAGCTGTTAATAAAACAAGAGATATGGTAAATACTCCACCTGCTGATTTTTATCCAAAAGTTATGGCTAAAAAAGCTAAAAAAATTGCTCAAGATTTAGAACTTGATATAAAAGTTGAAGGTGAAAAATTTTTAGAAGAAAATGGTATGAATGCGATGTTAAGTGTTGGACGAGCATCTGTTCATGAATCACAATTAATTCATTTAACATATAAACCTCAGAATCCTCAGGCTAAAATAGTTCTTGTTGGAAAAGGTTTAACTTATGATTCAGGTGGATTATCTTTAAAACCTGCTGATTTTATGGTTACAATGAAAGCTGATAAATCAGGTGGTTGTGCAGTTCTTTCTACATTATGGGCTGTTGCAAAACTAGGTCTTCCTTTTGAAGTTCATGGAATTGTAGGAGCTGTTGAAAATATGATAGGTGGAAATGCCTATAAACCTGATGATGTTTTAAAAGCAAAAAATGGTAAAACAATAGAAGTTAGAAATACAGATGCTGAGGGAAGATTAGTTCTTGCAGATTGTTTATCTTATGCTCAAGATGAGATAAAAGATATTGATTATATTTTTGATTATGCGACACTAACAGGTGCTTGTGTTGTGGGTGTTGGTGAGTATACAACTGGAATTATGGGTAATAATGAAATTTTAAAAAGAAATGCTGTTTTATCTGCTTTAAAATCAGGTGAATATGCAACAACTTTAGATTTTAATAGATTTTTGAGAAAAGCTATAAAATCAGAAATTGCAGATATTTGTAATATTGCAAACACTAGATATGGTGGAGCAATAACTGCTGGTATGTTTTTAGATAATTTTATTACAGATGAAAATAAAGAAAAATGGATTCATTTTGATATAGCTGGACCTGCATTCGTTGAAAAACCATGGGGATATAATCCACATGGAGCAAGTGGGACAGGTGTTAGAATGACAATTAAATTCTTACAAGATTTAGTTGATAAGAATTAATTAAAATGAGAGGTTATTATTAAAAACTTAATCTCTCTTTAGATAATATTTTTTTTATTTTCATACATTCTTTTATCTGCAATTTTTTCAAGTTCTTCAATGTTATTAGCATCTACCTTATATTCTGCTATACCAAACGAAGCACTAATTTCTAAGTTTATATTATTTTCTATAAATTTAGAATTTTTTAGTTTTTCTTGAAGTTTAGAAACAGTAATTTCAGCTTCTAAGTAAGAAGTATTACTAAGTAATAAATAAAATTCATCCCCTCCCATTCTAAATAAATAATCTGTTTCTCTTATTGATTTCATTATCGTTTGTGTGAAAAAAATTAAAATTTTATCACCAATTTGATGCCCGAAAGTATCATTAATAGGTTTGAATTTATCTAAATCAATTAATATTAGAGAAAAAGTATGATTATATCTTTGAGACTCATGAATTATTAAATTGGAATATTCAACAAATTTCTTGCGATTATAAATGCCTGTTAAATAATCTCTATTACTAGCTTTTTCAAGTTTAGCTATTGATGAATGTAATGCATTATTTTTAGTATTGAAAGCTTTTTCTAATTGTTTAATCTCCTTTATGTCTGTTTTTATGATAATTTGAGATTTTAGATCTTTATAACTTTTATGTTTAGATATTTCTTCAATTAGTTCTTTTATAGGTTTTATGAAATATTTTTTTAAGAAATATATCCAAGTAGTAAAGAAAACTAATATTATTAAAATAAAAAGTATAAGAATCATATTTAAGATATCTTTTAATGAAATCTTAATATCAAAAATTGAATAATCAATCATAACTACCCCAGCGATATCACCAGTTTTTGAATTTTGGTGGCATTGTAAACACTCTTGTTTGAAAAGTATAGGTGTTTGAAATTGTAGAGTTTTATCAAAATTATTTATTTTGGCTTTTTTAGTATCAAATACTTCTTCTACACTTTTATTTTTTTCTGTTATTATATTTATGTTTGCATAAGAGATATTATTTTTAATTTTTTTTATAGTATGCTCTATGAGTTCTTTATCTCCACCCATTTTCATTACTGTATACAGATTTTCAAAAATTAAATTTGTCATTACATTGGTATCTTCTTTAATACTTTTCTCAATACTTTTTGATTGTATAAAATTACCATATAATAAAAAGAGAATAATTATAAATATTGTAGATAAAAATATTACTTTTTGTATAAATTTATTATATGTAATTGTTTTTTTCATTTTTCTCCTGGCAATTTAATATTATTATAGCTTAAAGTATGTAATTATTAGTTTATTAGTTTAATGTTAAAAGCCACTATATAAAAAGGATTAAGATGGAAGCTTTAATAATTGTAGCTCATGGTAGCAAGGTAAAAAGTTCAAATGATGAAATAGTTGAAATAGTTTCTAAAATTAAATCTACACTAAATAATGAATTGTTAGTGTTACATGCCTTTTTGGAACTTTCAGAACCATCTATTTTTAAAGCAATTTCAAGCGCTATTGCGAACAATTGTAAAAAAATAAAAATATTTCCATATTTCTTAGCTGCAGGCAGACATGTTCAAACAGACATACCATATGAAATTAAGAAATTTAAAAAACAATATCCTGAAATTGAATTCATACTTTTGCCACATATTGGACAATGCCATGGAATTGAAGATATGATAATATCTAATTTATGAGAGATTTAAAAAATATATTCTATTTCATTCTTTATCTTTTCATCTATAATCTATTATAAAAAATTATAATAGATTATGTGTTCTATATAAAATTTATTAAAATCAAAATAATAACTTACTTTATAATCTAATTTTTTTAATTAAGCCATTATTACTCAAAACTTGATTATTTAATTTATAAATAGTAGGAGTAAGTTTTTCAATAAAACTTTTGTGGTGAGATACAATAATCATAGATTTTTTTATAGAGTTTAAAATTTTTACTATTTTTTCTTCAGATTCTTCATCCAAAGCATTTGTGGGTTCATCAAGAAGTAGAATTTTTGGCTTTAATATTAGTAATCCAGCAAGTGCAACTATTTTTTGCTCTCCTCCACTTAAATCAAAAATTATTCTATCTCTTAAATGAGTTATTTCTAACTCTTGCAAAATTTCATCTGCTTGTTTTATAGCTTCATCTTTTAAAACTCCTCTAGTTCTTAAAGAAAAAACAACATCTTCTAAAACAGTTGGACATAAAAAATGATTTGTTACATCTTGGGGAAGATATGCTATATCATTTCTATAATTTTTAAACTCATCTAGGGTATTTATTTTGTTGTGAAAAATTTCTATATAACCATTTGTAGGAGATATAAGTCCAGCTATAATTTTTAAAAGTGTACTTTTCCCACTTCCATTTGACCCAATTATTGCTATTTTTTCTTCATGTCCTAAATTTAGATTTATATCTTTAAATAACTCTTTTTTTTCATTTGAATAAGATACATTTCTTAGATTAAGCGAACAACTCATATACGACCTTTATTAAAATAGTAACTATAAAAAAAGATAAAATTTTTTCAGAAAAATCTATCTTTGAAGAGTTTAAAAAATATATCTTATTTTCGAATCCTCTAGCATTCATGCTACATCTCATATCTTCTGATTTTTTTATAGCTTTTATAAAAATCATAGCAAAAATATTTCCATAAGTTTGATAAGTAAACATAGAAGTATTTGCTACAAACCCTCTTGCTTTTAAACTATCTTTTGTTTTTTTCCAATCCATCATCAAATAATCAATCAATGAAAGTGTAAAATAAAAAACAGTTACAATCTTAGGTGAAAAATTTAATCCATCTAATCCCCTTACTATATCATAACCTTTTGATTTATAGAAAGTTGAAATATTAAATAAAAGAATTATATTTACTCGAATAAATAACTCGAATGCTTCTTGTTTGTTTTGAAAATAGACAAATACTACAAGAAAAACAATAAAAAAGTTTAAGAGAAATAGTTTTCTAAAAATTTTTGAAATAAACTCTTTTTTACTTAATAATACTATTAATAGTGGAATTAAAAATATATATTGGAAATGAGAAAATGCAACTATCAATGAATATAAAAAAGCATTGATTAAGTTTAGGGATTCTTTGTTCATTTTTTTAATCTTTTCAAAATAAGCTCATAATAATTCTTTTCTGTTTAGAAACTTTATAATTAAATTTAAATTCACATTCTTTTAAATAATAGAAAAAGTTTTGATAAGTTACACCATTATATTTTTTCATACTAAGCTCTAAAAATTTCCAAAAATCATATAATTTAGTTTTATATGAATCTTTAGAATAAATTCTATGCCAAGTTAAATATTTCTCAAAACCTTCTGTTTTTGATTCACGCCTATGTTTTAAATTTGGCATTAAAAGAGTATAAACCATATTATTAGAATAAAAACCCATTATATTAACAGCTTCATACAAAGATTTTACATTTTTTATTTTTTGTCTTTCTGTAAAATAGTAATATTCTTCATATTGACTATAATCTTTAGGTAAATTATTATACTCATATTCTAAAAATTGTGAAAGCTTATATCTTATTTCATCATATCTATTTTTAACTGTTTTATAATTCAAATCCAATTCTCTTGATAATTCAGAAGCTGTTTTATTTGCTAAAAAACCATCTAAAATATTCTCATCAGTTTGTAATTTCTTTAAAGAGTATTTTTTAGCACATTTTTTACACTTAATATAATTGTTTGCAAGAGTATAAAAAGAATTATGTCCACATTTTTTACAAATCATTAGAATTTATTTTTTAAATCTTTTTAAAAGGAAAAATATTAAAAATATTAACACAAGTGCAATTAATATGTTTATATTTTCAACTTTTTTTTCTTCTTTTTTATGTTCTTGTATATCTTGGGCTTTTACATTTTCAACTTCAACTTTTTCACTTGCTATATGTCCACCCGTTGCATCAACTACAACTTCAAAATTTTTGATTGTTGGTTTGTAGTTATATTTACCCTCATCATTTAGAACATCTTCAAGTATGGTTTTTTCATCACTTTTTATGATTAGTTTACAATTTTTACAAGGTGCTCCACTTGCAAAATAAGAGTATATTTCTAAACTATCATTTTCATTTGTCACAAAAAGATTTAATTTATGTGCAAAAGAGAAACTAACAAATAATACTAATAAAAGGATATATTTCATCTATTCTCCAATATTTTTGGATAAACTTTTTTGATAAATAAAAGTAAAAACATACTCACAAATCCTTCAATTGTCATTGTAAATAAATTTACTGTAAAGATACTATAAGAAGCCCATTCATACTCAGGTTTTGAAAAATATAAAATCAAAACTAAAAAGAGTGTAGCAAAAAATGCTCCTAAAAAACCTATTGAAAAAAATCTTATTTTTTCATTTATTTTTAAAAATAGCTGATTTTTATTTATATAATAAACTATAACAGCTGGTGCTGCCATAATAAAAAGATTTACTCCCAAAGAAGTAATTCCTCCATACCCTAAAAGCAAAGCTTGAAGTAAAAGTGCTACAAATACAGCTACAAAACTACTCCAAGATATAAGTATTCCAATTACACCTAAAAGTATTAGGTGTATTTGGGTTACTCCAAAAGGAATATGAATAAATGAAGCTATAAAAAACATAGCACTAGCAACTGCAGTTAGTGAAATATCTTCATTTTTTAGTTCTTTCATAGCTTTAAAAAGTGCAACTGCTGAAACAGCTGATACTATAGCTGTTGCTTCAAAAGTTAAAACACCATCTGCTATATGCATATTAATAAGCCTTTATCCACATTAATGCTCCATTTTCAATTGGATACATTTTACCATCACTATGTTTTAATTCACCCTCTTCAATAAGTGCTGCAAATCCCCACCAACCTTTATGATTCATTACAAATGAAAATACTCCATTTGCATCTGTTTTTATAACTTGTGTTACGTGTGCATCACTTGGAGCTTTTAATCCAAATTCATTATATAGTTCAACTTCTACTTCTACGTTTGATGCTGGTTTTCCATCATGTAAAACTTTCCCTTGAAATAAATTTCCACTATAAAGTGCAAATGGTTTTACCATAGGAATAATTTCATATTTTAAACCAACTGGTTCATCCCATCCATCTTCAAGACCAAATGAACTAATAACTACTTTTGGAACATGAGAGATAAATTTTTCTTCTGCTGGTTCAAAGTATGGTTGTGGTTGAACAAAAAATTTATAAACACCTGGAGATTTTAAATCATAAGAACTTTTCCAAGATTTATGATTTAGTTTTTTTGATTCAATAACTGGTATAGATTTATCTAAACTATTTAAAAAAAGTTTTGGTTGTTCCATAGTCATACCCGTTTGTTCAAATGGATGCATAAACGATATATCAAAATCAACTTTTGTATTTTTTTTATCAGATACATTATCTGAACTACTTAAAAAAGTTAAAAAATGTGCATTGGCAGCCAATACTAAACCTAAAGTTAAAGTTGCTATTTTTTTCATGATTTATTTTTCTTATTCTTTCAATTTTAGGAATTATATATACTTAGCTGTTATGATATTATAAAAAATTTAGTGTGTTTAGGTATTTTTGGAACAAGAAATTTTAAATATATTTTATAATTAGTATTTAATCTATAATTAAAAAATAAATTTATATGTTTAATTCTACATCTTAAAAGTAGAGAGTAATAAGTTTTAACAGGAATAAATATTTTTAATATTGTAAATTAAACTTTTAAACATCTCTTTTCCAACATCCATGAATTTTTCATCATTTTTAAGATTAAATAATTATACGATAATTAGTAAATAGGTTTTCCATATAGTGTCGAAAAACATAAAATGAGTTGTCGTATATCTAGTGTCAATAAGAAGTAATTCTATGATTCTTTATCTGCTCAGTTTAGCACTTTGTTTCAGAAAAATGAACTATGACTAATAGTAAACTTGCAAGTGCAAAAGACTTTTAGAAAGTATAAAAAGATTTAAGTGTATCTTTGGTATCCCTTTATAAGTGGATTCCTGCAACTTAAGAGTTATTATATTTTAATAAATCATCTAAGATTTTAATATAGTTAATTAGATTTCCATTTAAATCATAATTATCTAAAATTATAGATTGAAGATGCATTCCATCAGAGATTGCTATAAGGCTTATTATAAATTTTTTAGAATCTTTTTTTAAATAACCTTTGTCAATCATCTCTGTAAATATTCTATCTATAATAGTGTATCTATAGTTATAACATTCGGCATTCTTCTGTGCTATAAATTTGTTTTCTACATTAATGTACATGTAAAAAATATCTTTCATTAATTTGGTAAAAGCTAAATTTTCTGGAATAGATGAATCTAGATAAAATGAAAATAGAGCTAGAAGTTTGTCATAAAATGTTTCAGCTTCAGAAATTTTTTTTTCAATTTCATCAAAGATTATTTTTTCTTTGTTTTTAATTACTTTAAATATTAATTCTTCTTTTGTTTGAAAGTAGTAATAAAAAAGTCCTTTTGACATATTTAAAGATGCTATAAATTTAGTTAAAGAGAAATTGTTAATTCCTGATATAATGAATTGTTCATAAGCTTTTTCGCATATCCATTTTCTTTTTTCATCAATATTAACAATTTTTGGCATTTTTATTCCCTATATATTAAATTAAAAGTAGAAAAAAAAGGATAAGCTTAATTAAGCTTATCCTTTGTAGCTTTGATATTTATTAGTAATCAAATATTTTTATTTAATTTTGATAAAAGAGTACGAGCAACAATTAATAAACTTAATGCGATAAGTGGTCCAATAACTTTATCTATAGAATCTCCAACTGAAAGATGTGAAACTATTGCTGAGACTAATGTAATTGCAAATCCTGCATATGCCCATTCTTTTAATATCATAGGAAAATTTGGTAATAGAATAACTATTACACCAATAATTTTGGCAATACCTAAAAATACTCTAAAATAATCT
>JACCDS010731719.1_pt1 | contig 11930 bp, 10 predicted proteins | sample 7446441 | NCBI WGS metagenome assembly JACCDS01 (sample SAMN15323445, study PRJNA562643) | freshwater metagenome | isolation source: river surface water | place: USA:Blue River Watershed | collected 2017-08-17
CAGCAGATTGAGGGGCTGGTAGTGATGAATACTCGCCAGTGCAAAGTCGAGCCGGTGAACTGGTTACGAACCCTGGCAAACAGCGACTTTTTTCTGGCGTGCCCCGGCGTGCGTTATCCCATGTCGCATAATTTGATTGAAGCCATGGCAGTGGGCAGCATTCCCATCACCCAATACCCGGAAATGTTTTTCCCTGCATTGGAACATGGAAAAAATTGCTTGGTGTTTAACAACGAAACAGAATTACTTGCAGTAATCCAACAAGCAGTAACAATGCCTGATACCCAGCGCCGTCAATTGCGACTCGCGGTGCAGCAATATTACGACGATTACCTCACTCCAACGGCCTGCATCAATGGCTTACTCCGCCACCATCCGCATAAAATCAGCTTGCGCCTGTTGCCTTTCCTAAAAGCCGGCGGCGGTTTTGCCTGATCAATTTTTTTATTGATTCGCCTATCCATCCAAGCGTTCGATTTTCTGCTTACTCTTCTTCTCCGGCGATTAACAAAAGCTTTCCCACAAGCGCTATGCAATGGCGTAGACTCGTCTGAATCTAATAACAACCATCCATCCCCCAAGGACCAGAGCTATGCATAAACTCCTCTTAATGGCCTGCCTGCTCACGGCGACTGGCAGTTTTGCCAGCGACAGCAACTCCATCAAACGCCATGAACTCGGCAGCTGGGAACGCGATATTGGCTACTCAGGCATTACTGAAGTCAACAACCAGCTTTATGTTTCCGGAGTTGCCTGCTCCGGCAAAACCATGGAGGAAGCAGTTAAATCTTGTTACACCAACATTCAGGACATACTGAAAAAATTTAACCTGACCAGCGAGCAAATTATCAAGGAAACGATTTACACCACCGACATAGATGCCTTGATCAAAGTCATTCCTACCCGAAAAAGCTTTTTCAAACCCGGTCAATATCCAGCCGCGACCTGGGTGCAAGTTAGTCGCCTCTACGACCCGGAACATTTGTTGGAAGTGGAATTGATTGTGCAGCGAAACTAGACCAAGCTAGTTGTTCAAGTTACAGCGCATCATCTTTCCAGCCGTTCACTTTTAGTCGTTAATTTTTTTATCATTACTTTTTAAGGAGATGAACAATGAATATTCTGGCCATTTGCGGCAGCCTGCGCAAAAAATCCACCAATATGGGTCTGTTGCGTTACGCGCAGGCACAGGCCCCGGCAGGTAGCAACATTACTATTGCCGATTTATCCTCGGTGCCTTTTTTTAACGCTGACCTTACCGAAAAACCCGCAGCCGTAATCGAACTTTTACAGCAACTGGAAAAAGCCGATGCATTGATTTTTGGCTGCCCCGAATACAACTATTCTATCGCTCCCGCGCTAAAGAACGCTCTCGACTGGGCCTCGCGCGAGCCTGACAACAAACTTCTCAGCGGGAAAGCAGTAGCACTCATGGGTGCCGGCGGTGGTATGGGCACCTCGCGTGCGCAGTACCATTTACGCCAGGTGTGTGTATATTTGAATTTACATCCACTCAACAAACCCGAAGTATTTGCTAACGCATTTTCCGGCGCCTTTGACGCCGATGGCAATCTGGTTGATGAAAAAATCCAGGGCACTATCAATACCCAACTCACGGCCCTGATTGCATGGGCACATCAATTAAAGAAATAATCGTTATCTGGTATCGGTTCAATCCGATACCAGACCTTTATAACAAAATAAATAAAATGTAATTTTCAAAAAATTATTAGAAATAACAAAAAATAGAACCTGATTTCTTAAAAAAAAATACGTCACACTACCAAGGTGAAAAAATCACTGCTTTTTCGATAACACTGAATATCTGCAAAATTACTGGAATTTTAGTAACGCTTTCCACTGGGTAAATAATCCCCACCGAAACATAATTTTATTAATCGCGTTTGTTGATACGCCATAATTTTCATCCCCTTTGACAGCCTAATTCTTTTCCCTTATTTCTAGCTGGCGCAAGGACATTGCGTGCTCACCAACAGGATTTCTTCAACATCTTAATTAAGGGGTTATTTATGCGAGCCAGGAATAGCTTGTTCATTACTCTTGCTTCCGTGTTATTTACTACTATGGGTTTTTCTGCGGCAAGCATTGCGCAAACTGCAAATCCAAAGCCCAGTGCCTTGAGCATCACCAAAATTGACGACAAAACAGCAGCAATAAGTGCGAGCTTTTCTGCCATGTCTACACGCGAAAAAAAATTAAGCCTGTTAATCGGCAAAACATCTGTCAGCCTGGTGGATGACGGCACCAGTGGCGATTTGCGCGCTGGCGATGGTGTATTCAGTATTAAAACAGAATTTGATTTTGACGCATTCGCTAAAGGCAACAACCAATTAGCGCGCACCACCAACCTGGAAAAACAATTATTCTTTGCACCGGGTAACCGCCAGGCCATCACCCAGCAAAAAATATTCGCAACTGGAAATGCGCTGGAGTTCAGTGGCATAAGCAATGGGAAAGAAGCGCGCTTTGCATTACCGCTGGATGCTGCACAAATAAAAGTGAATGACACCATTCGACTGCCGCTACTCAATATTCCAATCGGTTTGCCGCCGGAGGTAGATCCCATACCGGCCGCCATTAGTATTCCGCAGTCGCTGATGGTTACCGATGTGAGCGTTGTGAACGATCCCGGCAGAACCTGGGCTTGCTCAACTACCAACAGTTCACCCGCCGGTAACCCGGTAGGGGAATGGACTTTCTGGCGCTTGATGGAAAATATGGCTAATGGAACTTCGTCCACCTCGGACTTTATTAAAGCACTCTTCAAACACTGGACAGTGGCACAAACTATCAACGGTTTTAATGTTGCCGCGCGTCCGAACGTGTATCAAAAAGTGATTAAGGACTGGGAGATTCGCAGTGGAGGCGCCGGCGCAACGCTGTTGCCACAAGAGAGCCCTTTCCGGTTACTAGGAATTGTATTGCGCGTTGACCTGCGCGGCGGTACCGGCCCCTATGCCGGTGGCGATGCGGGTGAAGGCCGCTTTGTGTTCGCCCTGCACGATGGTGACTGCAATAACCTGAGTAAAACCATCATCCTCGAGTACAAGGTACCCATTAGCGGTTGCAGCAATATCCGCACTTGGGCGCAAAAATGGGTGGCGCTGGCGGGCTCGCCCAACTACAACGCCGACCTGGAAAGCTTGACGCAAGTGTTTACGGCGGCCGGCGCCAATCCATCCGCGCCTAATCAAAGTGCTATAGGCCAGGTGCGCACCAATGAATTCCTGCCCGGCTCACCGCTGTGGGAATTGCGCGAATTTGTACTACCGGCAACGGGGGGTAATCTGGTTGAAACCGATGTGAAGCAGGAACCCCATATCAGCTTCAATAACTCGGCAACGCTCGCCAGCTACCTGAATGCCAACTGGCCGCTATTAGTAGGCCCACCATCAGCACAACATTCCGTTCCCCCGTCAATGACGGCGGGTAGTGCGCCCGTACCTGTACTCTGGAATGCGCCTGCCGGTTTATTAACCGTTCCCACCACACCCGCGCCGGTTACTCCGCCACCAGCCACCGTGCGCGACGATGCGCTCTTTGAGCTGGCATTAAATACCTGCAGCGGTTGCCACCAAATGGAAACTTCAACACCCTTTGCACATCTGGATTATAACTCAGTCCCCGGATTCCCCGCGCAGCTGTCGGGCTTCCTGACGGGTATTTCTGTGCCTGATCCACGCAACCCGGCGGTGATGCGTAACTTCAATGACCTCGCCAGACGCGCGGCCGATTTGAATGTGGCCGCCACCATGAGTTGCGGCAAAATCGCGCCCATTGGCAATTTATTGCTGAATGAGCTAAGCCTGCCCGCGAAGCTCAAAGCCGTTCATTAATTGCCGATGATAATGGCAATATAAACCTCAGCCCCGGAACAAAAACACCGGGGCTTTTTCTTTCTCGTTCTTATCACCCTAGCGTCATCATCAACTAAATCAGCTATAGTTGAATGACCCGCCGCTCCCGCCCCACCCGACCCACCGACTGCTGGAGGCACACTATGAACCCCTATCACCAAAGCCTGATTATTATTGGAATGCCCGGTGCAGGAAAAAGTACGATTGGCCTGCTGCTCGCCAAACACTTGGCCAAGGATTTCGTTGATACTGATTTATTAATTCAGCTGGAGCACCGCAAAACCCTGCAGGACATTCTGCATGAACAAGGCCATTTAGCGCTGCGCGATCACGAAGAAAAAATATTGCTCAACACGCACTACACAAACCATATTATTGCAACCGGTGGCAGCGCGGTGTACAGCGATAAAGCAATGCAGCACTTAAAAAAATTCGGCCAAATTATTTTTCTGGACGTTGCAATTCAGGAATTGGAACAGCGCATAAACAATATGAGTACGCGCGGAATTGCACGCGCGCCCCAGCAAACCTTTGCGGAACTTTATGCGGAACGCCGCCCACTTTATTTGCGTTACGCCGATATAGTGATCGATTGTCAGGGGAAAAATCAGGATCAATTAGTCGAGGAGGTGATTTGCCAGGAGGCGGAAGATTTTGCAGCGGAGGACGCCTGACCCTCCGCAGCAACATTAAAATAATTCAATTTTACTATCGTGATTTTCTTCAGCCGTCGCGCTTTCCGGAGGGGCTTGCAGCAACAGCGTAGCTTCATCCAACTGCTGCAGTAAACTGCGAAAATGCTCTTCCACCGTCATAGTGGCTTCTTGCAGGCTTTCCAGTGAGTTGAGCGCACGATCCGATAAGCTAAGCAGCTCCCCCTCCTGCTCCATATTCAAATCAAATCCGGTAGCCATAATGCGTAGCGAGTCAGAGAGCTCCGTCATGATTTGCTTTACTGCGGAGCGATTATCCGCCGCCGCCATTTCCAACAACATCATGACCATGCGCGCATTATCTTGCTGAACTTTTAACAGCGTATTCACTTTCAAGGTTTTTGCTCTGGCCTCAGCAATCGATACCACATGAGCGAGCACATCGCGCAAACGGCCGTAGCGCTCCTGATCTTGATGGGGCGCATTAGTCACCAGTAGCTGCACGTGATCAAAACTGAATAATAAATAACGCCCGTGAGAAATAATGCGGGTTTCCGCTTCGCTTGCACTTTGTAATAAGCGTGCAAAAGACACTGGGATGTCGGGCGGGAAAAGGCTGGTGTCTTCGTCGAACATAAATTGCACGACACCCTCCAGACTTAGGTCCGCTAAACAAACGTGGATTAAATTAGCGAGGCGGTGCAGTTCCATGCAGGATTGCACTTTTTCAGCAAACACAGCCACTATGCCCATCTCCGACGCTGATGACATAGCGGTAAAAGCAACGGCAGAAAAGTTTTTCAACTCCTCCTGGAGGTTGTTGATTGCCTGTTTATCTTCATGGATTTTCTGCAGCACAACTGCAAAATCAGGTTGACTCATCACCACGGATATATAGCCATCGACACCCAGCAGGGTTAGTTGAAGCCGAACTTCAGGATGACTGCGATCATCCAAAAAACCCACTTTGGGCAAGCTCGCGGGGATACTGGATAACCAAAGGCTGTTTAACTGAACATTACCGGCGACTAGCACCACAATATCCACCTGGGAACAAAGTGCTTCCCACGCGCTCGGCTCCTGTAGCTGCGACGAACTAACGAGATACGCCTCACCGGCTTTCGTAACTTCACCTTGCCTATCAACAATCAGCTCTTGGTCGGGTACGCGATAACAACGGTCCGGCCCAGCTAAAACCCATAATGCCTCCATAGCGGTCTTCCTCGACAAAATTACTCAACTTCTCTTAATGCTTAAAATATAGGCAGACAATTGCAATCCGTCATATAAATTATGAATAAATAGCTGCTCAGATCCGAACAGATGAAATTTCACCGCCATGGGCGTAGAGTGTCACCCCTCGCAAACAGCCAGAGACACCATGATGGAAAACCTAGCCCCTACGGATAATCCACAAAGCCCCAATGAAGCCCTGCTCAACGATATGGAAGCACGCGTACTCGGCTCGCTCATGGAAAAACAACTGACTACGCCCGACCAATACCCCTTAACCCTGAATAGCCTGCAGCTCGCATGCAACCAAAAAACCAGCCGCGAACCCGTTACCAACTATGATTCGGGACCCTTGCAGCGTTGTGTGAGTGAGTTACAGGATCGGCAATTAATCGCCGTGGATTACGGTTCGCGTGCGGCGCGCTACGACCAACGCCTTACCCGTGTGCTCAGTGTCGATAAAGCCACACAAGCCATTCTCACGGTAATGTTGTTGCGCGGCGCACAAACAGTCGCGGAAATTTTAACCCGTACCCAACGCATGGTGGAGTTCGCATCACCACAGGCACTGGAAGAAAAGCTGCAAAGCCTGTGCGTTAAAACCAAACCATTAGTGATACATATTCCACGCCTGCCCGGCCAGCGCGAAGATCGCTACACTCATTTACTCTGTGGCCAACCGGATATTAGTGCGATTGCCGCACAAGCCGCCGCGAATAAATCCGCCAGCAGTGACGTCCGCGCCGATCAGGAAGAAAAAATTCTTTCTCTGGAATTGCGCATCGCCACTCTGGAAAAGCAAGTCGCTGCACTCATGGAATTGAATGGCGTTAGCGACACCGATTTATCGTGAATTAATCACCTTAGCGCGCAGCCAATTAGTTTTTATAGAAGTAATTAGCCCAATCCATTGCTGTTTTTGCAGTATTTTTTTGATTTAAATGAAAGGTAGACCCATGACCGCAGTAACCAACGCAAACACCAAAAAAGCCCCGCAGCGCAGTAAACGTTTGCGTAAGAAATTGTTCCAGGACGAATTCGCCACTTTTGGTTTCGAACTGGAGTGTGAATTTAAAGATGACATCAGTGAAGAAATTATCAGCCAATTTGTCGACAGTTTTTTTATCGATGCCATCAGCGGCGCTGGCTTGGCCTTTGGCGGTGGCTTATCCAGCAAGCGCTTATCCGGCTTTGTCGGTTCCAATCAGCGTTATGGGTCAACAACTGAAGCCGATAAAGCAAAACTCCTTGCCTGGTTAAAAGCCCAGCCACAAGTGGCCAGCGTAGAACTGGGTGAAATTATTGATGCAAATTACTACATCTAATTAATCGCGATAGATTGTGGCTCAATAAAAAATCCCGCGAACAGCGGGATTTTTTTGAACCCGAGAATTCCGTGGAAAGTTAACACAAACAACGAGCGATTTATCCGGAGAATACACCCCATGATTCAGCCAGGAAAAATTGTGCTGGTGTACGATAAAGAGTGCCCCGCCTGCGACAACTATTGCCGCTTGGTGCGCATTCGTGAAGATATCGGTGAATTTGTTTTGCTGGATGCACGTGAGCCCAGCGCAATATTGGATGAAGTTACCGCACTGGGTTGGGATATAGACCAAGGCATGGTATTGAAAATGGATAGCCAGCTTTATTACGGCGCCGATGCGATCCAAGCGCTGGCACTCATCAGCAGCCGTTCGGGATTTTTTAACCGCGTGAATTATTGGGTGTTTAAGTCGCCCCGGCTGTCGCACATTTTTTACCCAATACTGCGCTTCTTGCGCAACCTTCTGCTGAAATTATTGGGCAAAACAAAAATCAATAATCTCGGGTTTGATAACAATACCCGCTTTTGATCAAACAACAACAAACCTCACAAAAAGCACCAATCCTGCGCACAAAATTTGCCAAAGCACCAAAATGGAAACCCAAAGCGCACCATCAATGCCCACACCAACCTGACCCATCAGCCTATTCCGCGAAACTTTGTGAGCTGGCACACATTCTGCCTGACACCAAATACAACAATTGAAAGTTTTAATCCCACTACTAGCAATTCTGGAAACAGGTGAAGAAGGCCTATGTATTTACACAGCGACTCAATGCATTTGTCGCCCGCGGAGCGTGGCTGGCTGAATTGGTCAGGAAAAACCGGAAAACTCGCGATGGGCTGGGCCTGTTGGTTAAATCGCAGCCGCTACCCCATCATGGAACAAACCTTTGAAAGTATCGCCAACACCCGCATTAAACTCTTGCAACAATGGGTAAAGCGCCAATGGACCCAACTGGAATCCTGTCGCAGCCAATTGCAACTGCTGGACGATTCCGCTGAAAACATTTTGCACAAAGCCTGGCAGACAATGGGGGATTGCACTGAACTTTTTTTAATTGATGAACAAGGTGTAGTAATTTCATCCACCTATAGCCAACACATTGGCAAGCAAGATTTACATTCACGTGCGGTTGAAGCAGGCCTCGCCGCTCCGTTTTTACACGGCCCCTATAAAGACCCTCAAACCCTGACCATAGGAAAACGCAGCTCAGCCTTTCACGATCAAGTCACGCTGATGTTTTATTTGCCGATTGAATTAAACCCCGGTAATAAAGGTTGTTTATGCGCGCGTATTCCCAATGATGTGCTGGGTGATTTGATCCAGCGTGAAGCGGGACATATTTTTGCGGAATCCGGCGATAACTATTTATTTATGGTGAAGTCGGTTTTCGATAACTCCATCAAAAGCGGAACTGCCCTCTCCCGCTCCCGTTTTGAAGACGACACCTTTACTCACGGTGAAAATTTAAAATCCGGGGTGCATACCGCCTGGGGCACAGTAAAAATCCAGCAACACACTGAATTTGAAATTCGCTTTACTGACCCGGCCACCAATGATTTACACCCGGGCGTGCGTGAAACTATTCGCAAGGGGAGCAATTTATTTGTCACCTACCCCGGCTATTCCGACTATCGCCATATTCCCGTGGTGGGCAAAGGCGTGACCTTTAATTTGCCCGGCTCGCCCGATACCTGGGGCATGATGTGCGAAGCAGATTTGGAAGAAGTGTATCGCCACCGCTCACTCAATTTTAAATTAATGAATATCTACACTGCCTGCGTCGGCAGCGCGTTTGTCTTAAATGCCGGTTTGCATGAATTTACAGAGTGGTCAAACACGTTAATTAATTGCATCACACTGCTGACACTCATAGTAGGAGCGAAAATTTTCCAACACCGTGGGCCACGCCGACTGGCGCGGCGGCTGGGTAAAATGACAGAGGTCATTCACACCATCGCCGAAGGCGGAGGCAATTTGCAACAGCGATTGGATACACGCAAACTCGCCAATGACGAAACCGGTGATCTGGGCAAATGGACAAACAGTTTTATCGACAACCTGGATCATATTGTGGGTGAAGTCATTCGCGCGGCCGATGAAGTAATGAAAAACAGCGACACCTTGCTCAAGCGCAATACTGAAGCCAACCAGTCGTCCAGCCATGTATCCAATTCCATGGAAAAAATGCTGGAGCTTATGCACAACCAATTGCAGGAAATCAGTAATGCCTCCGGTACCGCCAGCGATATGAAAAGGGTAATGGAAACCGTGGTAGAACAGGCGCGCAGTCAATTTGAATCGGTGCGCACCGGTACCCAAAGCATTCGCGATGTAGTGGAAACCTCGGCACGCACCATTCACACCTTAAATAATCGCACGGCTGAAATTGGCAATATGGTGTCGCTAATCAGCGATATCACCAGCCAAACCAATCTGCTCGCATTAAATGCCGCGATTGAAGCGGCGCGCGCGGGTGAGCATGGGCGCGGCTTCTCGGTTGTTGCCGAAGAAGTACGCAATCTGGCCGGCAGGACTGCCAGCGTTGCACAGGAAATTGGTGAAAAAATTGAGGCGATTCGGCAGGAGTCACAAACTGCAGCAACCTATATGGAAACCAGTGTGGCCGATGTGGATCGCGGTTTGCGTTTAGCAGAAGAAGCCTCCACCGATAATTCTCAACTGCATCAAATTGTAGAGCGCATGTTCGACATTATTCACCACATCGACAGCAACAGCCAACAACATGGGCACCATGCACGCGAGGTGGCCAGCGCAAGCCAAACCATGAATAAAGTAGTGCGCGCACTACACACGAGCTCAGACAGGTTAAAAAATACCGCGACCAAATTACACCAACTCGCTGGTGTATTTCAGGTGACGGCACGATAAATATGTTGGCAAAAAACGGCAGCCAATCAGGCTGCCGTTTTTTTCCAGGTTATTGAATCAAGGGTTATTGAATCAACGGTTATTGCATTAAAAATTATTGTTAATTAATTACTGATAAACGCGCACGTAATCCACATACATACGTTGCGGGAATACGCTGCCTGCATCCGGGCTGCCTGGCCAGCTTCCGCCTACGGCAACATTCAGTAACAGGAAGAAAGGCTGATCAAATACCCAGGTACCGTAGTTTTGCACTTGCGCACGCGTTACCGAATAAAACTGAACATTATCGCGGAACCAGCGAATGCCATTGGTATCCCACTCCACCGCATACACGTGGTAATTCACATTCACATATTCACCCAGGTTGTGTGTGCCCATGATGGGTGTATTGCCCGAATAGCCAGGGCCATGCAATGCACCATGGGTAGTGGTAGGCTCAAAACCTACGTGTTCCATAATGTCGATCTCACCTGATTGCGGCCAACCCACTGAACCAAGGTTGCTGCCCAGCATCCAGAACGCCGGCCAAATACCTTGAGTTTGAGGCAATTTCAAACGCGCTTCAATGCGACCATATTTAAAGGTTTTTTTATCGCGCGATACCATACGCGTTGAGGTGTAAGTACAGGTACCGTACCAGCAGCCGTAATTGGATGGATTATTTTTGCGCGCTTCAATCACCAATACATTACCGCCGGCTTGCGCATCATTCTGGATAAAGGCGTTTTGGCCGTTGGTGTAATATTGCAATTCATTATTGCCCCAACCGCCACCACCGGTTTCAAAGGTCCAGTTAGCGGTATTGATGCTATTGAATTCATCAGACCAAACCAGAGTGCGGCCCGGATTAGTGGTGTTAGGAATAATTTCAATCCAGTTAAAATTCCAATCCGATGTTTGTGCAAATACACCCAGGTTGTAAGTACCTGCATTTAAATTTACGGTGCGCGATACCGTAGTCCAGTTTTGCCAGCCACCCGTCGCCGGAATTACAAAATTACCGAGTTGAATTGAGCCCGCATTTAAATCCACTGATGCCGTTGCACCATTGGGCGATGCCACGCGCATGCGCACGGTGTAGCTACCAGTGGTGGGAATAGTTAAACCGTTAAAAGCGAGCCATTCGCCCTGCACTATCCACCCCACGTTATAACCGCCACCGCTGTCGGTGGTTGCTTCAATATCCACTGCATCGCCGCGAAAAACACCGCCGCTATTGCCGGGAGTTGTATCGGAAAACGCGTTGTAATTTTCTGCCTGGTAAACAACCGCTTGGGCAACAGAGGCAATACCTGCACACGCAAACAGTGCGGCGTGCAGTAATTGCCGCGCTACAGATTTTTTATTATTCATAACTGATTCCTTAAATAAGGGATTAAAGTAATTGTATGAGTAGTTCATACGCCATTTAGCAGCTCTTTAGCATTGGCCATTTTTTTATTGTGTTTATTATTAATATTCCCCCTCGGTAAAAAACCTGTGCAATACAAATCGCACAGGTTTTTTAGGCTTTTTTACAAGCCCTTTTATTGTTCCATCAATAAAATTTGTTCAGCTATTTGCTCGTTAACGAGGACAATAAAATGTCACCTCGTAAACCAGGTTGGTTGCTGCCGGGCAACTCGATAAACCAACACCATCGTCGTAGGCATAGGCGTAGGTATCGCAATGTGAATGGACCATATTGCGATACTTGGTGCGATCCGCTGGCCCCGCCATACACTGCTCGGGAGAAATTGGCGGTGTTGGGCAGGTGTACATTTGCGCTTGCGGATCAGCCGGGTTGTAAACCGGTGTAGTCGATGGCCATTGGCGATAGGTAAGTTTTGCCGCTGGTGAATAACAACCTGCTTGCGCACCGGTGAGTGGATTGGTCGCCATTAAATTCACATTGGCAAGCGCCGGGTAGCGACCATCGGTGCTCAAATTTTCGTTAGTCG
>JACCDS010373842.1_pt1 | contig 11926 bp, 11 predicted proteins | sample 7446441 | NCBI WGS metagenome assembly JACCDS01 (sample SAMN15323445, study PRJNA562643) | freshwater metagenome | isolation source: river surface water | place: USA:Blue River Watershed | collected 2017-08-17
ATGCTGGGGCTACGCCTGTGCCTGTTGAACCTGATGAGCAAACCTACAACATCAATCCGCACCTCATTGAGGCGGCTGTAACACATCGAACCAAGGCCATTATTGCTGTTCATTTATATGGTCAGCCGGCAGATATGGATGCCGTCAATACGATTGCTAGAAAGTATGACTTAAAAGTAATTGAGGATGCTGCTCAAGCACACGGTGCACGTTATAAGGGAAAGCGAGTTGGTGCCTTGGGCGATGCGGCTGGTTTTAGCTTCTATCCAGGTAAAAATCTCGGTGCCCTAGGCGATGGAGGTGCGGTTACGACCAACGATCCCGAACTAGCTGATAAAGTTAAGATTCTATGTAACTACGGCTCACATGTAAAATATCACAACGAGGTGAAGGGATTCAATTCGAGGCTAGATGAGCTCCAAGCCGCATTCCTGCGTGAGAAACTGAAAAGACTCGACATTGACAACTCCAAGCGTAAATCAATCGCCACTAAATATCTTGATGCAATATCTTCATGCAATTTAATACTCCCATTTTTCTATGAATGGGCAGACCCAGTTTGGCATCTGTTTGTTATCCGCTCTCCATATCGAGATCAACTGCAGGAGTCATTGGCCAAGAAAAGTATCGCGACGATGATTCATTACCCCGTACCTCCGCACTTACAAGGTGCTTATGCTGAACTAGGTTACAAAACTGGAGATTTTCCTGTGGCCGAGAGAGTTCACCGAGAAGTATTGAGCATACCGATATCCCCTGTGATGTCATCGTCGGAAGTTGGCTATGTGATAGACGTACTAAACACACATTGAATGCGCAAGTTTCTGACTGTCACCGCCCTTAGCGGAATATTAACATTTCTGCGCATGCTAAGTAGTCTTGTTATTGGCAAAGCCGTGGCGATGTATGCCGGACCAGCGGGGCTTGCAATGCTTGGACAGTTTCAGAGCTTTACCGGGATACTTACTGGACTGGCATCCGCAACTTTTGGTACGAGTGTTGTACGTTATACGGCGGAAAATACGACGACTGGTATTGAAGCATGCGCGCCTTGGTGGAAAGCCTCAATGTTATGGTTTATGGCGTTTTTGCTGCTATTGGCACCACTTTCCATTATATTTCGACTTGAAATCTCAGAAAAATTATTCGGAACCAGTGATTATGGCTGGCTGATTTTCATGTCAGTATTGTTTATGCCATTGATGGGTGCAAATACCTTTGCAAGTTCTGTTATTAATGGCCAGAAAAGATATCGTCAGTTTTTCTACGCGAATTTACTCGCGTTAGTCATTTCAACACCATTAACACTATTCCTTGTTTTTACCGGAGGAGTAAGTGGTGCGCTAATTGCAGCAGCGATTACCTATGGCATCGGTGGTGTTGTTCTCGTGTTCCTTGAACGAAAACAGTCTTGGTTGAATAGAAAGTATTTGATAGGTAAATCTGAGCGAGCTAACTTATTAAGAGTTGGTAAATATGTAGCGATGGCCCTGGTAAGTGTTGCGGCAGGAGCTTTTTCAATGATCGCCGTTCGGCAAATAATTACAGATAATTCCGGAATTATTCAGACTGGTCAATGGCAAGCTGTCTACAAAATCTCAGAAATTTATTTGACTATCATCACTACCGCTCTTGCTACATACTATCTACCGACCTTGTCCGCTTTGCCTTCATTGGTGGAAATCAAAAAGGAGATTAATCGAGCTTTTATTCTTATCGTTCCGGTATGTGTGGTATCCGCCTCTGTAATATATCTCTCGAGAGACCTGATTATTAGCGTGTTATTGACGGATTCGTTTCGCGAATCTAGGGATCTTTTTGCGACGCAGTTAATCGCTGATGTTGTTAAAGTGTCAGCATGGGTCTTTGCTTACCCAATGCTTTCCAGAGGCGCCGCAAATTGGTTTATATACAGCGAAGTCACATTCGCTATTCTTTTCGTGGGTTTAACTTTCATTCTCGTTCCGATGCATGGAGCCCAAGGAGCTAACATGGCCTATTTGATAAACGCAACAATTTATTTCATTTTTGTTTACTTCAATTTATCTCGTTTCGCGAAATGATAGATGAGCATATGTCAGATTTACCTTTGGTTAGCGTCATTCTTCCATCGTACAACCATGCCCCCTATGTTAGAGAGGCCATGGTGTCGATAGAAAGGCAAAATTATCCTAATATACAATTTATTATCATTGACGACGCATCACCAGACGGTAGCGCAGAGTTAATTGCTGAATTTTGTAATAACAAACCCTATATTTACATAAGGAAGCAGGAAAACGAAGGGGTGATAAAGGCATTAAACGATGGATTGTCACAGGCCATTGGAAAGTATGTTGCATTTTTCGCTTCTGACGATATATGGCACCCTGACAAGATTAAGAAACAAGTCGCTGAGCTAGAAAATAATCCAGAGATGAAAATATCTTTTACTGAGGGCTGTGAAATTGATCAAGATGGAAAAATCCTGGATCCAATAAAATATTCACGGCGTAACCAGGTGAAATGGTATTTTGACGACGTATTACTAAAAGCCGATCTTCCGGCGATGTCGATAATGGCGAGGTTGGCAGATGTAAATTCTGTAGGTGGATTCTCTAACCAGTTTAAGGTTGAAGATTTAACAATGTGGCTAAGCCTTCTTCAGAATGGAGGCTTTGCTTCAGTTGTTAAAGAGCGATTGGTTTATTATCGTAGCCATCCTTTGAATACGCACAAGGTTATGAGTTTAATGGTTGTTGATGAGCATTTCAAAATAATCGAGTATTTTTCCAGGGGCCATCCTTTGCGCAAAGAAATTTTGGATGAGTGGCGCTTGAGAAACGCCAACATGCTTGCAAGTACTGATAAAAAGCGTTCCATGCAATACTTGCTTCCAGTGCTACACAAGGTTTTCGATATCAGGCTTTATAGCTCTTTGGTAAAGTATGTACTCAAGTAGCACCACTCCGAGGTGCCTCGCACCCACTATTGTATTATTGGTTGGTATTAGTGCGGCGAATGCGCTAGGAGGATTATGACAGATCATTTTTTATGTTTTATCCCAACACCTATAGCGATTCCTGAGGTCTATCAGGCGCGGGTCCAGAGATCTTCTCTACCGGGTCAACCGCTTCGTTCCCAAAAGTCCAAAGACTAGATCAAGCGATAGCCAGTGCACTTTTTTGATTGATTATTTTTTATCTACTGTGTTAATGCCTAAGGTTTTTAACTTTAAGCCTCCTCGATTTGTTTGGGCAGCCATCACTATTTTTTTGGGGTTAAGTGCCGGCAATGCTTTTGGCGGTGTTTTTCAAATCATTTACTACCTATTTGGATTAGGATTCTTACTTATAAACCGCCACAATCCACCCTTTGGTTTGATGGCGGCCGTGTTGCTTTGCGGCGTGATCGCGACGTTAACCAGTCTTCAAGTCAATCTCTCTGTTGAGCCTCTGCTGCGCTTCTTGAGGCCTTTGGTCGAGGGGTATCTGCTTGCGATATTGCTGTACCATGGCTGTCGCATCCAGACGCTTAAGTCGCTTCTGACTGCCTTGGTTGGTTATGTGCTTATCGAACTGCTTTGCTCACTGGCTATGGCATTCTTGCCCGAGCTACGTTCCGCACTGCTTGATCGTTGGTACGGGGATGACTCCTATGATGGACAGGCTTTTCGGGATGCGTTGCTGTTTCGTGGCTTCGGCGTGTCCAGGCATCATTTGTTTGGCTTTCCGCTGGCATTGGGTATCGTTGGTGTGTTGCTGTTGGTCGATGCTAGCCTAGAAGCCCGCCTGTCGCGACGGTGGCTGCTGGCTGGCGCCACGGCAGGCTGTATGCTGTTGATTCTGCCTAATGCCAGGGTCGGTCTTTTACCGCTGCTTATCTGTTACGCACTTGGTATCAGTCTTTTCTTCCGCTTTTTTTATTTGAGGCAGATCGTGGTGCTGGCTGCTCTAGGTGTTCCGCTGTTTATTCTTTTAGTGCGCCACTACATGGGCGAGGCCGGTGAGGCGCTGCTCGACTGGATGTATGAGGGACTGATTCAGTTTATCGACCCCTCGCAGGCCTCCGACGCTACGACGGTCAGCGACTTAAGTTCTATGGTAATCTTGCCGGCCGAGCCGTTGGCGTGGCTTATCGGCTACGGTCGCATCTGCCAGCCCGGTGAGGGTTGCTACTCCGACATCGGTTGGATCAGGCTACTGCAGGAAGGCGGCCTTCTACTGGCTGTTACGGTGTCGCTGCTCTATCTAGGTGTGATGCTAAAGATCAGTGATGGGCTACATCGGTTCGGCATGAATCGTCCGGTGTGCCGGGTGCGTTCCTCGCGTGACCTGCTGCTGTGGGTCCTGCTGCTGACCTTCGCGCTGGCGACGATCAAGGGCGAGGCCTATGCCTCGAACGATTATTCCCGGCTTCTGATGATGCTGGCGGTGCTAGTGTACCAACTTCCAGGGCGACGCCGACGAGCCCGCTCCCTTTCCTCGATTTACTCGACGACGTGATCAGGCATTTCCTCAACTTCCTGCTGCGCTGCCTGCCCCCGTCACGACTGTTCGCGCTGCGGCGCTGGCTGCTTCGGCGTGCAGGCATCGATCTGGCCGACGATGTCAGCTTCTGCGGCGGCGGCTGGATCTACGGCCCTGGTCGGCTGAGCATCGGCGCGGGAAGCTGGCTCAGCCCCGGCGTCATCTTCCATACCCATGTGCACGCGCCGATCACCATCGGCCGGCAGTGCGACATCGGGAATGGCGTGGAGTTCGTGCCCGGCAGTCATCTTATCGGCCCGAGCGATCGCCGTGCTGGCGAAGGCACGGCCCAACCGATCAAGATCGGCGATGGCTGCTGGATCGGCGCACGTTCGATTATCCTAGGCGGTGTGAGCATCGGCGCCGGCTGCGTGGTGGCCGCAGGCAGCGTGGTCACCCGGGATGTGCCAGACAACATGCTGGTCGCGGGCGTGCCGGCACACATCAAGCGACAACTGGACGGAGGACCTAGCTAATGAGCAGCCCCTCGTCCCGACAGCAGCGTCCGGTGGTGCTGGTGGTGTGCAATGCGCTTGATGATGTCACCCGGATGGAGCGTCGCATCACCACCGACAGCCCGGCCGCTTCGCGCAAGGTCTTCCTGATGGCTCAGGCCCTGCGGCTGGCCGGCGTTCGACCGGTCGTGCTGAGTCTGGGCCGTGGTCGGGTCGATGGCTTGGGGGGCGCCTTCGCGGCGAAGGCGTGCCGCGTGGGTGGCGTGCCGACGATCTATGCGCCTTTCTCCCACCGGCGGGGATTTTCCGAGCTGTTGTCCCTGTTTGGTCTTCTGAGTCCTCTGCGGCGGCTGGCTTGGCATTCTCCGCGGGCGGTGATCTTCTACAACCGCTTTCCCGCCTACCTTCCTCTTTTGTACATGGCGGTACACTTGGGCTATCGCAGGTTTCTTGATCTTGAGGATGGCGAAATCTTAACAGGTCGTTCGCTGAAGGATTACTTGTCCCGAATCATTCAGTCTCAGTTCGATCGCCACTGTCGCGACGGCGCACTGTTAGCGTGCAGCGCACTCGAGGCGATGACCACCGTGCGCCCTGTCCGCTGTTATTACGGCATGGCGGTCGGCGATGTCGACGTGCCGCGCTGGCAGACTGACCGGATCACCTGCCTGATGTCGGGTGCGCTGGCGCCAGATACCGGTGCGCCGCTACTGATCGAGGCGATCAGGCGCCTGCGGGGCCGCCAGCCGGGCTGGGCCGCTGAGTTGTGCTTCGAGGTAACGGGCAAGGGCGAGAGCCTTGGCGCGTTCGAGCAGTTAGCTGCCGAGTCTGGGCTGCCTCGGGTACGTGTGCATGGTCGCACCTCCGATGCTCGCTATCTCGAGATCCTGCGCGGCTGCGAGATCGGGCTGGCCCTCAAGCCGGTTAGCGGCGTGCTGGCCGACACCACCTTCCCGTCGAAGGTCATCGAGTTCGCCGGCTCCGGACTACTGGTGCTGTCGACCGACATCAGCGATGTGCGTCGTCTGCTCGGCGACGGGGCTCGCTATCTCGAGCGCAACGATCCCGAACTGCTAATAGAGCGGCTGGCCACGATCGTGGCTGACCGAGAGGCTGCTGCGCGCTGCGCCCAACGGGGTCGTCAGGCGGTCGAGCACCACTGCTCGCCACCACGTGCAGGCGAGATCCTTCGGAACTTCTTATTTACAAATAGCATGGCTTAGCCTTAGAAATTTAATGGAGTTAAAGATGAAGAAAATGCGTACTTATAACTACATCCAATATGGATGTGGTCATTCTGCCCCTAACGAATGGAGGAATTTTGATGCATCGCCCACTCTGATTTTTGAGCGCCTACCCATAATTGGCAAACTGTACACAAAAAATTCTTTTCGCTTTCCTGAAAATGTGGAATTTGGAGACATCGTCCGAGGATTGCCAGTTCCTGACGGATCGTGCAGAGGGATTTATTGCTCTCATGTTCTTGAGCATTTGAGCCTAACTGATTTTAGGTTGGCGCTTTCTAATACCTATAAAATTTTAGAAAATGGGGGGCTTTTCCGATTGGTGTTGCCAGATCTTGAATACTTAATTAAAAATTACGTCAATAATACTTCAAGCGAGGCTTCTATTGAATTTTTGCAGGAGACCGCTCTTGGCCATGAATTCAGGCAACGCGGCCTAAAAGGCATTATTTTTGCGTGGCTTGGCAATTCACAGCATCTTTGGATGTGGGATTACAAGTCCATTTACCTAGAATTGAAGCGAGCTGGTTTTGAGAACATAAGAAGAGCGAACTTTAATGACTCTTCCGACTCGATGTTTAAAGTCGTTGAAGATCAAGTCAGATGGAAAAATTGCCTAGGAGTTGAATGTCAAAAACCTTTCACAGCAGGATGAGTTCGCACATTAGCCGCATTATTACGTGGCATCCAGTGCTAACCGACCACCAAGCCTTCACCTACCAAGAACTGTCGCGCCAGAGTGGCCTGCCGGTGCTTGTCCAGGTGGCCCGTCTCGAGGATGAAACCCGTCGCGCACAAGGCTGGAAAGATACCCGGGTGACCGGTGTCGAGCGCCAGATCATCCCGGCACGAGGTTTCCTGCGCCATGGCCTGCGGCTTCTGCTCGAGAACCGCGACCAGATCCATGTTTTCGGCAGCGCCTTTGAGAACCTACGCATGATGCTGCTACTGTGGGCAGCCAGCCGGCTGCGTATCGAGTGCTACATCATTTCAGAGCCGTACTCGACGGCCTCCTTCGGCTACTTCGAGGATCGCATGGTCTGGCGAGAGCGGCTGAAGACCTGGCTGCGCCCTCGGCTTTATCGCTGCTACATGCTGGCTTTGCGGGGAGGGCTGAAGGGAATCTTCACCATCTCGCGTCTGGCGGCACAGCAGTACGCTGCGGCTGGCATACCCGCTGACCGGTTGTTCCCGTTTGGCTATTTCGTGCCTGCGGAACCTGTCGAGGAGCGGCAACCCGCGGCCTCGGTGGCGTCGGGCCAGCGTCTGCGTTTGGTCTTTGTCGGCAGTCTGATCGCGCGCAAGGGGCTGTCGACCTTGATCGGCGCCGTGCGCCGTTCCATCGCCAGCGGTGCCGACCTCCAGCTTGATGTCTATGGTCCGGGTGATCCTGCGGGGTTCGATTTCGATGGTGAACGCGTCCGCTACGTTGGCCGCATTCCTTTTGGGGGCACGCAGCAGCGTCTGCCGGGATATGACATTCTGGTGCTGCCCAGCCACTATGACGGCTGGGGCGTCGTCGTCAACGAGGCGCTGTGCGCTGGCGTGCCGGTGCTGTGCAGCGATCAGGTCGGCGCACGCGTTCTCGTGGAGACCTTCGGAGCCGGGCAGGTCTTTGCCCGTGGCGACGAGCAGGCACTGGCTGATCTGCTGGTGACGCTGGCGAAACGGCCTGAGCGGCTGCAGGCGATGAAGTCGGGCTGCACTGCTGCCGCCGAGGCCATCCAGCCCGAACGGGCGGCTGCCTACATGCTGGAGGTGCTTTTGGCTGAGCCGGCTGCACGCGCCGCCATTCCTTCCCCCTGGTACCGGACTCCCTGATCGATGACCATCGCCATCTCCCGTCGTACTCCTGTTAGGCTTCACCTCACCAATGTGGCCGGAGCTGGAGCCTCCCAGTTGCTGCAGTCGCTGCTGCCGGCTCTGGAGCGCGATCCGGGCGTCGTAGTCGAGCGCATCGAGCTGCCTGACCGCGGCAAGCTGTCTGACTATCGCAGTAGCAGCCCGACCACGGTGGCGGAGGTCTACCGCCGGCGTCTGCCCAATGTGCTGTCCCGGATGCTCGAGTGCACCTTGCTGGCCGGTCGCTTCGACGGCCAGTCGCCTCTGCTGGTGCTTGGCGATCTACCACTACGCTGCCGCGGACCGCAGACCGTGTTCGTGCAAACGTCCAATCTGCTCAAGCCGGCACGGGTGCGCTTCGGCGCCGATGGCATCAAGTACTGGATCTCGCGCACGCTGTTCCGGCTGGGCATGGGCCGGGTGCGCGCCTTCATCGTGCAGACCGACGTGATGCGCGACGGGCTCGAGCGCAGCTATCCCAGCGTAGCCGGGAAAGTCTATGTGATCGCCCAGCCGGTGCCGAGCTGGCTGCTGCACAGTGGACTGAAGCGTCAGGCCCGGGTGCGTGGAGCCGGACAGGCGCTGGACCTGATCTATCCGGCCGCTGGCTATCCCCACAAAAACCATGCGCTGTTGTCACGTCTCGATTCCTGCGCCAGCTGGCCGGTCGAGCAGCTAGTCCTGACCCTGGACTCAGCCGTGCATCCCGCACCCAAACTGTCCTGGGTAAAGTGCCGTGGCTTCCTCTCGTCCCAAGCAATGATTGCAGCCTATTCGCAGGTCGATGCGCTGCTGTTTTTGTCCAAGGACGAGAGCTACGGCTTCCCACTGGTGGAGGCGATGTTCGTTGGTTTGCCGATAGTCTGTCCGGACTTGCCTTATGCCCGTACCCTGTGCGGCGAGCAAGCCTTCTATTTTGATCCTGACCAGCCCGAGTCACTGCGCCGGGCGCTCCTGGCGTTGCAGTCGCGGTTAGAGCAGGGCTGGTGGCCAGATTGGCAGGATAGGTTAGTGAACATTCCTCAGGATTGGGGTGCAGTGGCACGTAAAATGCTTGCGGTGGCTTGCGGTTCTCTTGTAAAAACTTAACAATAAGATAGTTACCTCACGGACTGGAATTCCTCAACAACAACGGCAGTGCGCACATCGCAGCAGACACCAGTGCAATAGCCCGTTCCTTAACACTGATGCTGGCGAACACGCAGCCCACAATACATTAGTGTGGCTGAGAAAGCTTCGTTAACACGTTCAAGTGTGATTGCGTCGCCCGAGACTCACGCCATGCGGTCACCGTGCTGGAGCAGTTATCAGCGGACTTCGAGCACTTCTACGAGGTACGCCCACACTCCTCTCTGATAGTGCTGTCACCCCACGAATTCAGGCGGCATCAAGCCGTCACCCCTAGTAAACCGTGAAAACCTGGTGTTATATTGTAAATAGCATGGAGTGGGGAACGGGGCAAGACCAATCCTTATGCTTGGCAAGAACTTTTTCGATGCGGCTCATAGTTGCGCGCCTTAAATTTTAGCTTGTTTTAACTGTGTATTCTTGTATATGCCAACCTCAGGAGTAATCTCGGCAAGAGTCCAAGCGACTGGCAGAACTAAGTGCAACAGTGATTCATCTACTAAATAGAAACTCTGAACTTATGATAGAAAATATTCAAGCTTTGAGAGCGTTTGCAGCAATTACTGTGGTTTTTTTCATATTATTGAGGCGTCGAAATTATATTCTAAAAATGTGGGCTTTCTTGGATGTCTGGAGGGTTGGGGAGCAAGCGGCGTTGATATATTTTTTGTTATTTCTGGGTTTGTTATGCTGCACATCCAGATGATACAAAGACGCTCCCCTTTTGAGTTTTTTAAGAACAGAATTCTAAGAATCGTGCCCATCTACTGGGTGCTAACAATATTTGTCATGATTCTTTATTTGTTTTTTCCGTCCATTTTTGCGAGTATGAATATGACCCCGGCTTGGGCTATCTCTTCGTTCTTTTTTACTTCCTCAGTCTTTGCAAATCGGCATCCTGTAGTTTATGTTGGGTGGACTCTCGAGTGGGAAATGTTATTTTATCTAATGTTTGCTATTGGATTGTTTTTTAGGTCTTTAAGGGGTCAAGTAGTCTTTGTTGTTATTTCTCTTGTCGGCGTTTCTTTTCTTGTCCAGAACTACATAATTCTAGAGTTTTTGTTTGGAATGCTTGTTGCTTACGCTTACAAAAAATCGATTATAAGTAAGGGGCAGGGATTGTTTATTTTTATTTTTGGTCTTCTTGTCTTGATGTTATCAATATTGCCTTCTGTTGTTGCGTGGAATTTAAATAGAGTTCTTATTTGGGGTATTCCATCTTGCTTGATGGTGTATGGATTGGTTTCTTGTGTTCAGATTCGCAGCAGATTTTTCACTTATTTGGGTGATGCTTCATATAGTATTTACCTTGTGCAAATTTTAACTATTCCTGGATTTTATAAAATCTCCTCAATAATTTTGGGTGAATGGAATAAAGATTTGCTGGCTTTATTGTGTTTGACTTTAAGTGTATCTTTTGGTTGCCTGGTTTATTCGTTGGTAGAGAGGCCTATTAATGTAAAGCTTAAGAGAGTTTTTCGAACGTGACTTGCGGTAATGAGAATTTTTCTACCAAAATAATCTTGGTATTAGAATCTGCGCCGCAAATCTGAGCCAGTAGGATGTAACACTTCGGGTATAGCGCCTGGCCGATGTGGTCAGGCATAAACGATTTTTGCGACAAACAGAGGACCATTATTTGGGCGGCGTACGAGCTATTCTTGTAGCCTAGCATATCTGAGCAACTCGGAATCGGCTAGCAGGTGTAAGCGGTTGTTACCGGATAATTTGATTCTGAAAAGCCTGCAATCACCATCTACGACCTTCAACTACCGTTAACTCTCTATGAGAGTTGGTTTGAAACGGGTCGCCTCTGCACCACCAGTGATCTTTAATATTAATAATTAATATGCTCTACATACCGCATTACGGTATCAGTCTTTGACCACCTTCCTTTGCTCATGATCATGGGCATACTTTCCCCTGAATTTACCATGTCTTGAGCATGTCCTACTCGTAATGAGTGACCACTGATTTGCTCTATTAAAACTTCATCTAATCCAGCTCGTTTAGCCAATCGTTTATAGATACGATTAATTTGCCCTGAGCATAATGAGCCAGTAATCTTCTGTGCTCGATTAACCCCTTTAAATAATTGTCCCTCTGTAGGATTTCGTAACCTTTCGAGCCAAAGGTTAAGTGCTTCAGTTGTTCTTATACTTAGATTGAGTCTTCTACCTCTAGCAAGTTGGTCTGTCTTACTCTTACGTATCAATACACTAGCGATTCTTCCTTCATCTGTATCTTTGAATTTGATATCTTCAATCAGCAAAGAGACTAATTCACTTCTTCTGCATAAGGTATCGTATGCAACCATCAAGAGAGCTCTATCTCTTGCCCCCCGATTGCCAGCCTCTGTAGCCTGTATTAATTTTTCTAGTATTTCACTAGTAATACCAAAAGCTTGTTTTTGGTATCTACCAACTTTTCTATGCATTCGACGCATTTCTAAAATGACATCAGGGTCTTTTGTTGGATCTTGCAAACGATTTAGTTTGTGAATTGTTGTCATACATGCCATTAATCTTCTGATGCTTGCAGAACTCTTGCCATCTTGAATTAATTTGTGAATGTATCGACAAATAGTTTCAGGGCTTGCTGGTAGGGCAGACTCACCATGTTCTTCGCAGTAATTAATGAATTGTTCAAAATCAACTCGATAGGCTCGAATAGTCGACTCTGCATAAGCCCCATCAATTTTCTTAATTGTTTGATTTAACAGCTCTTTTGGACTAATATTTTTCATATC
>JACCDS011202611.1_pt1 | contig 11923 bp, 10 predicted proteins | sample 7446441 | NCBI WGS metagenome assembly JACCDS01 (sample SAMN15323445, study PRJNA562643) | freshwater metagenome | isolation source: river surface water | place: USA:Blue River Watershed | collected 2017-08-17
AGCGCGTGGTAGGCGATGTCGTTCCAGTGACGGACCGCATAGACCAGCACGATGTGGCTGAATCGCTCCCAGGGCTGCGGCGTGCGCAGCAGGGACAGGAAAGGGGAGACGCCGGTGCCCGTGGCCAGCAGCCAGAGGTCCCGACCGTCCGGCACCTGGTCCAGCGTGAAGCGGCCCTCCGGCGTCTGCTGCACCCAGACACGATCGCCTTCCTGCAGCCGACCGAGTGCGGCTGACAACTGCCCATCCATCGGGGTGTGGAAGAAGAACTCCAGAGGTGAGGTGCCGGGACTGCTGAGGATGGAGTAGGGCTGCGCAACGCGCTCGCCCCCGATGTCCAGAGCAAGCGCCGTGTACTGACCGGCCTTGAATGGGGCGACATCGGCATCAATGCGCAGGGAAAACAGGTTGGGCGTCCAGTGGGTGTTGCTGGCAACGCTGCCTTCTATCCACCGGGTGATCTGTTCGGACATTGTCGACTCTTCATGTGCGCTGAGTGGCGGGCGCGCATTGTCGCACATCCCGGGAAAGCGTTGGCACTGCCAGTGCTTTTTCTGTAGGCTCGCAAGCCAGTGCCCATTACGGAAGTGCGGGGCGATTGGATGTATCCGAGGGGGAGTTCATGTTGCGCACGTGGTTCGAGATCGCATTGTGGAAACGTATTCTGCTGGCCCTGGCTCTGGGTGTGCTGGTCGGCAGTGTGTGGGGCGAGGGAGCTGCCTCGATCAAGTGGATCGGCGATCTGTTCGTGCGCCTCATCGGCATGGTGGTGGTGCCGCTGGTCTTCTTCACCCTGGTGTCCGGCGTCATCGCGATGGGCGATCCCCAGAAGCTCGGCTCTCTCGGCGTGAAGACCCTCGCGCTCTACATGATCACCACGCTCATCGCCATCTGCATCGGCATCGTGCTGGCACTCATCCTGCAACCCGGTGTCGGCGTGGACCTGTCCTCGGCGGTGCCTGGCACACTGCAGGAAGCCATCCCCCTGTCGGAGCGCCTCATGAGCATCGTGCCCCGCAATCCGGTGGCCTCGCTCGCTGAGGGCAATATCCTGGCCGTCATTTTCTTCGCGCTGCTGCTCGGCGTGGCCGGCCTGGTCGTCGGTGAAAAGGCGAAGCCGGTGGCCGATCTGGTGGATGCCGCCTCGGAGATCATGCTCAAGATCACTGGCTGGGTGATGGAAGTGGCACCCTTCGGCGTGTTTGCCCTGATTGCCTGGGTGGCCGGAACACAAGGGGTGATGGCCCTGCTGGACGTCGTCCGCCTGGCGATTGCGGTGTTCCTGGGCTGCATCCTGCACGTCGTGATTGTCTACGGCGGCATCATGAAGTTCCTGCTCAAGCTGAGTCCCATGAATTTCTTCCGCGGCGCGCGTGACGTGATGCTGGTGGGGTTCTCGACCTCATCCAGTTCCGCCACGATGCCCGTCACCCTGTCGGTGGCGGAACGCAATCTTGGCATCCGTCCCGTTGTCGCGACGACAGTGATTCCGCTGGGCGCCACGATCAACATGGATGGCACGGCGCTTTATGTGGGCATCGTGTCGCTGTTCGCGGCGCAGGCCTTCGGCATTCCGCTGGCCTTCGCGGATTACCTGATCGTGATCGGCGCCACGACCCTGGTGTCGGTGGGCACGGCCGCGGTTCCGGGCGCGTCAGTGTTCCTGATGGCGGCGGTGATGGGTGCCATCGGCATGACGCCGGAGCAGATCGCCGTGGTGGTCGGGTTCATCATTCCCTTCGACCGACCGCTGGACATGGCGCGCACCAGCGTGAACGTGACGGGGGATCTGGCGGTGGCCACCGTGGTGGCGAACTGGGAGAACGAGTTCGATCGCGAAGTCTTCGATGGACCCAATCGTTATTGATCGGGCGTACTGAAACGCGTGTGGCTCAGAAAGCCCAGGTCAGCGTGACGCCGGCGCGCACGTCTTCATCCAGAACGGCAAACGCGGCATCGACATCAGCCCGGGTGGCGATCACCTGGGTCAACAGCGTGAGGTGGTTGCTCAGCGTGCAAGTCAGCGCCACGCTGCCCAGCACCGAGCCCGCATCCAGTGCGCTCTGCACGGTAACGGCCAGCAGCAGATCCCCGTTTCTCATGCTGTTGGCATAGCGCAGCAGCGCATTGCCACTCACTTCGTCTCCTGTCAGACGCTCCCCCGGCCGCAACACCTGGGACTGGCGCAGCACGGTCTGCGCCGATATGCCGATGATCAGGCTCTGCTCATTGTCGATGGCATATTCCAGGCCTGCCGTGCCGGCCAGCTGATCCACCGCCCGGGTGCGGGTCGTGGGGGTGCCGTCGGCGGCGGTGTGCAGCACGTCGGCAAGCACGCCGTGATTGAAGGCGACATCCAGATTCAGCAGCAGTCTGCCAATGGCACGATTCGCGCTTGCCCCCAGCAGCAGGTAGTCGTTCTCCTGCGCCACGGCGTCGCCGACGCCCGAGAGCGGGGCGGCATAGCGCAGCTGATTCTCGTAGAGATAGGCCGCCATCACCGAGACATCACTGCCGGTGAAGCTCCAGCGCAGTTTCGAGCCGGCTTCGAACAGCGGCTTGTCGCGGCGCAGGTCGGTGAGATTGAACGCCGGCTCGAAGAAGAATGGACTGCCGCGCACGGGCGGCGGGTTGAACTCCGGGTAGAGGTTCACGAAGCTGGACAGGCTGCTCTTCTCGCCATAGCGATCCCACACAAGAAGCCACTGGTTCAGCCGCGCGTCCTCGATGTCGATGATGCTCAGGTCGCGGAACTCGCTGGTATTGATCACATCCAGCACCGAGTTGCCGACGTTCTCGCCCCATACCACGGTCTGTGCCCCCAGTTTCATGCTTTGCGTGGCCGTGCTGCGCTGCACGAACAGTTCATGCAGGCGGTATTCGGTATCCACAGCACGGCCGTTGGCGCGGTATTCGTAGTCGCCCGGCCAGTAGACCCTGGCCTGGGCGCTGCCCTGCAGCAGCCAGCCTGGTGCGAAGGCATTCTGGTAGCGGGCGAGCAGGCTCAGCCGATTGTTTTCCGTGGCGACACTGCGGGGCAAGGTGACGTCGCCCGGCAGCTCGACCTTGTGCGAGTTGACATGCGCCAGCACTTGCTGGCTCAGACGGAAGGTGAATGGCTGCAGCCAGGCCGCTCGACTCTGCGCGCCGCCGGCGAAGAGGTCTTCACCCGGTGCGTCAAAGGCGGCGCCGTCGAAGCTGAGAGTGTCGAGCGAGAAATCCTGAGCCAGGGCCGTGTGACAGGGCAGGAGCAGTGTGGCGCAGAGCAGGGCAAGAGGGGTGCTCGTCATCGTCTTGCAGGTGTTCGCCAGCAAGCTGGCTCCTACAGAAGGTGTGACGTGCTCATGGCGGGCGCGCTCAGTCAATTTGCGCCCGCAGCTTCTGCAGTTCGGCCTCGCGGAAGGCCACGTCCGTCAGCGTGCGCTGACTGAGGAAATCCTCCGGCACGTCGATGCCGGTGTTGATCTCGAGGATCGCCATGTTCGACAGCCGGTTGCTCACCAGATTCATCATGGTGAGCGAGCGCGCCACCCAGACTCCGTTCACCTGTTCCACGCGCGAGGCCAGCAGGCGCTTGATCTCGCGGCCGTGCTCGTCGTACATGTCGGCGCGCAGTGACACATAGCGCTCCTTGTCGATGTACTGCACGATGCGGGCATAGCGGGTTTTGCGCGCCCGCTCGGCATCGGGAATGGACTCGATCTTCCATACCTCGCGGCCCGCTTCGGTGGTCTCTTCCAGAATGCGCAGGGTGTATTCGTCGAGCTTGCCGGTGTCCTGGTCTTCGGTGGTGAACTCGGAACCGAACAGCGCGGCCGGTTCGCTGTCCTCGGCACTGCCACTGGCGATGCGCTTCACCGTGCCGAGGGCTGAGAGGTAGAGCCAGGTCTCGTTGTCCACGGTCGGGTCGTCATAGGTGATGCTGAGCATGCCGATGCCGCGCTCGGCCGGGGGCTCCAGCACGATGGCGACGGAGCGGGTGTCTTTCTTGTCCGGGCCGAAATTCACGCCCACGGATTCCAGCGCCTTGATGCGGGCGCGCTCGGCACAGGTGATCTGATTGTCGCGGATGCCGAACTGGCAGCTGGAAAGCTGGATGCGGTTGAAGGCCGAGTCGGTGGTGCTGCGCAATGCCTCCTCGACTTTCTCGAGAATCTCGCGGGCCGATTCCTGAGCCGTGGCCAGAGGTGCCATGACGCCCAGACAGAGCGCGACGAGGCAGCTCTGCAGGCCAACTCGCCGTCTGAAATGTGTGCGCTGTGCTGGCTTCATGCCGGTATCCTCCGTGGGGCTGGCTCTTCCAGGGCAAAGGTGCGCTGGGCATCCTTGACGCCGAAATCCGGTTTGAACACGTGCAGCAGGGCGGGGATCAGGAACAGGTCACAGAGCAGGGCGACGAAGATGGCCAGTGAACCGAATATGCCGATCTTGGCGATGCCCAGATAGTCCGAGAACCCCATGATGGCGAAGCCCATGCCGAGCACCATGGTGGTGAAGATCACGGCGGTGCCGACGTCCTTCATGGTGCTGTGCAGCGCCAGCGCCATGCTGCGCGTGCGGATCAATTCGAGCCGGTAGTGTGTCATGAAATGAATCGTGTCATCCACCGCGATGCCGATGATCACCGGCGCAATCATCAGCGTGTCCGTGTCCAGCGCGATGCCCAGCAAGCCCATCAGGCCGAAGCTGAGCAGCGCCGGAATCAGGTTCGGCACGATGGCGATCAGGCCGCCCTGAATCGAGCCCAGGGTCAGCATCATGATCACGCAGATCACCCCCAGGGCCAGAGCGAAGCTGCTGTACTGCGACTGGGCGATCTCGTCGGTGGCGCGCATCATCAGCGGAATAGAGCCCGTCATGCGCACTTCCAGTTCGGGGAAATCCTGGCGCAGTGGCGCGAACACCTCTTCAATCAGCACGCCCATTTCCTCGAAGAACCGCTGGTACTCATAGGAGCCGGCGTTGTAGGCATTCAAGGTGATGTGCGAGCGGCTGTAGTCGTCGGACACCAGGGCGCGGCGATCATCCGGATTGGCGCTGTTGAAGAGGTAGAGCAGCTGGGAAATCATCGCCTCGGAGTCCGGCACCCGATAGAAGGCCGGGTCGTCCCCGTTCATGATCTGGCTGGTGTCCTTGACGATGTCGGCCAGGGACCAGGTGCGCGAGATCTCGCTGGCGTATTCGGTCTCGATGCGATTCTGCAGAGTGTCGACAGCCTGCAGCATGGCGGGATTGAGCAGGCCGTCGCTCACACCCGTGTCGATCATGATTTCCATGTTCTGCGCGCCTGCCATGTGTTCGTCCACCACGGCATAGGCCACACGCATCTCGCTGCCCTCGCGCGTGAGTTCCGCGATGTTGCTGTCGATGCGTACCTGACTTGTGCCGTAGGCACACAGCAGCAGGACGGCGCCGAAAATGCCCAGGATCGTGCGCGGACTGCGGGCGACCAGACGCGGCACGGCGTCGAGCAGTGCGGTCTGCCAGCGCAGCACCAGCGCCGTCAGCGCGCAGCTCAGCGCCAGATACAGGGCAACTTGCAGGCCGAAGGTGAAGAAGCCGGCCAGCACCAGCAAGACAGCGCAAAAGACTTTGCCGACACCGGGGAGTTGCCGCCAGCGAGAGCGCCAGGAGCTTTGCACTGTCTGCTGCGACGCAGGCTGGCCCGGATGCCACAGACTCAGCAGGATGGGCAGCAGCACGAGGGTGAAGAACAGGGCCATGAACACGCCGCCCGCCGACATCACGCCGAAGATGCGGATGGGGGTGAGATCGGACAGGCTCAGCGAGAGCACGCCGGCCATGGTGGTGATGGTGGTGACGAAAATGGCCAGGCCCGTTTTCTCGTAAGCGGCGTACAGGGCGCGGGCGTGGGCCAGACCCTCGCGCCGGAAACTGAAGTACGCACTCATCACATGGACACAGTCGGCGATGCCGCAGGCGAAGATCAGCAGGCAGGTGAGCACCAGCATGGTGGACATGGGCACGCCCAGCCAGGCCGTGGCGCCCCAGGTCCAGAGCAGGCTCAGGGCGATGGTCAGGATCGGCCACACCACCGCGCTGAAGGAGCGGAACAGCACCCACAGCAGGCCCACGAAGACGCCGACCATGGCGATGCCCAGCAGCATCATCTGCTGCAGCATGCGGTAGATGAACTCGTTCATGGGCGGGTTGCCCACCGGATAGAACTCCAGCACATCGGCATGCTGGCCGTAGACGGCGCGGATGGCGGTGAAGAAGCGGCTGTACTCGAACATGTCCACTGTCTGGAACGGGATGTCCTGCACCTGCGCCTGCTCGTCGACGTCCAGTGCCACGGCACTGTCGGCATCGAAGGCGCTGAAGCTGAGATCGAGCGTGACGTCCGCCGCGTCGATCTGTGGCGTGAAGCCCTCCACCGGCTCGGCGCCGAAGATGGTCTGGATCAGGATGCCGGCATAACGGCCATCGGCGGAGTAGAACAGCAGGCGGTAGTCGTCCTCGGCCAGCGCACGTTCGCGAATGGCCCGCAGCTCGTCGGGTGATACCGGCAGGGGTTCTGGAACGAGGCGATCCGAACGCAGGGTGTCGCCTTCGACGCTTTGAATGCGTGCCGTGCTCAGCGACTGCACGCGGCGGATCTTGCCCAGTTCCTCCAGCAGCACCGGTTCGCCGTCGATTTGCGCGGGGTAGGCCGCCGGGTCCAGGGTCTGCCAGTTGTCGAGCTCCTGCGTGAGCTGCTGCACGGCCTGCAGTGAACGGGCGGAGAACACGTCGCCATCGAGGGCGCGATAGACAAGGAACACGGAGTCATCACTGCCGAACTGTTCGCGGAATTCATTCAGCGCCGCGATGGCCGGGTCGTCCTGGTCGATGAAACTGTCGATGGTCATGTCGAGCGTGGTGTGCGTCCACGCGCCCCAGGCCATGAGGACAGAAGTGCCCAGCAGCAAGGCCAGCACCAGCGTGCGGGCCTTGAGAGACCACAGGGGGATGAGCGCGAAGAAACGGCTCAGCGAGAGAAGTGTCTTGTCCATCTGATCCTGCTTCCAGATTCCATTCTTCCTGCGACATCACCACACAGGAGAGCCTTCGTTCTTGTTGTGTTGCCTTGCAAGGCCGCCGGCGTCCTGCGCGGCGGAACTTTCTCAGTTGGGGCAGCTGTACACGCCGAAGGTCTGGCGACCGTCGGTGATCGGGGATTCGACGACGATGCGATTGCCGCCCATGTCGGCTGCCTCGTTGCGGGCGAGATCGATCAGTTCGGCCTGCAGCTTGGCGGAGCCGCGCTCCACGAACACGATCTCGCTCAGCGCATTCGACGTGCTGGTGCCAATACGGCGGCAGCTGGCAACTTCCGTCGGTGTGGCGACAGTGACCAGTCGGCCCGCCGCGGTCAGGTTGACCCAGTTGCCGCAGGCGCTCAGCGTGCCGCCAAGAATCAGGGTCAGAAGGATGGTGCGCATGGAGTTCTCCTGTGATTGCGGATGCCTGCCTACCATGCCAGCTTCGGCTGTGAGCGTAAAGCCTGCCCGACGAAAATGACGGGCTGCGGGCCGCAGGCGGCAAGGGCCGCAGGCATTGTGTGCTACCATCGGCGGCCTTCGCGGCAGGGGCGCTTCCCACTGCCGGCCAACTCACAACAGGAGACAGAGGACATGGCAACACTGGCATTGCAGGGCAGGAACGTGGTGGTGATCGGCGGCACGTCCGGCATCGGGCTGGCCACCGCGCTGGGTGCCCTGGAACTGGGCGCGAATGTCTGGGCCGCCGGCCGTTCGGAGGCTCACATCGCCAAGGCGGAAGAGGCCGGACAGGGCCGACTGAAGGTGCGCCGTGTGGACACCCACGATGAGGCGGCGCTGAAGGCCCTGTTTGCTGAGGCCGGGGTGATCGACCATCTGGTGTCTGCTGCCACCGGCGGCACTCGCACGCTCAAGCCCTTCCTGGAGCAGACGGAAGACCAGTTCAAGGATGCCTTCGGCAAGCTCTGGGGGTATGCCAAGGTGGTGCGCACCGGCGCGCCTTTCATGGCGAAGACAGGCTCCGTCACCCTGGTCAGCGGTGCGCCCGCGCGCAAGATCAAGGCCAACAGTTCCGCCCTGAGCTGTGTTGGCGCTGCCGTGGAAACCCTGGTGCGCTGCCTGGCCTCCGAGATGGCGCCGATCCGCGTCAATGTCGTGTCCCCCGGCATCATCGACACGGCCCTGTTCGACTGGATGGGCGAGGCCCGTGCTGAGCGGGTGGCGGCCATGGTCAAGGGGCAGCTCGTCGAGCGCGTGGGACGCCCGGAGGAGGTGGCCGGCGCGTTGCTTTACCTGATGCAGAATGGCTATGCTACCGGCACGACTGTCGATGTGGATGGCGGCCAGCTGCTGCGCTGAGCGCGGCAGCCTAGAAGAACAAGAAGAGGTTGAGGAATGAGTTTCAAGCCCGTCATCCTGATCTACGATCTGGACAACAGACTGGTGGACGAAATAGCCGCCGAGATTGGCGCGACCGGCCAGTACACCAGCATCAACACCTACAACGAAGCCAATGCCCTGGACGCCGTGCGCCAGTACGACCGCTGCTTCGGCCTGCTGACCAACAAACTCTCCTGCATCATCACCGGCTGGAACAACTACAAGAAGCCGCGTGACCAGTTTCTCTATCTGCTGCGGGACATCGAGCGCCGCAGCCCGCTGCGTCAGCGCACGCCGGTGGTGATGGTCACCGAGGATCACCGCGAGGACCTCAAGCGCCGCGCGCTGGAGCCTGCCGACGGCGGCGTCTGTGCCTATCTGCACAAGGACAGCTTCCGTGAGTCGCTGGTGCCGACGCTGCAGCGCATCGTGTTCGACAAGCAGGCGGAGGATCTCAATCGGGAATCCCTGCGCTCCTTCCTCGCCCAGTCACAGCAGGACTGAGTCAGCCCAGGCCGTTCCCCATGTCCAAGTTCGAATTCATCATGATGTTCGTGTCCGTGGTGGTCGCGTTCTCGCTGGCCGAACTCATGATGGGCTGGGGCCGGCTCATCCGCAGCTGGCAGCAGGTGCAGCGGCCGCTGTTCGTGCTGGGCTGGTCGTTCTGGCTGCTGGTGGTCATCACCTTCCACTACCTGGGCTTCTGGGAATACCAGTACGGCGTGGACCTGCGCTCGGTGGGCCAGATGCTGCTGGGCCTGAGCGCGCCCATCGTGCTGGTGCTGCTCAGTTTCGTGCTGACGCCGGAGCTGCGCGAAGGCCAGCCGACGGACCTGGAAGAGCATTACTTCCGCATCAAGGACTGGTTCTTTCCGCTGGTGCTGGTGTTCTTCCTGCTGTCATCGCTCACCGACACCCTGCTGCCCGATTTCCGCGAGACCTGGCAGACCCGCATCATCGGGCCGGCCCTGCTGGTGGTGTCGTTCATCCCGCTGTTCTTCACGCGCCGACGCGGCGTGCATGTGGCCGTGCTGGCTTTCAATCTGGTGCTCATCGTGGTGTCGAGCTACACCCTGGATGTGCGCGGGCTTTGAGCCCGGCCTCACACTTCCCGATAGCGAAAGCAGCTTTCCACGTGGTCGTTGACCATGCCCGTGGCCTGCATGTGCGCATAGACGATGGTGGAGCCCACGAACTTGAAGCCGCGCTTCTTCAAGTCCTTCGACAGCGCGTCGCTCTCGGGCGAAGTGGCGGGTATCTCTTTCAGGCTGCCGCGCCGGCCATCGAGCACCTTGCCGCCCGTGAAGCCCCAGACATAGGCATCGAAACTGCCGAACTCGCGCTGCACCTGCAGGAAGGCCTGGGCATTGCTGCGCATGGCGTAAAGCTTCAGGCGATTGCGGATCAGGCCTGTGTCCTGCAGGCGCTCCTCGATCTCGGCATCAGTCATGGCGGCCACGCGCACCGGGTCGAAGTCGAAGAAGGCGCGGCGATAGTGGTCGCGCTTGCGCAGCACGGTGATCCAGCTCAGCCCGGCCTGCTGGCATTCCAGGGAGAGGAACTCGAACAGCGTCTGGTCGTCGTGCACGGGCACGCCCCATTCGGTGTCGTGGTATTGCACATACAGCGGGTCGGTCCCGCACCAGGCGCAGCGTGTCTTCATGGCGGTCGTCCTTGAAAGAGTCATTGGTGACCCAAGCATAGCGCGAAAGTTTGCTCGCCGGCTTGCCGCTTCGGCCACTGGCCGCGGCGCGCGCTGCCGGCATAGAATCGCGCCGACCCAGCCGTCGTTTTCATACGAGAGTCCAACATGCTGACCACCCCGCAATCGCCCCTGTTCAAGACCACTGCCCTCGTGCTCAGCGCTGTCATGCTTGCCGGCTGCGCCGTGAATCCGGTCACCGGCCAGCGCGAACTGAGCTTCATCTCCGAGCAGCGCGAGCTGAGCATCGGCGCCGAACAGTATTCGCCCTCGCAGCAGTCCCAGGGCGGCGAGTTCAGTGTCGACCCGCAGTTGACCGCTTACGTGCAGGGTGTGGGCCAGCGCCTCGCGGCCGTGAGTGATCGCCAACTGCCGTACGAATTCGTGGTGCTCAACAACTCCGTGCCCAATGCCTGGGCGCTGCCGGGCGGCAAGATCGCCGTGAATCGCGGCCTGTTGACCGAACTCAACAACGAGGCCGAACTGGCCGCCGTGCTGGGGCACGAGATCGTGCACGCCGCCGCCCGTCACGGCGCCCAGGCCATGGAGCGCGGCATGCTGATGCAGGGCGCCCTGGTGGTGGGCGCCATCGCCGCCCAGGGCAGTGAGTATTCCGATTACGTGGTGGGCGGCGCCATGCTCGGCGCCCAGCTCGTCACGCAGCGCTATGGCCGCGATGCCGAGCGCGAGTCCGACGCCTATGGCATCCGTTACATGGCCGAGGCCGGCTACGACCCGGCCGCCGCCATCAGCCTGCAGGAAGTGTTCGTGCGCCTTTCCGAAGGCCGCGAAAGCAACTGGCTAGACGGCCTGTTCGCCAGCCACCCGCCTTCCCAGGAGCGCGTGCAGAACAACCGCGCCCTCGTGGCCCAGCTGCGCGCCGAAGGCATCAGCGGCGGCGAGCTGGGCGAGGAGCGTTACCGCGAGGCCACCGCCTTCCTGCGCGAGACCAAGCCCGCCTATGACGCTTTCGACGAAGCCGAGAAGCTGATTGCCGAAGACAAGCTGGAAGAGGCCGAACGTCGCCTGGAAACCGCCCTCAGCCTGGTGCCCGACGAGGCCCGCTTCCACGGCCTGGCTGCCGACATCCTCGTTTACCAGCGTCGCTATGAAGCGGCGGCGCGCCGTTACGACGACGCCATCGCCCGCGACCCGGATTATTTCGACTATTACCTCGGCCGGGGCGTGGCCTTCGCCCGCCAGGGCAATCGCGAGCGGGCGCGAGAAGACCTGGAGCGCAGCGTCGACCTGCTGCCCACCGCCATGGCCATGAGTGAACTGGGCGAACTGGCGCTTGCGGGCAATGAGCGCGTCAGTGCCAAGCAATACTTCCAGGCCGCCAGCGCCGCCGCCGGCCTGGTGGGCGAGCAGTCCCGCGCGGCCTTCATGCGCCTGGACATCCCCGACAACCCCACGCAATACATCGCCGCCGCGCCCATCGTGAACAATGCCGGCCGCCTGCTGGCCCGCGTGGAGAACCGCTCGCCGGTGGCGGTGCGAGATGTCAGCATCGAATTCCAGGCCGTGATCGCGGGCCAGCTGGCCAACCGCACCCTGGTGATTCCGGCGCTGGCGCCGGGCCAGAGTGGCGATCTGGATTCGGGGCTCAATTTCCCCCCGGGCGTGATGCCCACGGCGAATCAGGTGAACGTGGTGGTGCGCGGGGCGGGGGTGGAGTGAGGGTCAGGGCAGCATGAATCGCCCTGTGCTGGCCGGGAAACTTTCGGGTGACCGTCCCGGATGACTTCTATATAATCGCGCCCCGCACGCACCCGTAGCTCAGCTGGATAGAGTAGGTGGCTTCGAACCACTTGGTCGGGAGTTCGACAAGCGCGCA
>JACCDS011255778.1_pt1 | contig 11923 bp, 10 predicted proteins | sample 7446441 | NCBI WGS metagenome assembly JACCDS01 (sample SAMN15323445, study PRJNA562643) | freshwater metagenome | isolation source: river surface water | place: USA:Blue River Watershed | collected 2017-08-17
TGCTCCTGTCTTTCGCCAACCTGGCGCGAGCTGAATACACGCCCCCGGTGTCCACCGAACTTTCGATCATGGACATCCATGTGGCAAAGAACTGGTCGGTCCGCCAGCGCATGGAAGTCATCAACAAGGTCGAAACGGATCAGGGCATCGCCCTGCTTGGCGAACAAAAAATCACCTACAACAGCGCCCATGAGCGTGTTCGGGTAATCAAGGCGTACACCCTTCAACCTGATGGCACCAAGGACCCTGTCACCCCGGACCGGATTCGGACCCAGGACGATCAGGATGACGCTGGCAACGGCATCTACAGCGAATCCAAGGTCAAGGTCATCATCTTTCCCAATGTGAAAGTAGGAAGCCGGACTTATTACCTGGTGGAGGCGCTTCAGCACACCCCGGACTTTCCTGGACATTACGCATGGACGGAGTACTTCTCACCGCACCGTAAGTACGGGCGTGCAGAAGTCCGGTTTTCCCATGCCCCCACTCTGGACATCCGGGTGGAGGGGCAAGGCATGACTGGCGGCCGCATCGAAAAGCCGCAACCGACCAAAAACGAAAGTATCCGCTATCAGTTCAGCTATTCCCAAAGCACGGCCCATCCAACAGAGCCACTAATGGTGAGTTATGCCGATTTCGCACCCCGGTTTTCGGCCAGCAGCTTCAAAACCTACGCTGAGGTGGCCAAGGCTTACCAGGACCGGGCCCGACCCAAAGCCGAAGTGACAAAGATCATCAAGGATCAGGCGATCCAAATCATTGGCGATGCGTCCACCACAGAAGAAAAGGTCAGACGGCTCTACAACTGGGTTGCCCGGAATATCCGCTACCTGGGGGTCTATGCAGGGGCCGGCGGCTATGTTCCACACTCGGCAGAGAAAATCCTGCGTGCCCGCTATGGCGATTGCAAGGACCACGCCACCTTGCTGGAGGCCCTACTGCGTGCCGTGGGAATAGAAAGCTCAACAGCCCTGATCAACTCCGACAGGGCTTATCGCTTGCCAGACCCCCCCAGTTTTGGGGTTTTCGATCACGTCATCACTTACGTGCCGGAGTTGAACCTCTTCCTGGATTCCACGTCACGCATGACCCCAATGGGCCTGCTTCCTGCAGGCGACGTAGGCAAACTGACAGTCATTGCCGCGACGGGTCAGATTCTCAGCACCCCACTGGACGACACCGCCAAGGACAAGACAGTCACCTCAACACAAATGACCCTGAAAGCAGATGGCAGCGTGCAGGGCAACACCAAGGTTGAGCAGTTCGGGTACTTCCAGCTCCTGTCCCGCGCCAAGGTCTACAGCAACCAGAACAAACCAGCCGATGAGATTGTTGGCAGCATGCTGTCGCGCTTCAACGAGTCCGGCACCGGCACCATCGTCCACCCTGACCCCCTGAACCTGGAAGCCCCCTGGGTAGTGACTGCGGATTTCTCGCTTGATCCAATCGTGAACTTGCCTGGCATGGTAGCTCTGACCGTGCCTGTAGGACTGTCCCAGGGCAGGTTCCAGACCCTGGCCAGCATCAAGGCGCAGAGCAATGCACGCTTTCCGAACCTGTGCGGATCCTCCTCCCATGAGGAAGTGATCGAATTGAATATTCCACCAGGGACAAAGCTTCTCCGCCTACCAGCCAACGTCCAGCTGCAGACAAAAACCCTGAGCTATCAGGCCACCTACGGAGCCGACGGCAATGCGATCAAGGTTTCACGAAAGTTCATGGCGCAACGCGGTAAATCGGTCTGCGACAAAGCGGACGAAGCCGAGTGGGACCAATTCACCAAAGTGTTGCAACGAGACCTGCGGCAACAGTTTTTCCTGGAGTGAGCTCACATGAAGATCGAAGTCGTCATCGGCAACATCGTCAAGCAACCTGACATGGAAGCCATCGTCAATTCGGCAAATGCCAATCTCAGGATGGGTTCTGGGGTGGCTGGGGCAATCTACACGGTAGCGGGCCCCAGACTCGAAGAGTACTGTCGACCCTTTGCTCCACTTGAACTGGGATCTGGGCTCATAACTCCAGGCTTTCAACTACCAAATCGTTGGATCATCCATGTTCGTGCCGCTCATTTCATCAACAACACCGAACCAGAACGTTACTTGGCATTCTCGGTTTTATCCATGCTGAACATTGCGAAAGACAACAACATTTCAAGCATCGCAATGCCCGCCATAGGAACCGGAGTCTTCAAGTTTCCGCCCGAAATCGCAGCAGGCATCACCGCCTCAACTCTAGTGAACTACAAACCACAGGGAACAGCCCCGACTCTTGTGCGAATTTGTACCGTCGACTCTCATATGCAGCACATATACGAATCAGCCATAGCGCAAGTTACGCCAGATGTAGCCACCAATTCCTCGACGTGATATGTGAGGTAATTTGCCAAAGGCAGAGCAAAGTAAAACAAATGAGGGGATAAATTGTTTATCCTTTGAAGAAGAATTGAGTAGCAGTCTTATGTAGTACTATGTAGCTAATTAAGATTGTTTCTGGCACCACCCCTCGACCCGCACAGAATGACCATGACCACTGACGCAGCAAACAAACTCCGACGCGAGATGATTGAAAAGACTCTTGCGACTTACAAAGAGCGAGGGGATAGGAAAACGCTCAGCATCGAGTACCGAGGAGTTGACACCTCGCTGGAGGTGATCCGGATTCACCCCAAATACCTGCTACTGAACCATGACAACAGCAGACTCAGTGCGCAGTTGATGGACCACCCCAAACGTGCCATCGTAGAAAACGATCCCACCTCAAGCGAAGCGCAAGAAGTCTTGGCGAGCCTTCTTCGGAGGACTGAGCGATTCAACAAGTTAAAAGATGAGCTCAAAGAGCTTTCGCAGCAAAACCCAGGCCTGATTTCCAGGGATGGTTTGCTGATCAATGGAAATACACGCGTTGTTGCCTTGAAAGACTTGGGCGTTGATGGAGTAGACGTTGCAGTTCTACCCGCCGATGCGATGGCCAAAGACTTTCTAGACCTTGAAATGTCCTTGCAGATGAGGAGGCTCACGCACCAGGACTACACCTTTACCAACGAGCTACTCTTAATTGACAAGTACAGACGAGCCGGGCACACGGAAAAGGAATTAGCCAAAAAGATGGGCTGGATCCGTGGGTGGAAAAAGAAGGTTGACGAAGCATCTCAATTACTTCAACTGGTCAAAGAAATTAGGAAACTGGCCGATCCTCCGCTGAGCTACGAAATCTTTGACTCCAAAAGCCAGCACCTCAAGGATCTGAATGAGGAATACAACAACATGGCTCAGGTAGATGTTGAAGAAGCCAACAAAATGAAATGGGGCCGAGTGGCAGCAATGTTCCTGGGCGTCAACAAAGACCAAACACGCGTCATTGATCCCGACTTCTTCGAGGAGGATGTTCTCAAGCGTGTAGCAAAGAATTCAAAAGTGATACAGGTCCTCGATTCATTCAAGAAGGTCAAAGTTGAGGATGACTTGGATGAGCTCCTTGGGAATTCTGACAAAACCGAAGAAACAATTGATCTTCGATCATTTGCGAAAAAAATTATTGGCGATCTTTCCGACGCCAATGGCAACGTCACAAAAGATCTGACTGCAGAACTACAGGAAATTCACAACGCAATCAGGCTTGGTGCAGAGGCGACGATCACGAAAGGCAAACGAGAAAAACTACTTCTAGAGCCTGCAGACGTATTGCAAGAAACGAGGATCAGCCTTGAGGGAGTACTCAGCTCTTTTTCAGAGGTCTCACAACTTAAGGACTTCGATTCCAAAAAATTTGAATTCGAACTTTCCAGAGTTGCGGCATGCATCACCGAGCTTTCTGCTGAATTCAGCAAGATCAAGCTTAAGTAAAGACTTCATGGCAGTTATTCGAATTTCGCTTGAGAATGACAGCAGGGTTCTGATTGAGCCTGTGGGAGATATCTCCGCAGAAGATTGGTTATCAGTGAAATCCTGGTGGTCACCAGACTCCCCCAACACTACACACCCGGTAGCAATTTCGGTACTACCTTCAGAGTTTGCGTTCAAGAAAAACTGGCTACGTGAAAACTGGACGCGTCTGGGCCACAAGGTGGAGCTGGACAAAGGAGTGATTACTTCTGTCCAAGCAGCAGAAGCATTGGTGGCAGATTTTGAAAGACTGGCAACCAGCAACAGTCGCGGTGAAGAGATTGACCCTCAGAGCTTGCGATTGAAGCGCCAACTCACTCCATTTCAGATCACAAACCTTAAAAACCTGGTCACCATGAACAATGGTGCGAATTTTTCAGTACCAGGAGCAGGAAAAACATCAACAACTCTTGCTGTTTGGGAGTTTTTTAGAAACACAGGCAAAGTCGAGCGCCTGCTCGTTGTATGCCCCAGGTCTGCTTTCGAAGCTTGGGAAAAAGAACCGGCCTTGATTCTCGACCGCCCCATCAAACTTCACGCTTTTTCAGAAGAGTCGATTCCCCCAGATACGGACCTACTTTACGTCAACTACGAACAACTTGAGAACGGTGCTCGTCTTCAGCGGCTTACCCGCTGGATGGATCAATCGCCAACAATGCTGGTTGTAGATGAAGCACATAGGGTCAAGGGCGGAGGCAAATCGATCCGATGGAAAGCTTGCCTAGAGCTCGGCTCGCATGCCGTGAGAGTAGACCTTCTCACTGGTACGCCTATGCCGCAAAGCCAAGAGGATTTGAGAAATCTTTTCACCCTTTCCTGGCAAGGCATACCGCGTCACTACTTCACGAATGATCGCCTAGGCTCTCTTCAGAGAGGCGGCATATTCGTACGAACGACCAAGCGTGAACTTGAGCTTCCGCCAATGCGAATTGAACCTGTTTCGGTGACTATGAGTCCCGTTCAGCGAGAAATTTACGCCGCGTTACGCCGAACATTCGCCGGTCAATTCGGTATGAATGATGGAGATTACGGATTCTTCGAAAGAAAAGGTAAGGCGGTGATGACGCTTCTCGCGGCCGCCACGAATCCAGGACTTCTGATGCGCTCATACAGCGAGGAAGCATTTCTCGGATTCAACTGGCCGCCAGTAAATTTATCTGGTGATGAACGTCTTGTATCAGTGCTGGAGAGCTACTCTACACACGAAATATCTGAGAAATACCTATGGATCGCGAAGTTCATAGCGAAGGCGGCTTCCGAAGGTCGTAAGGTGTTGATTTGGAGCACCTTTGTGGGAAATCTTCTCGCATTACAGCGCTTGCTTTCCCCCTACGAACCAGCTCTTATTTACGGCGCAACTCCAACAGATGAACGTCGCACCGAACTTGAGCGCTTCAGAAAATCAAGCTCCTGCCATGTTCTTCTGAGCAATCCACAGACGCTGGGAGAAGGGGTAAGTCTCCACCAAGAGTGTCACGAAGCCATATACGTGGATCGTAGCTACAACGCGGGGCTTTATCTGCAGTCTTTGGATCGAATTCACCGTCTTGGGTTGAAACCGGAGCAAGAAACAACCGTTTATGTGCTTCAGTCAGAGGGTTCAATCGATGTGCGCGTGGGCAAGAGGCTTGAAGCCAAAATCGACCGACTTGGTTCCTACTTGAACGATGAAGGACTTGTCGAGGTCAGCTTGCCCTCAGGGGACAGCGATGACCCACCGGAAGGATTGCTGGGATTAGACGATCTCGATTTGAATGATCTTCTGGATCATCTGAAGAACGATGGCTAATGAACCGAGTCCCCGCGAAGAACTGATCCTCGAAGTTCTGAGAGCTGCTTCTGATCGAATTTCGATTCAGGACTTTGACATTCAATGCCAACTCGCACCGGCAACTTCCGGCAAATCGTATTACGACCGACTGCGGGTTGCTGAAAAGTTGATCGACGAAGGTGTCATCGAAAAAATTGATGACCATTTGAGGATCGTCGCAAAAGTTGCTCCACCTTGGCTAAGAGAAGGACTTCTGTCAGGCTCAGCAATCTCCTGGGAAATTCTTGAAGCGATTGACGCCAAGGGAAAGATCCAAGGCAAGATTGATCTGGAACTACTTGCAACGATTGGCCTAGAGGGTGAAAAGGAGGTCATGAATCAACTCAAGACCACCCTCCCCTCTCAACTGATCTCTCGCATCAAACACATTTCTCTCACGGACGACACTGCTGGGTTTGATATTGCATCGCCTTCAACAGTTCAAAACGATTTCACATGTCTACTTGAGGTCAAAACGTCCTCTAGACCAGGCACGGATTTCAGATTCTTTATCAGCCGAAATGAAGCGCGCATCGCCAGTCTTAATGAAAATTGGCGCCTTATCTCAGTATTGAGGCACTCTGATGGTTACCGAATACTTGGACACCTCACCTACGCACATTTTTCAAGCATCCTCCCAACCGACTCCAGTCCTTTTTCCAAATGGGAATCAGCAAGTGTCACGGTGCCCGTTGACTTGATGATTCCTGGTCTTCCTTGATTCATTAAAAAATCATGTCAACCGGATTCAACTTCGTCACACTTCCTTTGACAACCAAACGGGCAGGTCAAGTAGTCGTTCCACAAAGGTCCGGACTTAACTGGGGGCAACGCCCAGGGAGAGAGCCCAATCAGGCTTACCTTTCTGTGCCCGTAGACATACAAAGGAGTGGATTCTTCCCAGATCGTGGCGAAGAATTCATAGTTGAGTGCGACGATGGCTTCACCATGAAGTGCGTGCGCTCCCAGGACAACGGTAAAGCCATTGAATCGCCCACAGACAACTCCATCATTGGGATTTATTTCAGAAACCGACTTGGTGTCAGACCAGGTCATATGGTCACTGTCGATCATTTGCATGCCTACGGCAGGACCTCCGTCGACATTCATTACCGCAACAACCACCTCTTTTACCTGGACTTTTCGACACTCAGCAATCTGAAGGCTTGATTCGAACTACTATGTGTTGCGCCTATTAACATTTGACCTGAATTCAACAGTCCTAAGTAGATCCAATCTCGATCAAAGGAAGCTTTCCATGCTCAGCAAGAACTTGTTCGAATCCGCTCTGGTCAAACCAGCAATCGATGGAGCCGATGAGCTACTCATCATCACAGGATACTCATCGCCACGCATTGTTCATAGGCAAGTAGATAGGTTGAAAAGCTTAGGACTCAAGATCAAGATCCGTGTTCTCGTCGGGATGATCAGTCTTGACGGTATTGATCTCAAATCGCATCAAGGGTTTGTGACACTCTGCCAGAAGATGGGCGATGATTTCAATTGCCGCTACGTGAGGGGCTCCTCAACTACTCACAGCAAAAATTACTTGTGGCTAAAAAAGGGCAAGCCCTACGTGGGCTTTACTGGATCTGCAAATTACTCAATCAATGCCTTCTCAGGCAAAGTGATTGAGACATTGACTCCAGATGAGCCAAAAGAAATCGCAATTCTTTTTGAGCGTATTGCCAAAGAATCCATTGAATGCACGGATCCACAAGCACTCAAAATTTTTAATATTTACAAGACACCACCCAAAGCGCCAGTTGACTACAGAACTTCAGACGAAGAAATTGAGGGCCTCAAAACTGTTGCATTTCAAACTGCCGGGCTACTCTCTCAGACCTTGTCACTGTTGACAAGATACGGGCAGGTTCATGAAGGAGGCGGCTTAAACTGGCAACTGGACAGAAGAGATAAAAACGCCGCCTACATCCCAGTTCCAGCGGATGTCCTGCGAAGTGCATTTTTCCCGGAACCGGGAATACCGTTTAAAGTGCTCTGGGACGATGGAGAAGAGATGGTGATGGTATGCCAGGGAGCCGGTGGAAAGCAGTTGACCACACCGCAAAGCAATCAAATTCTAGGGCGCTACCTGCGGACAAGGTTGGGTTTGAAATCGGGCGCTAAAGTCACATTAAGCGACTTGAAGCGTTATGGTAGGACAGATGTGGCCTTCTACAAAAAATCCAAAAATCTGTACTATCTGGACTTCTCAGGTAATTGAGAATTTCCCTCGCAATGTGTTCATGGCGCACTTCTGTGAGCAATATTTGCTCACTTGCGAGTAGCCGTTTCTTGTGGGATGGTAGTCCTTGCCACAAGTAGCACAAACCTTTGTAATCCTGGTGTCTCTCAAAGCTTCCTTGTCTACCGCTTTGGGCTTTTCTTTGGGTGTTTCCTCAGCTTGCTTGCGAGCGCTGAAGTAAGCTTCAAAAGCGTTCTGGACCTTTGGTTTGGTCTCTTCGGATTTGGTGTTTTTCTTTGAAGTAGCCATGGTCATGCCTTTTTAGCTTTGACTTTGAGGGATCCAGCTTTGAAAAATCCGTTGCTTGGGTCAATCGATTCATAAGCTTTACCAGCAAATGTTTTCAGCAACGAATCAAGAATGATTTTGGCGCCATCTACAGGGACGGCCATGCCGATTTGGGCTCTGACACTTTCTTTAGACCCATAGAACACGTAGTCATCCGGAAATGTTTGCAGTCTGGCGCGCTCTCGGTTGGTCAGTGCACGCGGTTCGGACCAATGGTAAACGTGAGTCCCCCCTCCACCGCTGCCGGTGACTGTGTAAGAGGGTTTGTTTGGATCCAAGCGCTTGTAGATTTGACTGATCGTGGCACCCTTTACGTTCAGCTTCAGGTGTTCTGGCAAATCAGCCGTCCAAACGTTCTCGCCAGGCTTGATGTATTTCAAGCGTTCCACAACTACAGCACTCTGGCGCGTTAGCTCATGGTTGTGTGCATCAGAAGAAATGCGAGGATTTTCAATTGCATCCTTGCACGTCTTCATCTGGAGGGATGGCGTCGGAACCTTAAAACGCAACCCAAGGTCGCCACGTGTACCGACAATGATGTAACGATGACGAGCCTGGGGAACGCCATAGTCTTCGAACTTGTAATGGTGAACAGCCAGGTCATATCCATGTAGTCCCGCATTGTTCAATTCAGACAGAATCAACTCAAAGGCTTTTCCAGAATTGGAGCTACCAATGCCGCTTACATTCTCGGCAAAAATGAAGAGCGGGTTGGCGTGATTGATGTATTCCACACCGTATTTGTAGAGCTGTCCAAACTTCCCCTTCAAACCCAATGACTCTCCCACTTGACTGAAGTCATTGCAAGGGAACCCATACAAGAAGCCATCCACGACAGGCAATTCTTGGATGTTGACATTGCGGATGTCGTCACAGATGCTCAATGCCTTAGGGTTTCCTTTGAGCAGGTTGTTTTTGTAGGTGCGACAGGTGTCAGGGTCGTAATCTGTTGCCCATACGTGCTCAAATGACAAATCCAAGCCACGCGATTGCAACCGCGTGTTGCTCAATGCAAGTCCGATTCCACCCGGACCGCTGTACATCTCTCCGACAGTAAAAGTGCGCTTCTTTTCATTGTTGAAGGCAGGCAAGATGGAATTCGTTGGCTTGGACTGAGTGGAATACGTCATTTTGTGTACATCTTTTGAATTAGATTGAGTATCGATGTGGGCTTCAATGAGCTCGCGGATCTTCTCGGACAGAGTCACCTGCTCTTGCTGGCACAACCTATCTAACTCGGCTTTTTTGGACTCTTCCAAACGGATCTGGAGTAGCTGACTCTTGCTCATTTTGTAATGACAAATGGGGCTTCGGTCGCATGATAACTGCACTGCATGTGCCGGTCAACGACTGAGCACCAAATTCCTTGCATACAAAGGGGATCGGTTTGAGGCGCATCTACCGATGCCTACCCCTAAAGGAAGTCGATTGAGGTCTTTGATGGCTTGACTCTTGATGCGTATGATGGTGACAACTCACAATCCCTCTTCCTACACATGCAGGCCAAATTGCGCGTCCAACTTTCCTCAGTCTCGCCTATTTCATTCTCTGTTGCGAAGCCCGGTGACCGCGCCCGAATTGAGCACAAACCGCCCAGGAAGAACGAATACCGTGAAAAAATTGGCCCGCCTGCGGACTGCTATCTGGTATTCAAGGGGCAAACGAAAATCGGAATGATCCCGAGGGAATTCGCCGAAGGAAACCAGGATGCGCTTAGGAAACGCGTTTGTCTCATTGACGAAATGTCACCTCAAAAATCTCTGGTTATCGTGACGTTCAAAGACAGTAGTCCTTGATCCTTTAAGCTTCCTTCAGTTGCGGCCGTGGATCAACTTTCTTGCCCAAGTTGGCTTTAAATTCTTCAGAATTTCTGCCCTTGTAACTGCTCTATGAGCAATAAAAAAAAGATCACTCATGAGGAACTTGCACGCGCAATCTTCATAGATTACGAGGGCAACATTGATCGTCCCCCTACGCTGTTGGGCTGGCGCATGGACGGCCGCAGCCACGGCGCAATCCTGGAAGAAGCGTTTCGAACCTGCAGTGATCGCTACCGCGTTAAGGGAATCGAGTGGCAATCACACCGCCAGGTAGCCACCCGCTTGCTTCAGCAGGCTTGCGAGGAAGATCGGGTGCTGGTGAGCTGGAGTGAACATGACCTGCGCCTTCTGCAGGCCGTGTTGCCCAAGCAAGATCACACTCACCTCCTGGCGCACTACCGCAATGCCATTCCCGCCGCAAAAGCCTGGCACCTACGGAGCCTACAGAGTCGGGCGCCACAACGCGAGATGGCGTATTTCTGCCAGTTGCTGGGCTTCCCGGTGCCAAGCCGTTATGGCCCGGGCAAGGTCGGCCAGGGACTGCGCCTCTTGCGCGGACAACTGCAGGAAGGCCGTACCTACCCTGAACTCACACCTAAAGCGCGTGCGTCCTGGGTAGCAGTGGTCAAGCACAACGACCTGGACCTGCGTGCACTGGAATTTGTATTGAGGGCCATGCTGGAGGTCCCCATCGGCCGCAGTCATCCAGGCCAGATGGCGCTGACCTTTGTGCTGCCGAGTGCATGAAAAACTTCTCAAAATCCCGCTTGGTGTCTCTGCGGCAGTGCCCTCGCCGCTTCTGGCTGGAGGTGTACCGTCCAGAACTCAAAACGGACAGTCCGCAGACGCAACAGATTTTCAAGACCGGGCACCAGGTCGGTGACATCGCGCGACGCGTGTTTGACCCCGAAGGGGTGGGCGCACTGGTGGACCTGAACCAGCTCGGGTTTGAGCAGGCGATTCTCACCAGCGAGCAATTGCTACGCGGCGATCAGCCGATCTTTGAGGCCGGCATGCGGGGTGGTGGTGTGCTCGCCTTTGCCGACGTCATGCTACCGGGAAAAAGCCCGGGTAGCTGGCACATGGTCGAGGTCAAGTCTTCCACCACGGTCAAGGACTACCATCTGGAGGACATCGCCATCCAGACGTATGCCGCGCGGGCTACCGGGATTCACCTGGAATCGGTCAGCTTGGCACACATCGACAGTAGCTGGACTTACCCGGGGGAACAAGACTACCGTGGCCTGCTCAATCGCCATGACCTGACTCGGCAAGCGCTGGATCAACAGGACGAAGTGGCCCATTGGGTACAGCAGGCGCAAGCGCTGGCGCAGTGCACCCGCGAGCCCGACATCGCCATCGGGGCGCAATGCAGCAGCCCATTCGCTTGTAGCTTCATCGCCCATTGCTCTGAGGGCGTGCAGACAGCGGAATACCCGCTGCAGTGGCTGCCGCGCATATCCGCCAAGGTTAGAGAGGAGCTGGAGGCGGTCGGCATCACCGACCTGCGCCACGCCCCCGACAGCAAGCTCACCGAAACGCAACAGCGGGTCAAACAGGCCTCCGTGACCGGTCAGCCGTATTTCGATGCACACGGCGCCGCCAAAGACCTCGCGCGCTACCCCCTGCCCTGCCAGTTCCTGGACTTCGAGGCGGTGCAGTTCGGTGTGCCGATCTGGGCTGGCACCCGCCCCTTCCAGCAGATCTGCTTCCAGTTCAGCCTGCACACCCTGCACACCGACGGAGACCTGGACCATCAGGAATACCTGGACCTCAGCGGTGCTGACCCGTCGGCTGCGTTTGCACAAGCCTTGATCGCCGCCTGCGGCGCCGAACCGCGCACCATCTTCGTCTACAACGCCGGCTTTGAAAA
>JACCDS011765369.1_pt1 | contig 11923 bp, 12 predicted proteins | sample 7446441 | NCBI WGS metagenome assembly JACCDS01 (sample SAMN15323445, study PRJNA562643) | freshwater metagenome | isolation source: river surface water | place: USA:Blue River Watershed | collected 2017-08-17
CCCCCCACACTCGAACACCTGTGCGATCTGGCGGTGACCATCGCTGCGCCTGTGGAAGTGGGTCAAACCCCTGCCGGCTTGCGCCGCATGATCCCCATCACCGGCGGCACGGTGACCGGGCCCCGTGTCAACGGCAAAGTGCTGGCCGGTGGTGCCGACTTTCAGCTGATTTTGGGCGGCGGCACACAAGCCCACTTGGATGCGCGTTATGTGATCGAACTCGGCGACGGCACACGCGTCTTCGTGCAAAACACCGCGCTGCGCGTGGCCTCGCTCGAAAACTCTCAGCGCATCATGAACGGCCAACCGGTCAACCCCGACGAGATTTATTTCCGCTGCCAACCCAAACTGGAAGCCACGGCACCGCAGTGGGCCTGGCTGAGCGAAAGCCAATTCATCGGCACCGGTCGGCGGGCGCCTGAAGGCGTGTTTCTGAGTTTTTACCGGGTGCTGTGAACAGGCCTGAAAAGCCTGCGACATTGCACTGGAGGCGCACTCACATGAACCGCGCGGGCGCGTAAGGTGCAGGGTCGATCCAGGTGTGTCTGCCATTGACCATCTCGGCAAGCAAGCGTCCAGCCACTGGCCCCAAGGTGAAGCCCTGGTGTGCATGGCCGAAGTTGAACCACAATCCCTTGTGAGACGGTGCGGGCCCCATCACGGGCAGCATGTCGGCGGTGCAAGGGCGTGCGCCCAGCCAAGGCGCCTCGGGCAAAGGCTCACCCAAATCCACCAGCTCACGCGCCAGCGCTTCGGCCTTGACCAATTGCACGGGTGTGGGCGACGCGTCGATGGGCGCGAACTCGGCCCCGGTGGTCAAACGCAGGCCGCGCCGCATGGGGGCCAGCACATAGCCACGCTCCGCATCGAGCAGCGGTTGCTGCACCTGAGCAGGCGAGTTGTAGTGCTGGTGATAACCACGCTTGATGAACAGCGGCAAACGGTACCCCAGCGTGCTGATCAAGCCCTCGGCCCAGGGCCCCAGTGCCAGTACTGCCTGGTGGGCATCCACGCTGCCTTCTGTAGTTTGCACCGACCAGCCCGAGCCATGCGACTGCAGGCTGGCAGCGTCACCGGTCAAAAAGCGCCCACCCCGCGCCACAAACAGATCCGCATAACGAAGCACCAATGCGCCGGGGTCGTTGACCGCCCAGGGATCCAGCCAATGCACGGCGCCCGCCAGTGGCGTGCGCAAAGCGGGCTCAGCCTGCGCCAGCTGAACGGTGCTTTCTGCTTGATAGCGCACACCAAAACGCGTGTGCAAATCTTCGGCCCGTTGCGCCGCTTCGTCAAAGGCCCGGTCGGTGCGAAATACAAAGCGAAAGCCTTCACGTGTCACCAAATTTTGCGCGCCCGCAGCGGCAATCAACAGCTCGTGCTCGTCGGTGGCGTGGGCAATCAGGCGGCTGTAGGCTTCTGTGGCTTGGGCCTGGCGCTCGGGGTGTGAATGGCGCAGGTAGCGCAGCAGCGACCCGGCCATTTGCCACAGACCTCGGGCATGCCAATGCACTTCGGCACCGCGCCCCAAGGCGACATTGAGCAAAAAGCCTGGTTCACGCGGGAAGGCATAGGGCTCCACCGCCTCGCGCTGGATCAACCCCGCATTGCCAAAAGACGTTTCTTGCCCCGGGGCACGACGGTCTACCAGCACGACATCGAAGCCGCGCTGCTGCAAATGCAAAGCGGTGCAGGTGCCGACCATGCCGGCGCCCAGAACAAGGATGGAAAAAGTCATGTCGTTTCAAGCAAGATTGCGCGTGTCCATGTCAAAGGGCCTGGCATCATCAGACGAGCCTTGGATGTGTTCAGTATAGAGACGGTAACGGGTATGCCAGGCATCTGTTATCAGCGAATGGCGACTTGACTCTTTTGCTCTGTTTAAACTGTTCACATGAGCACCCCCCATGAAAACCTCCAACAAGCCTTGTTCGACCTGTTCGCCCCCTGGGTACAGGCCCTGAATCTGAAAGTCGAGCGCTTTGACGCAGACAGCGTGACCCTGCGCCTGCCCCAGAGCAATCAGCTATCGCGGGTGGGTGGCATGTTGTGCGGCCAGGCCATGATGGCCGCCGCCGACACGGCGATGGTATTGGCACTGATCAACCACTTCGGCGCGTTCCGGCCATGCAGCACTGTGCAACTGTCAAGCACCTTCATGAAGCCCCTGTCGGGACAAGACGCCCTCATCACCGCACGCGTGCTGCGAGCTGGCAAAGCCATGGCGTTTGGCGAGATCGACCTGGTCGGGGCCGATGACGGCAAAAGTGTTTTCCGGGCCGGCACCACTTACGCGCTGATGTGACCCTGGAAACGAAAAAAACCGTCAGCTTGTCAAATGCGTTTTTTGATTTCGAAAATCACTCGGACTTGCACCTGTGTGCTCTTTGAACACACGGCTGAAGTGGGATGGGTTGCCAAACCCCCAGGACACCGCAATATCTGTGATGGCACGGGCCTTGGTGGTGGTGGTTTGAAGATCTTTGATACAAGCCTCAAGCCGCATTCTTTGGATGTAGCCTGCCACCGATTCGCCTTGGCCTTCAAAGGCGTTGTACAAATGTCTCCGGCTGCAATGGAGCGCACGCGCAATGCCATCGACCGTCAAATCAGGGTCACGCAGGTGCTTTAAAACGTGGTGTCGGATTCTGTCGCGCAAAGCTTCAAGTTGGGTCTGTGCTGTCTCCTGACCCGCCAATTCCATCAATGAAAGTTTGACCAAGTCAATGATCATCTCTCCGGCACCCTGAGCAGCGCTCTCGCTCATGTAAGGGAGTTCCAAGTAGGTATTGCGCATGGCCTCCAGCGCTACCCGCGAGATGCCCCCAGCACCCAGACGTCTGGCCATCAAACCATCCAAACGCAAACCTCTTTGAGCCGCCTGGTCTTTGGGGACCATGACAATCAGGTGCTCAACGCGGCTGGGGTTGGCCACTTCGTAAGCTGTGGTTGTGTCATAAATCACCCAACCGCCCACATCAGCCTTGGCCTCACGCTGCATTTGTTGGACGTGTGCTTGTCCCTGCCATGGAGCCACGATCTTCAAATAAGGCAGCTCACTGGTTCGGGCCATTTGGGGGGTTCGGATCACCCGATGCCTGGACGACTCGAGCTTGGTCAAAATGACCTGCCCCGCTCTGGAGGTGTGCATTTGCCCATCTAAAACGGTGTCGCCATAAAGGTCCGACTCCAACCCCCCGAATTGTTGGGAAATCCATTCAGACCACTGACCCAACCTGTCTTTGACAGGCAGCGCATCTGTGGTCAGGGTGAGCGTTTGGGGCATGGGCGTGTCGAAGTTGTAGAAATTGATTATGGACATGCTTCAAATTCCCCTCAATGGCCAAGATTGAGGGATTACCCGCATGTCCGTGCACAGCTCACGGTTAAAAGAGTGCACAAATTGCACAGCAATGAACGTGCTTTGCGGATAACTTAGGTCTGTGATTTCCCTTTTCCTCAACAGGGTCCGAGCAGATCCATCACCAGGAGACAACACATGACAACACGTCGACAACTTATTCAAGGTGCCGCAGCCTTGGGTGCCGCATCGCTGGCACCCGCCCTGCGTGCTCAGGCCAAGCCTGTGCGCATCGGTTACGCCATGGCCCGCACCGGCCCATGGACTGGTGGCGCTCAGGTCAGTCAAGAGCCTAACTACCTGCTCTGGGCTGAACAGGTCAATGCGGCAGGTGGTTTGGATGTCAAAGGCGTCAAACGCCCGATCGAGTTGATCAGCTCGGATGACCGCAGCGATGTGGAGACCTGTGTCAGAACTTATGAAAAGCTCATGGGCTCCGACAAAGTCGATCTGGTCTTGCCACCTTGGGGCAGCAATGCCAACTTCGCCGTGGCGCCTTTGGCCAACCGTTTCGGTTACCCATTTTTGGCCCCCACGGCTTTGAGCCGCAAACTGGTCGAGATGAAGTTGCCCTACTTCTTCTTGTTGCTGCAGCAGCCGCAGCCCATGACCAATGCCTTGGTCGACATGTTCAAGGCCAACGGGGTCAAAACCATTGCCTGCATTTATGTGGACGATCTGTTTGGCCTCGAGAACTACGCCGCACTCAAAATTGCATTGCAAGGCAGTGGCATTCAAATGGTGGAAGAAAAAAGCTACCCGGGCGGCGTCAAAGACTTGTCCCCTGTTTTGCGCTCGATCAAGGACAAGAACCCGGATGCATTCGTGGGCTTCACCTACCCACCTGACACCATCTTGGCGAGCCGCCAGTCGAAAGAAGTGGGCTTCAACCCCAAGTTCTTCTATGCCTCGGTGGGCACGGCTTTTCAGCTGTACCGGAACGTCATGACACCCGCGGGCGCCGAAGGGGTCTTGGGCATGGGCTCATGGAACGCCAAGACCAGCCCTGGCGCCAAGGCTTACTTTGATGCACACACCAAAAAATTTGCAGGCAAAGAACCCGACCGTTGGGCCAGCGGTCACACCTGGGCTGGCCTGGAGATCCTGACCGCAGGCGTCAAGCAAGTGGGCTTGGACAAAAAAGCGTTGCGTGATTACATCGCCAACACCAACCACAAGACCATCATTGGTGACGTCAAATTCACGGGCAGTGAAAATACGGCAACACCTGGTACGGTGGGTCAATGGCAGAACGGCGAATTTGAAGTGGTCTGGCCACCCAAGTTGGCCACCGCCAAACTCAACACCAACAAACCTGTCTGGAAATAAGCCGTGTCGGTGACCGCCTGGATGGAGCTCATCGCCAGTGGCTTGATCACTGGCGGCATCTACGCGTTGGTAGCGCTGGGGCTGAATCTGCAATACGGCCTCATGCGCATCTTGAACATCGCGCACGGTGAATTTTTGATGGTGGGGGCTTACCTCACCTGGATGGTTCAAACCCAGTTTGGCTTATCACCTCTGTTCATGTTGCCCGTCTCGTTTGGCGTACTGATGCTGCTGGGCCTGGTGATTCACTGGCTGTGCTTCAGACGACTCAATGCGACATCGCCGACGCTGGACATCTTCGAGGCGCGCGGCCTGATGGTCGCCTTTGGCCTGATGTTCCTGATCCAAAACATGGTGTCGGCGATTTGGGGGGGCGAGCTTCGGGGTTATGACTTCATGACCGACCCGGTGGCCATGGGGGGTGCCCAATTCGCGGGCAACAAATTGTTGGTGTTTGCCATGGCCTTGGTGTTCAGCCTGGGTTTAATGATTGTTCTGCGTAAAACTTTGCTGGGCAAAGGCGTCAGGGCGCTCATGCAGTCGCAAGTCGGTGCGCAATTGGTGGGCATCAACACGCGCACCTTGCACCCTTTGATGTTTGGCATTGGCTTGGGCTTGTCCGGCTTGGCCGGGTGTTTGCTGTCGATGGCTTACACCATTTCGCCGTCGATGGGTGAACCCTACACCGTGACGGCTTTGATTGTGATCACCTTGGGCGGTTTCGGCAGCATGGGTGGCGCACTGGCGGGCGGCCTCATGTTGGGCGTGATCGAAGCACTGGGCATGCACTTCACCAACCCGTCGCTCAAGGCGCTTCTTTCGTATGTCGTCTTCATTGGCGTGTTGTTGTTTCGTCCAAGAGGGCTTTTCGCAAAATGAACTCCAAGAACTTGTTGTGGCGTGATGTGCTGGTGCTGTTCGGCCTGACCGGCTGGGCATTGGCCTTGCCGGGGTACGGCAGCGAATTTGCCATGTCGATGGCGCTGACGTGCTTGATGTACGTGGCTTTGTCGACCAGCTGGGGGTTCTTCTGTGGTGCCTCACGCTATTTGTCTTTGGCCACGTCTGCTTTTTTTGGTCTGGGCGCTTACACCACCGCCATGAACCTGGACAGCTTGCCATGGGCCAGCGCCATCGCTTTGGGTTCTGGCGTGGCAGCGATGGTGGCTGTGGTGATGGGTTTGGGAGTCTTGCACCTTCGGGGGACTTACTTTGCGGTGCTGACGTTCGGGATGGCCGAATTGATTCGCCACGCCATCAGCTATTACGAAAAGTCCGTGCATGGAACCGTGGGCCGGGTGCTGACCACTGTCCCTGAAATGAACACGATTTACCACACCGTTTTGTTGCTGGCCGTGATTTCAGTGGGCCTGTCGATCGGCTTGCGCCGCACCCGCTTTGGTTTGGCGCTGCTGGGCATTGGCGGCGATGAACAACGCGCCCAGACCCTGGGGGTCAACACCCGGTGGATCAAAGTGGCGGGTTTTGCCTTTACCGCGGCGGTGGCCGGGGGCGTGGGGGCGGCCATGGCGGTGCGTTGGACCTACATTGACCCGCACACGGCGTTCAACCCGTTCATTGGATTTCAGACGGTTTTGATCGCCCTGATCGGCGGGGCCATGACCATCTGGGGGCCCTTGATTGCTGCGATTGTGTTCAGCATTTTGGCCGAAACCTTGCGCTTGCAAGCGCCTCAGATTTACATGATGGCACTCGGGTTTTTGTTGATCCTCAGTGTGCTTTATCTGCCCGGCGGTCTGGCTTCCTTGCGCTGGCAAACCTTCAAAGACTGGCGCACAGATGCGCGTCAATGGTGGAAAGACCTTCGCTACGACCTGAGCGGGGACAAAGCGCGCGACAAAAAACGCGCCAAGGAGAGACGCATTGTCGGCGCCTAAAAACATCCTGCTGCGGGCCCAAGACATCACTGTGCGCTTTGGCGGGCTGACCGCTGTGGATGCGGTGAGTGTGGACATCCAGGCTGGCGAATTGGTGGGCATCATGGGGCCCAATGGCGCTGGCAAAACCACGTTCTTCAATGCCATCTCGGGGGTCACGCCTCTGACCAGCGGACAACTGGCGATCGAGGGCAAATCTCTGGCCAGTGCCGCTCCGCACAGCTTTGCTGCGCGTGGGCTGGCCAGGACCTTTCAGACACCCCGCGTGTTTGCCGACTTGAGCGTCAGTGAGAACATCCGTTTTGGTTTGCAGTTTGCAGGCCGCAGACCGCGTAAATACATTTTTTGGGGCGAAGAGATCGGCGTGCCATGGGCACTTCGTGATGTGAGCAGCATTTTGTCGGTGATTGGTCTGTCGCAACTGGCCGATTTGCCGGCTGCCGCCATCACCCCCTCACAGCAACGCATCCTGGAAATCGGCATGGCCTTGTCGACTCGGCCAAGAATTTTGCTGCTCGATGAAGTGGCCGCAGGCTTGACCGAGATTGAAGTGGAAGAGATGGCCAGGCTGATTCGCCGACTGCGCGATGAGCTGGATTTGTCCGTCATCTGGATTGAGCATGCCGTGAAGATCTTGCTCAAACATGTTGAGCGGGTGATCGTTCTTCACCAAGGCAAAAAAATTGCCGACGCCAGGCCCTCGGAAGTGGTTCGGAACAGCGAAGTCATTGAGGCTTATTTGGGTGACGAAATGGTCAACGCTTCGGAGGGATTGGCATGATGTGGTATCGCCCTCAACCCTTTGTGCTGGGTGGGTCGGGAAAAGCCCAGCTCAAGGTGCGCGGTTTGTCTGCAGGCTATGGCCCCTTTGAAGTGGTCCGCAATTTGAACTTCGACGTTTTGCCCGGGTTGACAGTCATTCTGGGTCCGAATGGCGCAGGCAAAACCACACTTTTGCGCGCCCTCTCCGGCCAAATACCGATGCGCGGCGAGGTCTTGTTCAATGGCGATGACTTACCTGAAAAACCCCATGAAATCGTCAAAGTCGGCATGGCCTTGGTGCCTGAAGGCAGGCAACTTTTCCCCCAAATGACGGTTCAAGAAAACCTTGAGTTGGGGGGATGGTTGCAGTCGGCTGCGGACCGCCAAGCACGCATGAGTGCGGTGATGGATGACTTTCCCAAACTACGTGAACGCATCAACCAACTGGCGGGCACGATGAGTGGTGGCGAACAACAAATGGTGGCCATCGCCCGCGCCATGATGTCTGCGCCCAAGCTCTTGATGCTGGACGAACCCTCTTTGGGTTTGGCGCCCCGCATGGTCGATGAATTGCTGCAAATGACGCGGCGCATCGCCGACAGCGGCACCACGGTTTTGATGGTGGAGCAAAACGTCCGAAAAGCACTGGCGGTCGCTGACAGAGGCTACGTCATCGAGCGCGGCAGTTTGGTGGCCCATGGCTCATCGCAATTGCTGGTGCGCTCCAGTGTCATCCGCGAAGCTTATTTGGGCGCAGCATCCAGCGACACACGCTCCGCATCACAAGCGCTAGAAAAAACGGTTCGATCCATTTGATTTTTTAATTGTCCAGGAGTGCAAGCCCATGTCCGATATGTCCATGCTCATCAATGGCCTCAAGGTCACTGCAGAAAACAACGCCACCTTTGAACGGCGCAATCCTCTGGATGGCACAGTGGCCACCCGAGCTCCCGCCGCATCCACCGCCGACGCCATATTGGCGGTCGAAGCCGCAGCCGAAGCCTTCAAGACCTGGAGCGAAACAGGGCCCAACGAAAGAAGAGCCCTGCTACTCAAAGCCGCCGAAAAACTGGAAGCAAAAACACCGGATTTCATCGAAGCGGTGCCCGCCGAAACAGGGGCCACGGGCATGTGGGCAGGCTTCAATGTGTTCTTGGCTGCGGGCATGATCCGCGAAGCGGCAGCACTGACGACCCAGGTCTCTGGTGAAGTGATCCCGTCGGATGTGCCGGGCAGTTTGGCCATGGGCATTCGTCAACCGGCTGGCGTGGTGTTGGGCATTGCACCCTGGAACGCCCCTGTGATTCTGGGTGTGCGTGCGATTGCAACACCCTTGGCCTGTGGCAACACCGTCATTCTCAAAGGGTCAGAAAACTGCCCCAAAACACACCAGCTGATCGTGGAAGCCTTTCAAGAGGCCGGTTTTCCTGCCGGTGTGGTGAACTACATCACCAACGCCCCTGCCGATGCCGGTGCCGTTGTAGAGGCCATGGTCTCTCACCCCGCTGTGCGCCGTGTGAACTTCACGGGATCGACCAAGGTGGGGAAAATCATCGCGCAAACCTGTGCCAAATACCTCAAGCCTGTGGTCCTTGAACTGGGTGGCAAAGCGCCGATGGTCATCCTGGATGACGCCGACATCGACGATGCCGTCAATGGTGCCACCTTCGGCTGTTTTGCCAACAGTGGTCAAATTTGCATGAGTACCGAGCGCATCATCGTGGACGAAAAAATTGCAGACGAATTCGTCAAACGCTTTGCCAACAAAGCCAGCAACCTGCCCTTGGGCGACCCGCGCAAACCCGAGCCCGTGGTCTTGGGCAGCGTGATTGGCATGGGCACGGTCGATCATTGCAACGGCCTGATCGACGATGCGTTGGCCAAAGGTGCCAAGCTGGTCTGCGGTGGAAAATCTACCGACACGCTGATGCCCGCCACCCTCCTCGATCATGTGACCCCTGCCATGCGCATTTACCGCGAAGAGAGTTTTGCGCCTGTCAAAGCCATCGTCCGTGTCAAAGGCGTTGAGGAAGCCATTGCCTGTGCCAATGACAACGAATATGGCTTGTCATCTTCGGTTTTTGGAAAAGACATTGCGCGTGCATTCAATGTGGCCAGAAAAATTGATTCGGGCATTTGCCATGTCAATGGTCCGACGGTGCATGATGAGGCTCAAATGCCTTTCGGAGGGGTGAAAGGCAGTGGCTACGGTCGTTTTGGCGGCAAAGCGGGCATCCACGAATTCACGGAACTGCGTTGGGTCACGATTCAAACCACCCCACGCCACTACCCGTTCTGAAGGCTCTCGCTTCAGACCTCTGGGGGGAGTGCCTACCTGACCTCCTGAGGTGCGGCACTTTGTACAAACAATTGACCCGCTTGGCTTGGCTACAATATCCCCATTCTTGCTCTGAGGTTCACCATGTCTGCTCACAACGACACACACACATCCGACGATCCCGTTGAAAACGTGGTCAAGCACATTCCCGTGGTCATTCCGGCCGCTGGCGCTGTGTTGATTTTTCTGCTGGCCTTCATTGCGGTGTTCATGGCCTGAGGCTTTGATTGCCTGCGGTGCAGGTCTCTGACCGCACCTTGCAACTTCAAACCCGCTACAGCCTCGGCTTGGCGGGTTTTGTTTTGGGCCAACGCATCGTGCCCATGCGTCAAATCGCCGCGTTGCGCACCGGCATGATGTGCAAGGCCTGCGGCGCGATCAGCAACTGCACCCAGCCACCGGTATCCACTTGCAGGCGCCCCAGCAAACGCGTGGTCAAATTCAAGGTGAGGATCTGACCGGGCAGGTCTTGCGGCGACAAAGTGCACAGGCTGATTTCACCCAATGACAAGACTTCCAGCAACTGGCATCGCAAGCGGGTTTGCCCTGCGACGGTTTCCACGGCATCGCCATCACCCAGCACATCGACCTGCTCCCCGTTCAGCACCCAGGTCACGGGTGTATCGTCACCGATCTTGTTCTTGTCGGTCACGGTCAGATCGATGCTTTGTTGGAGCCGATCCGCATCGGTCCAGCGCAGGCGGCCCCAGCCGGGCTGATTCTTGAAAAAGCGCCCTTCAAAGTGGTTCTGAATGCCCACCAGCTCGGCGACTCGGGCGTTGCGCGGGCTGGCGGACACGCGAGCTGGCTCGCCGGTTTGCAAGGTCTGGCCTGCATCCACAATCACCACCCGGTCGGCCAGACGACGGGCCTCGGCCAAATCGTGCGTCACCAGCACCATGGGCACCAAAACCTTTTGGCGCAAGGCGGCCAGCTCGCGGTACAGCGTCTGGCGTGTGGGCGCATCCACCGCAGAAAAAGGCTCGTCCAGCAACAAAACGCCGGGCAAAGCTTCCGGCACCGCAGCATGGGCCACCGTGGGCTGGGTCATGACGCGCACCAGCGCCCGCGCCAAGGCCACACGCTGCTGCTGACCGCCTGAGAGTTGAGACGGCCTGCGGCCACTCAAAGCACCCAGCCCCAGACGTGCAAGCAACCCTTGCACGTCGTCGCCCGTCCAGCCCGGGCCTGCAGCCAACGCCACATTGGCGTGTGCCGTCATGTGCGGGAACAGGGCGTAGTGCTGGAACACCAGACCTGCACGGCGCTCTTGAGGGCTCAGCTGCACGCCAGCGGCTGTGTCCAGCCAGGCCTTGCCGGCTACCCGAATGTGGCCCTGTACATCTACAGGCGTCCAGAGTCCGGCAATGGCGCGCAGCATGCTGGTTTTGCCGCTGCCTGACGGTCCGACCAGGGCCACCAGTTCGCCTGCGCCGCAGTCGAATTCAGCCTCCAGCCGAATCGGGCTGGCCGAGCACAGTTGCACGTGCAAGCCTTGCATCAACGCTCCTGCAAGGCTCGGCCGCGTTGGCCCACCCGGTCAAACGCCAGCACCAGGCTCAGTGCGAGCAAAGACACGGCCACCAGCGCCAGCGCCATCACATGGGCCGACGCCACATCCATGCCCTGCACCTTGTCGTACAGCGACACGGACAGAGTGCGGGTCTCACCTTCGATGTTGCCACCCACCATGAGCACCACGCCAAATTCGCCCAGCGTGTGGGCCACTGTGAGTGCGATGCCGGCCAGCAAACCGGGCCAGGCCAGCGGCAATTCAATGCGCCAAAACGTCTGCCAGGTCGACAGGCCCGACACCCACGCGGCCTCGCGCAGGCTGTGTGGCACCCCTGCAAAAGCACGTTGAATCGGTTGCACCATGAAAGGCAGGTTGACCAGCACACTCACCAGCAGCAGGCCTTCCAAAGTGAACACCAGCCGTACGCCCGAAGCTGCCAGCCACGCGCCCAGGGCACTGCCTTGCCCAAAGGCCACCAAAAAGTAAAAGCCCATCACGGTGGGCGGCAACAGCAAGGGCAGCAGCAGCAAAGCCTCAATCACAGGCCGCCCGGCCCAGGCCGTCACAGCCAACCAGCGCGCCAGCGCCAAGCCGACAGGCAGGAGGACCAAGGTGGTCAAAACCGCCAAAGTGAGTGAAACATGAAAAGCAGACCAGTCCATGCGTGGAGTTCGTGGTGGTTAAAGTGAAAAAGTCGTGTGGTTTTGAAGCGTCCTGCAAGC
>JACCDS010013910.1_pt1 | contig 11922 bp, 8 predicted proteins | sample 7446441 | NCBI WGS metagenome assembly JACCDS01 (sample SAMN15323445, study PRJNA562643) | freshwater metagenome | isolation source: river surface water | place: USA:Blue River Watershed | collected 2017-08-17
ATGCCGACTTCAAGCCAGAGGCGACTCGCACCGACGCCAACGTGATCGCCATGACCGCGCTAGTACTCGATATCGACGAGGACGCCGACCTCGACCGCCTACGCGCCGCACTCACAGGTTTGGAAGCGGTGATTTACACCACTAAACGCAGCACACCGACAGCACCTCGACTGCGCGTGATACTGCCGCTGGCCACACCCATACCTGCCCACGATTGGCGCAGCGTATATCGGCAATTTGCATTGTCGCTCGGCCTACCCGGTGTGGATTCGTGCGCAGAGAAGCTCTCGCAACCGTTCCTTGCCCCACCCGGTGGCGGTCACTTCGAGTACTTATCTGGTGACTGGCTTGACCCGACACCCTTCATCGCTGCCGCGCGACAAGCAGAATTTGATGCACTACCAGACCCAGAGCCGATCGCACAAAACCTGCCGCCCGTTCCGGCCTTCGATCTCAATTGGCTTCCCCTCTCCTTACGGGCATGGGTTGCCGATAGCGCCTATCGGATGCAGTGTCCAGTTGATTTTTGTGCTGTTGGCGCCGTGGTCACACTCGCTAGCGTCGTTGGCGCGGGTATCGGGATCAAGCCCAAGCGCAAGGATGACTGGCTGGTCGTTCCGAACTGCTGGGGTGGCGTAATTGCACCGCCATCGAAGAAAAAATCTCCCTCGCTGGCGGAAATGCTGAAGCCATTGGCTCGGCTCGAAGCAACGCAGCGCGCAAATTCAAGTCAAGCTCAACGCGACGCGAACGACCCCGAAATCAAAGCGCGCATCAAACATGTCAAAAAAGAGCTGGAAACTGCTATCAAATCGGAAATCGAAGCCGAGCAGCTAAGAAAGGCTGAGTCTGCCTATATGGCCGCCTCCGCATGCAGTACCACCGAAAACAGACGCTCAAACGCGGAAAATTTCAAAGCCGGTCAAATCAAAAGCACTACATTACGAAGCATCGACGAGATCAAGCGCGATCTGGCCGCCCTGACTGAACCAGCCGCACAGAACATTCAAGAACGATTTCGCACGAATGACGCCACCATTGAGGCACTTCACGACCTGCTTGCCGAAAATCCTCGTGGAATACTCGTCTTCCGTGACGAGCTGATTGGACTCCTCAAGGGGTGGGAGAGGCATGGACACGAACAAGATCGGCAGTTTTTTCTTGAAGCATGGAATGGCCATGGCAGTTTCCCGCTAGATCGCATTGGTCGTGGACATGTCTATTGCGAAAACATGTGCGTCTCAATCCTCGGCGGGACGCAACCCGACAAAATACGCAACTATCTTTATCAGGCGCGAGACGAAAATGACGGGCTACTGCAACGGTTTCAGTTGCTCGTATATCCAGACGTTCAGCCGTTCAATGGCATCGTCGATGAATACCCGAATGCGATCGCCCGGGACACAGCTTTTGCTAAATTTGAAATTTTAGCCAGTACTGACTTTGTCGCGCTGGTACCCCTGAACGGTCACGACAAAATTCCGTCAGTGCGCTTCGACGACGAGGCTCAGGCGTTCTTTTTTGACTGGTATGAGCGATTACATCGAGGGCCTCTGGAGAACCCTGACGAATCGCCGATGATGGTCGAGATGCTCTCCAAGCAGCCGAAGACCATGGCAAGCCTTGCCTTGCTTTTTCATCTGGTCGAGTGCGCCGACAGCATTGCTGCCGGGCTGCCGATTCCCCCCATAAATCTTCAGGCAGCCACCCGAGCAGCGAGCTGGTGTAGCTATCTCGAAGCTCACGCGCGGCGCATCTACGCCGTGGTCGGCAGCCTGCAATCACAAGCTGCTGCCGCCCTAGCCGAGCGCATTAGCAAAGGCCAGCTTGACGATGTCCGCGACACAGGGTTCACTGCGCGCGATATCTATCGAAAAAAATGGAGCCTGCTCGATGATCGCGAAATTGTTGAACTTGCACTCGCGGAACTAGTTGAGGCCGGCTGGTTGCTGAGAGAAACCAAGTCTGCTGGATGGCAAATGCGCGGGCATACACGATTTCGCGTCAATCCTAAGGTAAGACGAATGCATTGAACGTTTTGAGCCTCACCCAAACGCAAATGGCAAATCGCTAGCCGATTATCGAGCTTCCAAGTAAGCCAGCCGTCTACTACCAAATACTAGAACCAGCATGACGGCGTTCTTTGGCTCAATCCTTCAGGGAGATGCTGCGAACCCACCGAGCATTCCAGATCGCAACCGGTTTTTCGGACAATTTACGCATGGGATTTGTATGAATGCGAATGCTTTTCAGATTGAAAACGCCTTTGACGTTTACAGCATAGTGGCCTGTTTCGTTTTGTTTCCAATTATTTACATCCTGATGGTTTTAAAAGATGAAGGATGGTTAAGGTTCTATTACTGCATCCCGCTTGCCTTCGCTGTTGCTATGGCCCTACCTATCTTCGTTATCGGATCGGCATTGATTGCAGCGACCAAAGCTTTCTGGAAAGAGCTTATGAACAAGTTTCGATGGATCCGAAATGAAATGCTTTAAACCCCGCCACAGCCCCCATAAGCCATCTGGAACGCCGGACATAGCTCCTAGCCAGTCAACCCGTTCGATAGCGCCCGTACGGACCGCAAAACACCGGCAGGCAACGAAGTAGCTTGGTGACGGCGACGAGCAGCCCGCCTCGCCGACGACCTTGCTATTGCGTTCCATTTAGACCTCGCGGAAGGTTTCAAAACAGAGATCGCGATAAACCTGCGCCAGAGCGGCGAGGTTACCCACCGAGCCTGTTGTAACCCTTTTGTTCTTCGCCGGTGATTATTGGACAATAGCGAGTGTGATCGGCATATTGCCAAATAAGCAATCATAAGCCACCCAAATCACCGAATTGCCCAACAAAAACATAGGTAGAGTTTCTCTGATGGCTAAAACCACCTTCGACATCAACATGGTGTTTCTTCGAACCGGAGGGGTCGACTAACCATGCTCTGGATCGCCCCCTCAGAAAAAAACTCCGCCTCAACCTCGCTCGAAAAGCGTCTTTGGGATGCTGCCGACCAATTCCGTGCCAATTCAGGACTTAAGGCACAGGAATACTCCGGTCCTATTCTTGGCCTGATTTTTCTGCGCTTTGCCGAAGTCCGCTTTGCCATCCAGCGCACAAAACTCGAAGGTGCTAGCGCATCGTCCAGACGCAGCAGCCGGGTCGAAGAACCCACCGCTTACCACGCGGAAGGCATCCTTTACCTCGCCCCCGAGGCGCGCTTCGACTACTTGTTGACGCTGCCCGAGGTCGCCGACATCGGCGCCAAAGTCAACGCCGCGATGCGCGAGATCGAGAAGCACAACCCGCAGCTCGCAGGGGTGCTACCCAAGACCTATAACCTGTTCACAAGCACCTTGCTCAAGGAACTGCTGAAGAAGGTATCCGAGATCCCGGCCACGCTCGACTACGATGCCTTCGGCCGCATCTACGAATACTTCCTAGGCGCCTTCGCCATGACCGAGGGTCAGGGTGGCGGCGAGTTCTACACGCCCTCCAGCATCGTCAAGCTGCTAGCCGAAATCATCGAACCCTTCCATGGTCGAATCCTAGACCCTGCCTGCGGCTCCGGCGGCATGTTCGTGCAGTCGGCGCGTTTTGTCGCCGAACACCGGAAGAACCCCGCTGCCGAACTCGCCATCTGTGGCGTTGAAAAGACCGACGAAACCGGCCGCCTTTGCCGCCTCAACCTTGCCGTGCATGGCCTGGAAGGCGACATCAAGCACGGCGGCAACATCAACAGCTACTATGACGATCCACACACCGCCACCGGCCAATTCGACTTTGTACTCGCCAATCCTCCCTTCAACGTCAATGCGGTAGACAAGGAACGACTCAAGGACATGGTCGGAGCGGGTCGCCGTTTCCCCTTTGGCCTGCCGCGCAGCGACAACGCCAACTACCTTTGGATTCAACTCTTCTATTCGGCGCTCAACGCCACCGGCCGCGCCGGCTTCGTTATGGCGAACTCAGCCTCCGACGCCCGCTCCAGCGAGCAGGAACTGCGGCAGAAGCTGATCGAAGCACGGGCGGTGGACGTCATGGTCGCGGTTGGCCCCAACATGTTCTACACCGTCACACTGCCGTGCACACTGTGGTTCTTCGACAAAGGAAAGGGCAAGACCAAGCGTGCCGATACCGTCCTCTTCATCGACGCACGCCACATCTACCGGCAGGTGGATCGCGCCCACCGCGACTGGACCCAGGCGCAGATCGGCTTCATTGCCAACGTGGTGCGCCTGTACCGCGGCGAGGCGCTGGACATGACCGTCGGCTCCAACGAGACGGCGGCCAAGCTCATCGAAGTCTTTGGTGACACGCCTACCTACACCGACGTTCCAGGCCTGTGCAAGGCGGCGACGCTAGCCGAGATCGAAGCCCAGGGGTGGTCGCTCAACCCGGGCCGTTACGTCGGCGTCGCGCCTGGGGAGGAGGTCAGCGACGAGGACTTCAAGGAACAGCTCGAAACCCTGAACGAGGAACTGGAATCGCTGAACTCCCAGGCTCGAGAACTAGAGAAGACTATCGGCAAGAACATAGCCGCTATTCTGGAGGCTTGAGGATGTCGGTTGCAGATTGGAAACACGCCAAGCTGGACGAACTCGGTTTCGTCGGTCGTGGCAAATCCCGGCATCGGCCGCGAAACGCTGCTTTTCTTTACGGCGGTCGCTACCCATTTTTCCAAACGGGAGACATCAAGGCCGCCAATTTCTACCTGACCGAATATTCGCAGACATACAGCGAAGAAGGTTTAGCTCAAAGCAAGTTGTGGAAGCCAGGAACTCTCTGCATCACAATAGCAGCCAATATTGCGGAGAGCGCGATTCTCGGCGTCGAAGGTTGTTTTCCTGACAGTGTCGTGGGGTTCGTTGCCGACCCAGACAAGGCAGATGTGCGTTTCATCAAGTACTACATGGAGATTCTCAAGCTCCGGATGCAAAACGTGTCACACGGCGCAACTCAGGACAACCTGAGCTTAGACAAGCTGCTGTCCTTTGACTTTCTCGTTCCCCCGCTCTCCGTCCAGCAACGCATCGCGGGTATCCTGTCTGCCTACGACGAACTCATCGAGAACAACCAGCGGCGCATAAAGATTCTGGAAGCGATGGCTCGCGCCCTTTACCGCGAGTGGTTCGTCCACTTCCGCTTCCCAGGCCATGAAAAGTATCCCCGCGTCGCATCCATTCTCGGCGAAATTCCTCAGGGATGGGAGGTTAAGAAGCTCAAGGATATTTGCCGCCTTACGATGGGCCAATCGCCTAAATCCGAGTTTTACAACGAGGTCGGTGACGGCATTGCATTCCATCAAGGAGTTACAGATTTCGGAGATCGTTTTCCGTCCGATCGCTTATTCTGCACTGCTGATGGGCGCATCGCGGAAGCTGGCGACATCTTGTTTAGTGTTCGCGCGCCAGTTGGACGAATGAATATCGCCAACAAGAAGATCATCTTGGGTCGTGGTTTGTCGGCTATTCGCCATAACCATAACTACCAAGCGTTTCTATGGGAGCAACTGCGAAACCGCTTCACCAAAGACGACATGATGGGTAACGGAGCCATTTTCGCATCGGTAACGAAGGACGAGATGCATGGTATTGAGTTGGTATGTCCAGCACGATCTGTGGTTGAAGCTGCCACACAGTATTTCGAGCCACTGCATTCAAAAATCGCCACGCTGAGCCAGCAAGTCCAAAACCTCCGCCGCACCCGCGACCTGCTGCTGCCGCGCCTGCTCTCTGGTCAAATCCACGTTGAATCCCTATGAATCTCAGCCCCGACCAAATCCTGATCTATCACATCACCGATGTGGAAAATCTGCCCGGCATTTTGGCAGCAGGAGGCTTACGTTCGGATGTGGCTATGGCTGAGCATAATCCAGAGGTGATCGGCTACGCCCATATCAAACAACGCCGCATGACGCAGATTCGGGTGGACTCTTGCGGTGGCCGCTTTGTCGGCGAATTTGTGCCGTTTTACTTTTGCCCGCGCTCACCAATGTTGTTTACGGTCAATCGAGGCAACACCGGGCGCGCTCCCGGTTGCCAACGAACGATTGTGCACTTGGTCAGCACCTTGGCCGCCGGAATAGGCCAGAACAGACCATGGGCGATCAGCGACGGAAACGCGGGAGCACGTCACGCATCATTTTCATCCGACCTGGCGGCCCTTGCGGAACTCGATTGGCCAGCAATCCGCGCCTTGCAATGGCAGGGCAGAACCCATGAAAAATCGGCTGAGTTCTTGGTGGCTGACTTCTTTGACTGGCATCGCTTTCATGCCATCGGTTGCTACAATCTTGAAACGAGTCAACAGGTGCAAAGCATCCTGGCCACCTCTGCTCACCGCCCAATCGTCAACGTAGAGACCAACTGGTATTACTGACCATGATCGAAACAACAAGAGGCAATTTGCTTGAAGCTCCAGTCGAGGCGCTGGTGAACACCGTGAACACGGTGGGCGTCATGGGCAAGGGAATTGCATTGCAGTTTAAGCAAGCTTACCCGGCAATGTTTCGCGCCTACGAAACCGCATGCAAGGCGGGCGAAGTGAAATTGGGCAAGGTCCATGTGTTCGACATGGGCGGCCTCGTCGGTGGACCGCGCTGGATCATTAATTTCCCGACCAAGGGACATTGGCGCACAAGAAGCAGTATCTCCGATATTGAGTCGGGCTTGCTGGATTTGGTCGATACGATCAAACGGCTGAATATTAAATCCGTCGCATTGCCGCCGTTGGGTTGTGGTCATGGCGGCTTGGATTGGAAAGATGTTCGCCCTCTAGTCGAATCGACCCTTGGCCGTTTGACAGATGTTCGTATTCAAGTTTTCGCGCCCGGCGCAACACCAGAGGCAGCAGCGATGCCAAACCGCACCGAGCGCCCCAAGATGACTATTGGGCAGGCTGCGCTAATCGCGTTGATGGATCGTTACCTGAAAGGTCTGCTCGACCCGTTTGTGAGCTTGTTGGAAATTCACAAGCTGATGTATTTCTTGCAGGCCGCTGGTCAACCACTGCGGTTGCAATATGAGGCCCGCGAGTTCGGTCCTTATGCAAAGAATTTGCGCCAAGTACTCATTCGTTTGGAAAGCCATTACACGCGAGGCTATGGCGATGGCCAAGATTCCCCTACCAAGCCCATTGAATTGATGCCGAATGTCGCAGAAGAGGCGCAGTCTTTCCTGCAGCACGATCAAGGCATACGCCAGCGCATGGACCGCGTAACCGATCTGATCGAGGGATATGAAGACCCGGTGGGATTGGAGTTACTTAGTTCGTTGCATTGGGTCATGAGTCACAACCCCGAAGCGCGGCTGTCGGCGCCTGTGGCAGCACGTGCTGTACACGAATGGAACGCCCGCAAGCGCCGCGCACTGAAGACCGAAAATTTAACCAAGGCGTGGCATCACTTGGCCGATAAGGGGTGGGTTCCCGCCGAATCGGCGACATGATGCGAGGCCAAGATCGCTTGGTAACTTAATGAACGCCCAAGCCTACTCCGAGGACCAGCTTGTCGAGCAGCCCGCTATCGGGCTGTTTGCCTCGCTGGGCTGGCAGACGGTATCAGCGATGGAAGAAACCTTCGGTGCGGGTGGAACACCGGGGCGTGAAACCAAGGGTGAGGTGGTGCTGGTCGAACGCCTGAAAGTGGCATTGGGCAAGTTTAATTACAACTTGCCTCCGGAGGCGATTCAAACCGCCGTAGATGAACTGACCCGCGACCGCTCGACAATGAGTCTGGAAGCTGCCAACCGCGAGGTCTATCGGCTGCTCAAGGACGGCATCACCGTCTCCGTTCCCGACCGCGAACACGGCGGCCAGAAGACCGAGCGCCTGCGCGTGGTCGATTGGGAACACCCAGAGAACAACGACTTCCTGCTGGTAAGCCAGTTCAGCGTCACCGGGGCGCTCTACACCTGCCGGCCCGATCTGGTTGGCTTCGTCAATGGTCTGCCTTGGGTGGTGATCGAACTTAAGAAGCCCAGCGTGCCGGCGCGGGCGGCCTTCGACGAAAATCTTACTCACTACAAGCAACAGATTCCGGCACTGTTCTGGAGTAATGCGCTGATCATCGCAAGCAATGGCACCGACAGCCGCGTCGGCTCACTGACCGCTGACTGGAGCCGCTGGGTGGAGTGGAAACGCATAGAGCGTGAAGACGAACCGCGCCGCGTATCGCTGGAAGTTATGCTGCGCGGCACCTGCGCCCCAACCCGCCTTCTGGATGTGGTCGAGAACTTCACGCTGTTTTCCGAACACAAGGCGGGGCTAGTCAAGATCATCAGCCAGAACCACCAGTTCCTGGGCGTCAATAATGCCATTGCCTCGATGCTCGAAGCCCGCAAGCGGGGCCACGGGCGCGGCGGCGTGTTCTGGCAGACGCAAGGCAGTGGCAAGAGCTTTTCGATGGTGTTCTTTGCGCAGAAGGTGCTGAGGAAACTTGCTGGCAACTGGACCTTTGTGGTCGTGACCGACCGCGTCGAACTCGACGAGCAAATCGCCAAAACCTTCAAGACCACCGGCGCAGTCAGCGAGGCCGAGGGCGACGAATGCCATGCCACCAGCGGCGCCCACCTGCGTGAGCTGTTGCGCGGCAACCACCGCTACGTCTTTACCCTGGTGCACAAATTCCAAACGCCGGAATTGCTCTGTGAGCGATCCGATGTGATCGTGCTGACCGACGAGGCACACCGCAGCCAGTACGATACGCTGGCGCTTAACATGCGCGCTGCGCTGCCCAAAGCCATGTTCCTGGCCTTTACCGGAACTCCGCTGATTGCCGGTGAAGAGCGCACCAAAGAAGTCTTCGGCGACTACGTCTCGATCTACGACTTCCAGCAGTCCATCGAAGACGGCGCAACCGTGCCGCTGTTCTACGAGAACCGCACGCCGGAATTGCAACTCGTCAATCCTGACCTCAATGAAGATATTTACCGTCTGATCGAGGATGCCGACCTCGACGCCGAGCAGGAAGGCAAGCTGGAAAAAATCTTGGGGCGGCAGTACCACCTGATCACCCGAGACGACCGGCTGGAAACTGTGGCACAGGACATCGTACGGCACTTCCTCGGCCGGGGTTTTGTTGGTAAGGCAATGGTAGTGTCAATCGACAAGGCCACGGCTTTGCGCATGCACGACAAGGTGAAGGCGCATTGGATGGTGGAAGCCGCGCGGGTACAGAAAGAGCTTGGCGAATTGGCCATCATTCCGCTGGGCAGTGAGCAGTCGGTAGAGCAGGCGCGTCGAGATGCGCGCAAGGCCGAGCTGAAACAGCGGCTGGCGGTGCTGACCAGCACCGACATGGCGGTGATCGTCTCGCCGGGGCAAAACGAAATCCAGCAGATGCAGAAGCTGGGCCTCGACATTGAGCCGCACCGCAAGCGTATGAATGAATCCCAGCCGGGCCTGGACGAGAAGTTCAAGGACACCGAAGACCCGCTACGCCTAGTCTTCGTCTGCGCAATGTGGCTCACTGGTTTCGATGCGCCGAGCTGCTCGACGGTCTATCTCGACAAGCCGATGCGCAACCACACGCTGATGCAGACCATCGCCCGCGCCAACCGCGTGTTCCCCGGCAAGCACAGCGGCGTCATCGTCGATTACGCCAACGTCTTCGGCTCGCTGGAAAAGGCACTGGCCATTTATGGGGCCGGCAGAAACGGCAAGAGTCCGGTCAAGGACAAGCAGCAACTGGTCGAGGACTTGCGAAAGGCAGTCGTCGATGCAACGGCCTTCTGTGCAGCGCACGGCGTAATGCTGAGCGAGATCGAGGCGACGGCGGGCGGCAGCATGGAGCGCCTGTCGCGTATCCAAGACGGCATGAACGCGCTGATCTCACCCGATCCGCTGCGCCGCGATTTCTTCGCCCATGAGCGCTTGGTCAGCACACTCTATCGCGCAGTGAAACCCGACCCGTCGGCGCTCGAATTCGCCAGCCGTGTCGCCTGCCTGACCATGCTGGCCGATGCGATCCGCGCCAAGCTGAACCCGAACCCGCCGGACATCTCAAAGGTGATGGGGCAGATCAACGGTCTGCTCGATGAATCCATTACCGGCCACGCAATTCGTGAAGCCGGGCCTCCGGCACTCGACCTGTCGAAGATTAACTTCGAGGCACTGGCGCAACGCTTCAAGGAATCGAAGCACAAGAATACCGACCTCGAAGTTCTCAAGGCTGCGATTCGCGCCCAACTGGAAAAGATGATCCAGCTAAACCGCACCCGCGCCGACTTCGCCGAGAAATTCGAGACGCTGATCGAAAGCTACAACGCCGGCAGCCGCAATATCGAGGAACTGTTTACCGAGTTGGTTGCGCTCTCCAATAGCCTGAACGACGAGCAGGAACGTCATGTGCGGGAGAACATGAGCGAAGAAGAACTAGTCATCTTCGACATCCTGACCCGCCCGGCACCTGAGCTGTCGGCCGAGGAACGCGCCGAGGTGAAGAAGGCCGCCCGCGAGTTGCTGACCCGCTTGAAGGCGCTGTTGGTCTTGAACTGGCGACAGAAATCAACGGCCTGCTCGCAGTTGAAGCTGACCATCGAGGACACCCTTGATTCCAGACTACCGCGCGCCTACACGCCAGAGCTATATGACCAAAAATGCTCGGCGGTGTTCGAGCATGTTTATGAGAGCTATCCGGAGCGTAATGCGGGGGTGTATGCCTAAGAAAAGCGACAATTACTTTGATCCCCTATGGTCTGATAAGACCACCGTTCCTGTAAAAAAGGTCGGTGATCGCTGGGAGTTCTTCTATGGCGGCGATGTTCCGGTCAAGGATGGAACGATGGGCGAACTCACGATCGATAAGAATCAAATTTCGGATCCAGCATTTCTCCAACGAGTGACGACGGAACTGACTGTTAAGGTACTCGAAGAGGGCGCCCCTTTACTGGTCGCCTTGAGTGACCGTAGTCAGCATGGAAATCGTATCGGCAAATGGCCAACTCCCATTCCGCTCAATATTCCACCAGGCACAACGCGGTGGGAGCGGGTGATACTCGGCTCGTCTACAAAAAAAATTCCGCCACCCCAAGCTGATTTGATTCCCGAGACAGGTGGCTTGTGGTTGAAGGTCAAAGGGTTGGAGCGTTGCGAGCTTTCGAGCAGCACGATTGTGCTGCCTGACGACGTTCAGATACCTGAAGGTCTTTCTGATCGTATCGTCAAAAGCCTGAACCATGCCCTCACCGTGCTTTCGCAGACCTACGAAAAGCATCGCATTTCCAACACCGGAAACGTCTACACCCGGGTTTTCTATCAGGATAGGGATGAATGCTGGTATCCGTTGAATGATCTTCGTTCGGGCGTACAAACGAAGAGGGAGCAACAACTGCTCAACGAAACCTGGGCGCAAATCGAAATGGCCCTTGGCTGGCGCCCGATCTCACTGCCCAAGCGAGTGCGCCGTTAATGCTGCTCGTATGATTGCAATGGCAATGATCGTTGCCTTATACCTTCCCGCCAGTCTCTGACGGCTACGAGGTGGCGCAAGACCAGGCCCATGCGATGCACCATCCATGACGCATTGGCGAAAACAGCATAATTAGCCTTAAGCCGGAAGAAAGTGCACAACAGTGCATACCCTTGGCTTTTCACCCTCCGGGTTCGCTATTCCAGCTTCCCACATATGCCGATGCCGAATTGTGTCCGCACAGCGCATTGCTCGGTCATCATCAGGGTCTCGTTGGCACCGATAATCCAGCTTGTAGCAGCGCCGGTGTCACCGGCACTTGTAAATTGACACACCCCGGCAAGTAGAAATTGATACACCTCGCCACAGGGATAATCGCTGCTTTTTGCAGCAGCGATGGTTTCATACGAGGACTACATGCAGATCAAGATCCTGCACAAGCAAGGCAAGAGCCTGCGCGCCATTGCCTGCGAACTGGGCTGTTCCGTCAATACCGTACGCAAGTACCTGCAGGCCG
>JACCDS011831131.1_pt1 | contig 11921 bp, 6 predicted proteins | sample 7446441 | NCBI WGS metagenome assembly JACCDS01 (sample SAMN15323445, study PRJNA562643) | freshwater metagenome | isolation source: river surface water | place: USA:Blue River Watershed | collected 2017-08-17
AGCTGGAGCGCACGAGCGCGCCGCTCTCGACGACGCCGAGACCGATGCTCAGGCCGAACTGCTTCCAATGGACGAATTCCTCGGGCGGCGCCCAGCGGGCGACCGGCAGATGCGACGGCGTCGGCTGGAGGTATTGGCCGATGGTCAAGATATCGGTGCCGTCCGAGGCGATGTCGCGGAGCGTCTGCTCGATCTCCTCGCGGGTCTCGCCGAGGCCGAGCATGATGCCGGTCTTGGTGACGAAGCCGCGGCCCTTGGCGTGGCGGAGGACGGCGCGGGAGCGGTCGTAGCGGGCCTGGACGCGCACGGGCTTCTGCAGGCGCTCCACGGTCTCGACGTTGTGGTTGAAGATGTCGGGCTTGGCGTCGAGGACGATGTCGACGTGGGCCATGTTGCCCTTGAAGTCGGGGGTGAGCACCTCGATGGCCGTATGCGGATTCCGGTGACGGATGGCGCGGATGGTGGCGGCCCAGACGCCGGCGCCGCCGTCGGCGAGTTCGTCGCGGGCGACGCTGGTCACGACGCAGTGCTTCAGGTTCATCTTGGCCACGGCATCGGCGACGCGGGCGGGCTCGCCGAGGTCGAGTTCGGTCGGCCGGCCGGTGGCGATCGCGCAGAAGTTGCAGGACCGGGTGCAGATGTTGCCGAGGATCATCACCGTCGCCGTGCCGCGGGACCAGCACTCGCCGAGGTTGGGGCATTGGGCGCTCTGGCAGACGGTGTGCAGTTGGTGGTCGTCGACGAGCTTGCGCGTGGCCAGGTAGCCGGGGCCGCTGGGCAGCTTGGCCCGGAGCCAGGACGGTTTGCGCGTGGTGGTCGTCGTTTCGGACATAGGGGTCAAAACGCATACGAAGCGCGCCGCAGCGCAAGCGGGTTTTCCGGGCGGCCGGCGGCGACGCGGCTCAGTATTTTCCGGCGGGCAGGGACGGGTCCAGCCGGCGTGCCTGCGCGTAGCGGGCCCGCGCATCCTCGATGCGGCCGAGCGCGGCGAGCGCCGTGGCGAGGCGGACATGAATCTCGGCGAAGGAGGCGTCGAGGCGCAGGGCGTGTTCGTAATGCGGCACGGCGTCGGCCGGGCGGCTGGCGCCGACGTAGGCGTTGGCGAGGTTGAAGTGGATGCGCAGGTTGTCCGGCTGGCTCCGCAGGAGTTGCGACAGATGGGGGATGGCCTCGGCGGGCCGGCCGACGCGGGTGAGCACGACGCCGAGGTTGAAGCGGGCGTCGAAGAAGTCCGGCCGAAGCTCGAGCGCGCGGACAAAGTGGTCGATGGCCCGGTCGGTAACGCCGGCGGCGACGAGGGCGGCGGCGAAGTTGCTGTGCGCCTCGGCGTAGGCCGGGCGGGCGCGCAGGGCGGACTCGAAGAACGGGATCGCCTCCGCGATGCGACCGCCGGTGCTGAGCACGATCCCGAGGTGCTGGTTGGCCTCGGGGTGCTCCGGCTCGACCGCGAGCGCGGCCAGGAAATCGCGCCGCGCGTCCTCGAGCCGGCCGGCGAGCCGGTGGACCTCGCCGCGCGCGTCGAGGGCGTCGACGAAGCGCGGTTTCAGTTCGATCGCGCGCGTGTGGGCGGCGAGGGCCTCGGGAAGGCGGCCGGCGTTTTTCAGCGCGACGCCGTGGTTGTAGTGCGCCGCGGCGAGGCGGGGGCGCTGGGCGACGGCCTGCGCGAGGAGGGCGAGGCCCGCGTCGGCCCGGCCGGACCGGGCGAGCATGTTGCCCAGATTCATGCGGGCTTCGAAGTAGCCGGGATCGAGCCGCAGGGCGTTCTCAAACGCGGCGATGGCTCCGGCCAGATCGCCGCGCTCGTAGTGGGCGAGGCCCAGGTTGTTGTGCGCCACCGCCGCATCGGGGTGACCGCGGAGGGCATGGGTCCAGAACGCCCGGGGGCTGGCGTAGGTGGCGGCATAGGGTCGGGCCGCGGCGGCGAGACCGAGACAGACGAGGCCGCCCGCCGCGACCACGACACCGGCGCGCAGCGGGCGGACCTGCAGGGCCGCGAGGGCAAGGCCGATGAGACCGGGCAACGCGACATACGCGAAATGGTCCATGACCCAGGTGAAGCGCATGAAGGAAATCGGCACGAAGCCGACGACCGGGGCGAGGTGCAGGACGAACCAGCCGACGCCGAACGCGAGGTGCCGGCCGAGACCGCGACGACGCCATCCGGCGAACGCCGCGAGTGCACCCAGCCCGAGCCACGGCAGCGCGTGCCACACCGCCGGCGGGTCGATCGGCCAGCGCGGGTAAATGGGAAACAGGTCGAGCGGCCACAGCGTCTTGCCGGCATAAAACGCGAGGGAGGTGCCGGCGAGGGCCACGCGGGCGAGCGGACCGCCGAGCTCGACCGTTTCGCCGGCCATGCCGCGATGGGCCTGGAACCACAGGGTCACGAGTCCGAGCGCGAGGGAAAGCGCGAAGAAGGGGGCGGTCGCGGTCAGGTCCCGCCGGGCCAGCGTGCCGCGGCGCCACCACGCGTGGAGCAACAGCGCGACCGGAAACATGACGACAGAAGTCTTGCACAGCAGGGCGACGAGAAACCACGCGAGGGCATGCAGGTAGTCGCGCCGGCGCCCGTGGTCCGAAAAATCGAACCATGCGAGCAGCGCGAGCAGGAGGGGCGGGAGCGAGAGGGTGTTCTTGAGCTCGGCCATCCACGCGACGGATTCGACGTTCAGCGGGTGAACCACAAAGACGAGGGCGCCGAGCCAGGCGAAGCGGAGGCCGAGGCGGGCGAAGACCCGCCAGAGGAGCAGGGCGCCGGCGGCGTGGAGGGCGACGTTGACCAGGTGATAGCCGAGCACCGCGTCGCCCCAGAGCTGCCATTGCACCCACTGCACGGTGAACTTGAGCGGGTAGTAATCCAGCGTCGTGGGTGAAACCCAGATACGCCAGAGCCCGGCCGAATCGCGGAGCAGCTCGTTGTTGGGGATGTCGACGTCGTCGTCCCAGAGCCACGGTCCCGTGAGGGCGGGCCAGTAAACGGCGAGGGCGGCGAGGCAGATCACGAGAAAACCGAGCGGGCGGGCCGCGGAACCCGGCCACGGACGAGGCGGCACCGCGGGAGCGGGCGGGAGCGGAGCGGAAAGGGCGGAGTCGGGCGGCGGGATCACGGGGCGGCGAGGCGGAGTCGGGCGGCGGCGAGGTTTTGGCGGAGGGAGGCGCGATCCGGGGCGAGTCGCAGCGCTTCCTCGAGGATGCGGATGCCTTCGGCGACGCGGCCGGCGGCGACGAGGCTGACGCCGAAATTCTCGCGGGCATCGATCAAGGCGGGGGCAAGGCGCAGCACGCGCTCGTAGTCGCGCACGGCATCGGCCGGGCGGTCGAGCCGGAAGCAGGCGTTGGCGCGGTTCATGAGGCCGACGACAAAATCGGGGTCGGCGTGCAGCGCGGCGTCGAAGTGGGCGAGCGCCTCGTCGGTGAGGCCGCGCTCGAAGAGCAGCAAGGCGAGGTTGTTGTGGGCGCCGGCAAATTGCGGCCGCAGCCGCACCGCGGTCCGAAACGCGACGATCGCCGACTCCGGCTTGCCCTGCATGCGGAGGACGTTGCCGAGCCCGTAGCAGGAATCGGCGAAGCCGGGATCGCGCGCCAGGACGAGTTCGAATTGCCGGGCGGCGGCGTCGAGGTCGCCGGCCTCGGCGAGCGCGGTGGCGTAATTGTGCCGGCCCTTGTCGTAGCGGGGCTCAAGCGCGAGCGCGCGTTCGAAATGGGGCAGCGATTCGCGGGGACGGCCGGAGTTCTTGATTGCCAGGGCCAGCTCCTGATGGGCGCGGGCGTTGTCGGGCCGTTTGACGGCGGTGTCGTGCCAGATCGCGAGGGCGGAGCGGTAGGCGTCGTTGCGCGCGTGGACGAGGGCGACTCCGGCGAGGACGGCGCCGGCGAGCGGCCAGGCGGCGCGGGGCCCGACCCACCGGGCGAGGGCAAGCACGCCGCCGATGACGAGCGCCGCGACGGGGAGATACATCCGGTGCTCGGCGACCGTCTGGGTGGCGACGGGCACGACCGACGAGCTCGGTCCGAGCAGGAGAAAGAACCAGGCGCCGAGAAACGCCCAGGCGCGGCCGCGCCAAAGCGCGACGACGGTGGCGAGGAACGCGGCGAGACAGGCTGCGGCCGGCCCGGCGACCGCGAGCGGCGACGTGACCACGGCGAAGCCGTAATCGAGCACGAGCGGCACGGGCCAGACGGCAAGGCGCACGTAGTGAACGAGCGCGCCGCACTGGGTGAGCAGGTAATGCCAGGGCGAAACCCCGAGGCCGAAACCGGCCGTCGCGCCGCGCGTGCCGGTCTGCACCACGAGCCAAGCGAGCACGAGCCACGTGGCGGCGAGCGCAAGGTAGAAGCCGCGCCGCCCCTGCCAGGCCGCCCGGAGCGACGGGGAAAAAAAGAGCCCCTCGTGCAGCCACACGAGCAGCGGGGCCGCGAACATGACCTCCTTGGTGCCCATGCCCAGCAGGCAGGCCGCCACCGCGGCGGCGTGCCAGAGCCCGGGGCGCCGGGCGGTTCCGGCCCGGATGGCGGCGTAGAGTGTGAGAAGAAGCCAGAGACCGACCAAGGCCTCGGCCCGTTGCACGATGTAGGTGACCGATTCGGTCTGCAGCGGATGGACGAGCCACAACGCGGCACCCAGGCCGGCGAGGGACGTGGCCCGGGGGCCAAAACGGCCGGCGAGCCGCGGGCTGCTTAGGGTGCGCCGCACGACGCCAAAGAGAAGCAGGGCGGCCGCGACGTGGATGGCCAGGTTGACGAGGTGATAGCCGCGGACGGCGGCGCCGCCGAAATGCCAGTTGAGGGCGAGCGAAAGATTCAGGATGGGTCGGCCCGAGACCGTCTGTCCGTCGGGCGGCGGAGAGAACACGGTGCGGAGATCCGCGAGCGAGCGGAGCGTGGGGTTTTCCGTGATCGCCGGTGGATCATCCAGAATGAACGGACCCGCGAAGCTGTTGGCCCAGGCGACGGCGCCGAGGGCGACGAGAACGGCCGCGACGAGCACCACGGGCCGGCGGGAGGGAAGGGCAAGCGTGGCGGCGGCGGGGCTCATGCCGGCGCGGACGGCGCGACCCGGAAGGCCGGCCAACGGGCGGAGAACTCGCGGGCCACCACCGCCTTCACGGCGTCGAGGGGGACGGGGCGGCCGAGGGCGGCGGCCATCGAGGTCACGGTCCCGTCGGCGGCGGCGATGCCGCAGGGCACGATGCCGCCGAAGTGGGCGAGGTCGGGGTCCACGTTGAGCGCGAAGCCGTGGTAGGCGACCCAGCGCCGCACCGCGACGCCGAGCGCGGCGACCTTGCGGCGCCCGAGCCAGATGCCGGTGAGGCCGGGGCGCCGGGTGCCGGCGAGACCGAAGTCGGCCAGAGCGGCGATGAGGACCTCCTCGAGGAAGCGGAGATAGCCGTGGAGATCGCGATGGGCGTCGAGGCTCACGATGGGATAGCCGACGATCTGGCCCGGGCCGTGGTAGGTGATGTCGCCGCCGCGATTCGTGCGGGCGAGCGCGACGCCGGCGCGCGCGCGTTGCTCGTCGTTCCACACCAGGTGGGACTCGGCGCCGCCGCGCAGGCCGACGGTGAAGACCGGCGGATGCTCGGTGAAGACGAGCGTGTCGCCGATCCCGCCGGCGAGCCGGCGCGCGACGAAGTCGGCCTGCCGGGCGGCGGCGGCCTCGTAGGGCACGGCGCCCCAGTCGTCGACGGCGAGGGACGCGGTGGCGGTGGACATACGGGGGACGGTCTGGAGAAACACGCCGCTGGCAACCCCGCGGTGGCGCGGGCCGGCGCGGGGTGCGAATGGTTCCAAAAAGGAAACACTCGCGGCGCGTTGTGGCACCGCGGACCCGGACAAGGCTGCGGGCCGGGCGCCGGGCCCCGCTGAATCTTTCCGGCGCATCAACCCTAACCCTGTTCCGCTATGAACCCTCGTTTCCGTTTTCCGGCTCCGGCCGGCTGGCTCTGTCTTCTGCTGGCGCTGCTGTTGCATCCGGCGGCGGCGCTGCGGGCGCAACCGGCCACCGGCACGATCGAGGGCCGGGTCTTCAACGCGACCAGCGGCAACGCGCTCGTCAACGCGCGCGTGATCCTCGACGGGACGGGGCGGGAAGTGATCACCGACGAAGGCGGCGCCTACCGCCTGACGGGGGTGGCCGGCGGGGCGGCGCGGGTGACGGTCAGCTACCTCGGCATGGAGTCGCAGTCGGCGACGGTCAACGTGCCCGCGGGCGGGGCGGTGCAGCGGGAGTTCGAACTCAAGCTCGCGGGCGCCGCGGCGGGCGACGCGGTGAAGCTCGACACGTTCACCGTGGTGGCGGACCGCGAGATGAGCGCGCAGGCGATCTCGATGAACGAGCAGCGCACGGCGCCCAACATCAAGAGCGTCGTGGCGATCGACGAGTTCGGCGACCGCGGCAACGAAAACATCGGCGAGTTCCTGCTGTTTCTCCCGGGCGTCTCGATCTCCACCTCGGGCTCGGAGCCGACGACGGTCGCGCTGCGCGGGTTTCCCGGCAACAACACCGGGCTGACGATCGACGGCGGCGAGACGGCGGGTTCCTTCGCGGGCAACAGCCGCTCGCTCGACCTGCGCGAGATGCCGATGAACAACGTGTCGCGCGTCGAGGTGACGAAGGTGCCGACGCCGGACATGCCCGCGAGCGGGCTGGGCGGGTCGATCAATCTCATCACCCGGAGCGGCTTCGAGTCGCGGAAGCCGCGGTTCAATTTCAACGCCTACACGATGTTCCACAGCCGGGCCGGCATCACCTTCGACGGCGGCCCGCGGAACCACAACTCGAAGAACTCGCCCGACTTCGTGCAGCCGTCCTTCGATTTCAACTACTCGCGTCCGGTCGGGAAGAACTTCGCGATCTCCGTCGGCGGGTCGCGCACGTGGCGTTTCAAGCCGATGGAGACCGGCACCAAGGAGACGGACGAGTCGCCCACCTGGGACCAGGTGCGGCTGGTGCAGACGACCAGCCAGTGGAACAGCCTGGCGCAGACCTTCAAAACCATCCAGGGCTCGGTCGGCTTCGACTGGCGCATCACGCCGACCAACACGCTCTCGGCCTCCGTCCAGTATCGCGATTACGACCTGTTCATCACGCGCAGCGTGCTCGGCTTCGCCTACGGCGCCGGCGCCACGGGCGGCCCGACCTTCACGCAGGGCGCCGCGACCGGCGTCGGCACGGTGACGATGAACGGCAGCGGCGAGAACGTGGACGTGATCACGGAGTCGAAGCAATACACGCTGAAATACCGGCACCGCGGCGACACCTGGCGCATCGACGGCCTCGGCACCGCGTCGGTGTCCGCCTCCGATCGCCCCGATATCGACGCGGGGATGTTCAATCTCGCGCCCGCCACGCTGACCGGCGTCGTGCTGCGCGGCGACGGCATCCCGGCTTCGGGCGGCACCATCCCGACACGCTACAGCGCCACGCGGGCCGGCGCGCCGGTCGACGTTTACGACGGCGGCAACTACACGCTCGGCAACCCGACGACGAACCAGCCGGACTGGAACACGCACAAATACAACCTGCGCCTCGACGTCGGCCGGGACTTCGCGACGCGGTTTCCCTTTGCGGTCAAGGTGGGCGCCGCGTTCGACACCTTTGAAAGCGACCAGCGCCGCTACCCCAAGACCTGGAATTTCCGGCCCAACGGGTCCACCGCCGCCGCCGACCGGCTGGCGAGCCGGTTCGATGTGTTCGACTCCGCGTTCAACGCCGACGCGCCGACGGTCTTCGGCCAGAAGGTCCGCTGGATCAGCGGGCAGAAGATGTATCAGCTGTATCAGGCGAACCCGTCGTGGTTCGTGCTGGATCCCGCGCAGGTGCACCAGGATTTCGTGAACAACTCGCGCAAGCTGCGCGAAACCGTGACCGCCGGCTATCTGCGCACCGACACGCGCTTGATCAACAACCGCCTCTGGCTGGTGGCGGGCGTGCGCTACGAGCGCACCGACGACAAGGGCGCCGGACCGCTCAACGACATCACCGCCCAGTATCAGAAGAACCCGAACGGCACGCTGGTGGACGGGAACCCCAACCAGGCCGGCATCCAGCGCGTGCTGCTCTCGAACGACCCGCTCGTGCTGCGCAAACTCCGCTACCAGGAGCGCGCGGCGACCTCGGAGCGGAACTACGACGGCTACTACCCGAGTCTCAACGCGTCGTTCAACGTGACGGAGAACCTGATCCTGCGCGGCGCCTTCGCGAAGACCATCGGCCGGCCGAACATCAACTTCATCATCCCCGGCACGACGATCTCGGAGCCCGATGTGGCCAATCCGACCATCACCGTGAACAACAGCGGCCTGAAACCGTGGCAGGCGACGAGCTACGATCTCTCGCTCGAATCCTACCAGGTGAAGGACGGCTTCGGATCCGTGGGCGTATTCCGGAAGAGCATCCGGGATTTCTTCGGCACGATTTCGCAGGCGGCCACGCCCGAGCTGCTCGAGCAATACGGCCTGGAGAGCGATCCCTCGCTGCTGAACTACCAGATCAACACCCGGACCAACGCCGGCGATGCGCAGATCGACGGCTTCGAGCTGACCTACCGCCAGTCGCTGACCTTCCTGCCGCGCTGGGCGCGCGGCTTCCAGGTGTTCGCCAACTACACGAAGCTGAAGCTCGGCGGGAACAACGCCACCGACTTCTCCGGCTACAACCCGAAGACGATCTCGGGCGGCATCAACTTCGTGCGCGAGCGCTTCTCCATCAAGAGCACGATCAGCATGCTCGGCGACGTGCGCACCGGGGCCGTCGCCGCGAGCGCGACGGTGGCGCCCAACACCTTCAACTACCAGGCCAAGCGGACCCGCATCGGGCTCAACGCGACCTACAGCATCAACCGGCGCTATTCGGTCTATGTCTCGTTGGTGGATCTCGGCGGCTTCACGCAGGACTTGCAGCGCTACGCGCCCGCGACGCCGGCCTATGCGCGCCCGACCCGCTGGCAGGAACTCGGCAACTACTACAACATCGGCGTGCGCGGGACCTTTTGAGCCGTGGGCCGGCCGGGGCGCGTTCGGGCGGGATGGGTTCGGGTCTTCCGGATGGCCGCGCTATTGCTCGGGGCCGCGGTGGCGGCGCCGGCGGCGGACTCCCGGCCCGACGTGCTGTTCATCGCGGTCGACGACCTGAACGACTGGATCACGCTGCTGGACCCGCGGGCGCCGATCGCGACGCCGGCGCTGAGCCGGTTGGCCGCCCGCGGCGTGACGTTCACGCGGGCCTATACGGCGTCGCCGGCCTGCAATCCGTCGCGGGTCGCGGTGCTGACCGGCCGGGCGCCGGCGGCCACGGGCGTCTACGGCAACGCGTCCGACTGGCGCCACGCGTTGCCGGACGCGGTGACCCTGCCGCAGGCCTTCCGGCGGGCGGGCTACCGGGCGGAAGGGGCGGGCAAGCTCTTCCACCACCATCTCGGCGGGGCGTTCCATGACACCGCCTCGTTCGACGCATTTCTCGCGATGCCGGATCCGCCGGACGCGCCGATGCCGCGCGAAAAACTCAACGGGCTGCCGGGCTACGGCACGGCCAACACCGACTGGGGCGCATGGCCGCCGGTCGAGACGGAGGCGCTCGACGTGCGCTCGGTGGACTGGTGCATCGCGCGCCTGCGCCGCCCCCGCAACGCACCGCTGTTCCTGGCCTGCGGTCTGTTTCGCCCGCACATGCCGTTTTTCGTGCCGGAGCGCTGGCTCAAGGACCGGCCGCCCGAGCGGACGGTGATGCCGGACCGGGATCCCGACGACCTCGCGGACGTGCCGCCGGGCGGGCGGGCGTTGCTGGCGCCCGGCGCGGGGCGGTTCTGGGCGGGCATGATGGAGGCGGAGCGGCAGCGTCCGGGCACGTGGCGCGAGGCGGTGCGGCATTACCAGGCCGCGGCGGAATTTGCGGACGCGCAGATCGGTCGGCTGCTGGACGCGCTCGACGCCACGCCGCGCGGACACGCGACGGTGATCGTGCTGTGGTCGGATCACGGCTACCAGCTGGGCGAGAAGGACGCGTGGGAGAAATTCACGCTCTGGGAGAAGGCCACCCGGGTGCCGTTCGTCGTGGTCGCGCCCGGCGTGACGCCGCCGGGAACGGTCTGCGCGCGGCCCGTTTCGCTGCTCGATCTGTATCCCACCGTGGCGGCGCTGGCGGGCATCGAGGCGGCGACGACCCTGGACGGACGTTCGCTGCTGCCTCTGCTGCGGCAGCCGGACGCGGCGTGGGATCGCCCGGCGGTCATGACGTATCTGCAGGGAAATCACGCGGTGCGGAGCGAACGCTGGCGCTACATCCGCTACGCGAACGGCGACGAGGAACTTTACGACCACGCGGTCGATCCCGGGGAGCGCGTGAATCTCGCGGGGCGGCCGGAATGGGCCGCGGTCGTCGCGGAGCACGCGCGGTGGCTGCCGGCGAAGAACGCGCCGCCGGTGCGGGACCTGCGGCGTGCGGGCGCAAAGCAATAGCGCCGCGGCGCGCGGCGTGGCGGCGCAGGTGGTCCGGGGCGGCCGCGTCAGAGCGACCGGGCGTGCAGGTTCATGAACGTGCCGCCGCCGGGAGTGGCGACGAGGGCGAGCGGGCCGCGGGCCGGCGCGCCGGCGGGGAGGTCCGTCTCGACCGCGGCAGCGCCCTCGCGCTGGATGCGGACCGATTGGCCGCGGACGGTGACGGTGAAGCGGGCGAACTTGCCGGCGTCCGCCCCCGCCAGGTCGACGGTGGCGCCGCGGAAGACGAGTTGGGCGGCGGCGGCCTTGGCGCCGGCCGCGGCGCGGGGCGGCTGGAAGTCGACGATGAATTCGGCATCGGCGAAGTCCTCGGTCGTGGCCAGCGGCGCACCGGCATCGGCGGCGGGTTTCAGCGCGATCTTTTCCCCGACGACGGACCAGCGGGCGGCGGTGGCCTCGCTGGTGCGCCAGCCGCGCAGGTCGACGGAGTTGAAAATACAGCGCCAACCGGGATCAAGCGGCGCGGAGTTGGAGGCGTTCGCGCCGGTGGAGGGCAGTTCCTTGATGCGGAGGTTGCGGAACTCGACGGGAGCGCCCTCGGATTCGAGCGCGAGGTAGCCCTTGCGGTAGTTGGCGTTGTCGCCGCCGCTGATCTCCTTGCCGTTCACGTGGAGGCGGAGGGAGCCGTTGTTGGCCACGATGCGGTAGTGGTTCCATTGGGGCGACGGCTTGCTCCGGTCCTCGGTGGGGAAGCTGCGCTTGCCGTTGGTGCGGCCGACATAATCCATGGTGGCGCCGTGGATGGCGAAGTCATCGTCGTGCGTGGTGAACCAGTCGGATTTCTTGCCGTTCTTTTTCTCGAAATCCTCGGCGTAGCCGTGGTCGAGCATCTGGACCTCGATGCCGCGCAAAAAGGGGACACCGGGGGCGTTGATGGGCGAGCCCCAGGCGAAGAAGCCGCTGTTGCCGCTGCGCTGGAGGTGACGCCACTCGAGTTCGACGATGAAGTTCTCGTATTGGCGGACGGTGCGGAGGCCGCCGACGGGCTTGCCGGTGCAGTAGATCTTTCCATCGCGCACGCTCCAGGTTTCCGGGGCGCAGTTGATGTTGGTCCAGCCGGTGAGGTCGCGGCCGTTGAAGAGGGGCACGAAGCCGTCGGCGTCGGGCGCGGGGGCGACGGACTTTTCGGCGGCGAGGGCGGCGACGGGGGTGATGCTCGGCGCGAGGGCGGCGAGGGCGAGGGCGAGGCGGAGGGTAGGGATCACGGGGAGAAAGGAACAGGGCGTGGCGGGCGCGGATGAGCGGCGGGATCTTCGTGAACCGCGCCGGGCGGAGCGGCGAGGTCGGTTTTCATGGCGAGGGACGGGGAGGGCAAAAACGGCGGGCGGTGTGAGCTTCCGGGCGACGCGCCGGAGCGCGAGCCGATAGCGGGAGGTGCGACGGCGGCAGCCCGGATCAGTTGCGCGGCGGGATCATCGGGGCGGGCG